>Ga0256344_1000128_pt1 | contig 10120 bp, 8 predicted proteins | sample AtltaT_15_FD_183794 | JGI IMG/M metagenome (GOLD analysis project Ga0256344, IMG submission 183794) | Metatranscriptome of freshwater microbial communities from Altamaha River, Georgia, United States - Atl_Yuk_RepA_8d (Metagenome... | ecosystem: Environmental > Aquatic > Freshwater > River... | reverse complement strand
CGACTTATCGATGCCTTGATCGCGAAGGAACTGAGCGAGCTCGAGCAGATGGCCTTAGCGTTGCGCTATCTGCGCTGTCTGACCGTGATGAGCCTGATTAGGCGCGACAGTTCAGGGCTTGCAAGCCTAGACGAAGTTACCCATAGCATGACCGACCTAGCCGAACTTGCCTGTACAAGTCTGCTGCCGCTTGCAGCTAGCGCGCTCGCAGCACGCTGGGGTAAGCCACTCGACGAGCAAGGACAGATCCAGGATTTGCATGTATTGGCCATGGGAAAAGCTGGTGGTCGAGAACTCAATGTTTCATCCGATCTGGACGTGGTGTTTGTCTGCCGCGGCCGTGGCGGCACAGCCCGCGACGATGGCAGTCACGGGAGCCGAGCAAGTGACGAATTTATGCATCAGCTTGCCCGTGAACTCACCGGATTGCTGACCGAGCGGACTGCAGCCGGTTTTATTTTCCGTGTCGATACCCGTCTGCGGCCTCATGGCGATTCAGGCCCACTCGTCGTGAATCTAAATATGCTTGAGCATTACTTTTTTGGTGAAGGCCGCGAATGGGAGCGTTTTGCCTGGTTGAAGGTGAGGCCGATTGCTCACTCGGGCCTCGGTAGCGCCGTAAAACGCGAGGACGATATTGAGCAGTTAATGTCGACTGTTCGACCCTTTGTGTTTCGGCGCTATTTGGACTTTCAGGCGATCGAAGCCTTAAGACAGTTGCATGCACTGATTCGCCAGGAAGTAGCGAAAGCCGACGCACGCAAGCGAGGCTGGGATGTCAAGCTCGGGCGGGGCGGCATCCGAGAGATCGAATTCATCGCGCAATTGTTCCAGATCGTGCGAGGTGGTCGCGATCCTGGGTTGCGTGCGCCACAAACCCTGGCGACTCTGGAGGGTTTGGGCGAACGCGGCATTTTAGACGCTGCACAAGCCAGACAGCTCGCAAGCGCTTATTGCTTTTTACGCCAGCTTGAACACGCCATCCAATACCGTGAAGACGAACAAACCCATCGTTTACCTGATGACGAAGCGATTCAGGCCGAGATCGCCCAACTGCTGCGATTGCCTCTGGTCGAGTTAATCGAAAAGGTTCAGCGAACACGCGATTTTGTATCGGGGGTCTTCGACAGTTTGCTCGCACAGGACAAGGCGCCCCAACAAGACGAACAGCAAAGCAGCAAGCTTCCCAGTGCGGTTGCAACGCGTTTTACCGCCCTGTCATCGAGCGGGCGATGGCAAGCCGCCCGCGATGAAACGCATAAACGCATTCATCGTTTGATGGATCGGGCGAGTCATGAACAAGCCTCCGAAGAGGCGCTGATTCGTTTTGTCGATTTTCTTGAATCAGTGCTTCGTAGGCCGGCTTATCTCGCTTTGCTCGATGAATACCCCGCAGCGCTCAAACCTGTCTTGCGGCTCCTTGGCAAGGCGCGTTGGGCAAGTCAGTATTTGCTGCGTCATCCGGTGGTTCTCGACGAATTGCTCGACGGACAAATATTTGAGCCGATGGACTATGAGCTTTGGGCCTGCCAGCAACGCGAAGTCATGCAGACCTTGCAAATCAATGGTCAAGCCGATGATGAGCGACGCATGGACCACTTGCGTGAAGCTCATCACGCCCAAGTCTTTCGCCTGCTTGTGCAAGATCTTGAGGGGCATTTGAGCCTTGAACATTTATCGGACCACTTAAGTGAACTCGCCGACCAAGTCCTGGGCCTGGTCATCGAGTGCGCCTGGTCAAGCCTTAAGTCAAGACATCGCGACAGGCCACAGTTTGCTGCGATCGCCTACGGCAAGCTCGGGGGCAAGGAACTCGGTTATGCCTCCGATCTAGACTTGGTCTTTGTTTATGACGACGACGATGCGCAAGCGGCGCACGCCTATGGCCAGCTCGCCCTGCGCATCAGTTCTTGGATGTCGATGCAGACCGCAGCAGGGCAACTCTTTGATGTCGACGTGCGACTTCGACCTGACGGTATCTCGGGGCTTGCCGCCATTAGCCTTGGTGGCTTGGAGAGCTACTTGCGGGAGAAGGCTTGGGTTTGGGAACATCAGGCATTGACCCGTGCTCGGTGGTGTGCAGGTGATAGCAAGCTAGCTTCAGGCTTTGAATCAATCCGGCGCGACATGCTCAGGGCCAGCCGCGATCCTAAAGCCCTGGCCGAAAAAGTCAGCGATATGCGAAAGCGCATGCACGCAGGCCACCCGAATCGCAGCGCTGAATTTGATTTGAAGCATGATGCCGGCGGCATGGTTGATATTGAATTCATGACGCAATACCTGGTGCTTGCGCATAGCCACAATCATCCGAGTTTGCTCGATAACGCTGGCAATATCGCTTTGCTACAGCGCGCCGCTCAAGCGGGGTTGATCGATGCCTCGCTTGCGATGGATGCCGCAAACGCCTATCGACGCTATCGGAGTTTGCAACATGGACTGCGCTTAAACGAAGCCCGATATGCAAGAGTTGATCCTCAATTAGTTGTCGCTGAGTCCCAAGCGGTTAAGGCGCTTTGGTTTCAAGTTTTTGACCACTAACAAGGCCTAGACCGCCTTCGGAGTGGCCTTTTGCCAACTGAGCCACGCCGCATAGACAAGTACGGTTGCCACCAAAGGAATGGCAATCATATTGAGAACGTTCCAACCATTCATAAAATGCAAGGCACCCGATGAGGCTGATGAACTCACCATCACACAAAAAACGCACATATCCATAAAACCCTGGACCTTATTTTTCTCAACGGGGCGATAAGACTGAGTGAGCAAGGTGGTGCCACCGGTATACATAAAATTCCAGCCAACCCCGATTAAGGCCATCGATACCAGAAAGTGTGAAACGCTCGTTCCCATCAATGCCACAACCATCGCTATAAGATTAAGCGCCACCCCCGCAATCAGCATGCGCATGACGCCAAAGCGGCTGATTAACGATCCGGTGATCAGTCCAGGCGCAAACATGCCAATCACATGCCACTCCAGCACCATTGTGGTCGATGGCCAGCTATGCCCGCAGACTTCCATGGCAAGCGGGGTTGCGACCATTAAAAGATTCATAACCCCGTAGCCGATGGCGGCACTGAGAATGGCAAGACTTACCGCGGGCTGACGCAAGATTTCCGATAGTGGCCTTATCTCGCCGTCAGCAACAGAGGCTGGGCTTTTGGATTCTGGGAGCCGTAACACGATGAAAGCAATAAAGAAAGTATGGCAAACCCAGACAAGCTCAAATACGAGCCAGCAAAGGCCTGCTCAAGCGCACCTCTTGACCAGTTGGCAAGCTCCGGTCCAAGCACCCCACCGACAATCCCTCCAGTAAGCACGAGCGAAATAGCCTTAGCCTTAAAGCTTGGGTCGTGGGCATCGGCGACGTCGGCAGCGGCAAAGCGATAGCTTTGCGCAAAAGCGTTATAAAGGCCGCAAACAAAAGTACCGAAACAAAGTAGCCATAAATTCGAACTCGTTACCGCATACCAGGTAATGACAGCACCGAGGACTGCTGCAAGCGATCCCAACGCGTAGCCAGAAGCCCTACCAAAACGCCGCATAAATAGCGCCGCAGGCATAGCCCAAACCGCCCCACCCAGTACATAACCTGTAACTGGCAGAGTCGCCATCCATTTCTCGCTCGCAAGCTGGTAGCCTGCCAGGCCATTGACGGCAACAAGCGTCACATTATTGGTTAGTAAAAGGGCTTGGAGCGTTGCCAGAAGGCCCATTTGAAAGCGCAAGCTACGGATCATTGGGAGTATTTTTGAGTTGTTTCTGGCCATGGTACGCGAATATGTTGCCAAGCTTGGCCCGCTCATTCGCTAGAATGTTCCAAGTTGCTGGTGCAGCGTCCTCTTTGCCGCGAAATTGCCCTTAAAAGACGGGCAACGAAGGCTTGGATGGTTTAGCCTGCGCCCTTTGATTCATGATTGCTTTCTTTGAGGAGTAGATGCCATGTCGATGGCTGACCGCGATGGGCTGATTTGGTTTGACGGAAAGATGGTGGACTGGCGCAGCGCCAACATCCATGTGTTGACCCATTCGCTGCACTACGGCATGGGTGTTTTCGAAGGGGTACGTGCCTACAACACAGTCAAGGGCACAGCGATTTTCAGGCTCACCGAACACACAAGGCGCTTATTCAACTCAGCCAAGATCTTCCAAATGGAGATCCCTTTTAGCCAGCAAACGCTAATCGATGCGCAGCGCGCTGTGGTACGCGAAAACAAACTCGAGTCCTGTTACATCAGGCCAATCGTTTGGGTGGGCTCCGAAAAGCTTGGGGTTTCAAAGCTTGGCAACAGCATCCACGTTGCCATAGCTGCCTGGCCCTGGGGCGCTTATTTGGGTGAAGATGGTTTGGCCAAAGGCATCCGAGTGAAAACCTCCTCATACACAAGACATCACGTCAATGTGTCGATGGTCCGTGCCAAAGCGAGCGGTTACTACGTCAACTCGATTCTCGCTAATGCCGAAGTTACCGCTCATGGCTACGACGAAGCCCTCTTGCTCGACACCGAAGGCTACGTGTCAGAAGGTGCCGGCGAAAATGTGTTCATGGTGCGCGACGGTGTGCTTTACACGCCCGACCTCGCATCCTGCCTCGACGGGATCACAAGAAATGCGGTCATAACCATTGCCCAGGATTTCGGTATCGAGGTCAAAGAAAAGCGAATCACCCGCGATGAAATGTACTGTGCCGATGAACTCTTTTTTACGGGAACAGCGGCCGAGGTGACCCCGATCCGCGAACTCGACGATCGTTGTATTGGCGCCGGTGCGCGCGGTCCTGTGACCGAACGACTGCAACAAATGTTTTTTGATGTCGTCAACGGTCGTGCCGAACGTTACGCCCACTGGCTCACGGCTGTCTGAGACCCCGTTGCAGGAATGATGAGCATGAGCGATACCCAGAACAAATCAAGTCCAAATCTTGCAGCCGTTGAATTACTTGCGGCAGATCTACCGGCCTTTTGTCCCAACCCTAAGATGAGCTTATGGAATCAGCACCCGCGGGTGTTTCTCGATGTCACGAAAGCCGACGTCGTGAACTGCCCTTATTGCGGCACCGCGTACAAGCTCAAGGCCGGGGAGAAGGCGCACGGCCACTGAGGAAGTACGCTGGCTGATTGTCCCTCCTAATTGGGTGGGCGATGCAGTCATGGCCCAGCCCCTGCTCGAACACATCGCCCATGCGGCAGGATCGGGGCGATGTGCCGTGCTAGCCGATGGCGTCATCGCCGATGTGTTCGAGGCGATGCCGCAACGTCCGCAGATTCTGCGCTTTCAGGAGTCTCATGGACGGCTACAGTGGCGAAAGCGGCAAGCGATCGCAAGGCATGTCCGCGGCCTTGGATTTAGCCACGCCTTGATATTGCCGCATTCGCTTAAATCATCGCTCATACCCTGGCTTGCTGGCATACCGCACCGAATCGGCCATGTCGGTGAGCATCGCTTCGGCCTTGTGAACCGGCGCCCCTTAGGGAGAGCCGGCAAGGCACGCGAGCAAAATATGGTGTCTTACTATCTTGCCCTGACCTCAGCCATCACGCCCAGCCGCGATGCGGCTCCACCACAAGCGCCCAGACTTTCGGTGGATGCTTCCCAGATTGCCGCCCAGCAAGCGCACTTTGGCTTGGGTGACTACTGGGTTTTTGCACCCGGTGCAGAATTCGGCCCGGCCAAGCAATGGCCGCTCGAGCACTGGCAGGCACTACTCGGCTTGATACCAAGCGCCCAAAGGCTTGCAATCCTTGGCGGCCCACGTGATCACGCCTTCGGTGAGGCCTTGGCGCAGAGCGCAAAGCCCGGCCAGAGGGTGGCTAATCTCTGTGGTCAAACCACAATGGCACAGGCCATCGCCTTGATCGCCGGCGCACGATTATTGGTTTCCAACGATTCTGGCTTAATGCATGTCGCCGCCGCTCTTGCGAAGCCTCAAATTGCCGTCTTTGGCTCGACCGACCCGATGCACTCCGGGCCTATCAACCCGCAGGCTATTGTCCGGTGGCTGAAACTTGATTGCTCTCCGTGTTTTCAGCGGCACTGCCCACTCACCCATCATGATTGTTTGCGCAACATCAGCCCTGAGGTACTTGCTCGGGATTTGCGCAGCATCAGCGCAAAGACCACTATGCTTGCGCCATGAAAAGCACGCTTTCACCTTTACGTTACGACAGCAGCGAAGCGGCTGAGGATGCGATCTACGAAGCACTTGCCCGTGGCGATCTTGAAGCCCTGATGGCACTTTGGAGCGATGAGGAAGATAGCGTTTGCATCCACCCATCAGGGCCGCGTCTGCTAGGCCTTGATGCCATAAGGCAGTCGTGGGCACTCATACTTTCTCAGGGCAATCTTGTTGTGGATCGATCGAAAATTCAGATCATTGCAGCAGGAACACTCGCGGTTCATAACCTGATCGAGACCATTCATGTCGTGGAAGCGGGCAGAGCCCGAGCCTTCCAAATGGCTTGTACTAATGTTTATATGCATGGCAGCCGAGGCTGGCGCATGGTTTTGCACCATGCAGCGGCTGTTCAGCAAGACACAAACCAAGGCATTGACGATCGCCCCAACGCGCGTGTCTTGCACTGAAAAAGCGATCGTTCGCCTGCGAGGCTACCGCGCACCATGGTGGGCGCGCAACGCGCATGTGCAAACGGTAACTGCCTCAAGGCTTAGCCAAAAGCCTGTGGTCAACTATCAGCGCAACATCTGGCAGACACCCGATGATGACGTGCTGGCTGTCGACGAGGTCATGTCGACCTGTGAAGCTGCTGTGCTTCAGAAAACGAGCGTACCGATCGTCCAAACCGAGGAGGGCCTATCAACGTCGAGGGCGCACAGGCGTCCAGCAAGCAGCTCGGTGCAGCTCGTGCTTTTTCATGGCTTGGAGGGTAGTTCTCAAAGCCATTACAGCCTTGCATTCATGCAAGAGGCTTTGCGATTGAACTGGCAAGGAAGTGTTGTTCACTTTCGCGGCTGCGGTGGCTTGCCTAATCGAAAGCCTCGTGCCTACCACTCGGGCGACAGCGCCGAAATCGACTGGATCTTGCGAAGATTTCGCAGCAGGCACGATGGTTTGCTCGTCGCAGTCGGTGTGTCGCTGGGGGCCAATGCTTTGCTGAAGTGGCTTGGCGAACAAGGCGAGTCGGCAAGCAAGCTGGTTGACGCATGCGCTGCGGTTTGCGCACCCCAGGATTTGAGAGCAGGCGCCTACGCCTTGGCAAGTGGCGTCAATCTCATGTATATGCGTTATTTTTTACATAGCCTTATACCTAACGCTCTCGAGCGCCTGCAGCGATTTCCTGGCCTATACGATAAAGCATCAGTTCTTCAATCAAGAACTTTTATAGCGTTTGACGAATATGTCACAGCCCCACTTCATGGTTTTAACGATGCTGAACATTACTGGGCAAGCAGCTCATGTGGCCCATGGCTTGGCGCAATTCGAAGCCCTTGTTTGGTTCTCAATCCTTTAAACGATCCCTTTGTGCCAGCAAAGTCGCTCAGAAGTCCATCGGGCCTGCACTCAAGCGTACAACTCGCTTATCCGCACGATGGTGGCCATGTTGGCTTCGTGCAAGGCGGCATGCCCATTACCATCGACTGGCTGCCAAAGACGATTTGTCAATGGTTTAAGGAAACGTTGAATGCTTGAAGCCTTAAAGACCAGGAGGTATTCGCGTGGATGAAGCAGTCGAACATGCGATGAAGCGCTGGCCACAAGTGCCAGCCGTCTTTGGCTGGTTAAGGCTTGACGCGCGCGGGCACTGGCACCTGATCCAGCGGGATGCACCAGGGTTTAACCCTGAAGAACATGGACGAGGCGAACCGATTACGAGCCCGCCGATCATCGATTTCATCGGCCGCAACTACGCTGTCGATGAACAAGGTCGATGGTTCTGGCAAAACGGACCGCAGCGAGTGTATGTGTCATTAGATGCCGCACCGCTCATCTTGCGGGTGTTGGAGTCGGTTGCCGACGCGAGCAAGCATCGTCTTGTGAGCCATACGGGCTATTTGGTCAACGACATTCAAGACGCTTGTATCGACCGACAGGGGCGCATTTTTTTACGCTGCGAACTCGGCCCTGCAATGATTCATGATCTTGACCTTGCACAACTTGCCATTGACGAAGCACAGCATGCTCCAGCGGTGGAATACCTTTGGCACTGGGACTCAGAAAGACATGGCAAGCAGGCATTTTGCTTAGCTGTCATTGATGATGCTTCGCAACACTATGGCTTTGTGTCGCGTCCAGCTTGAGGGCCCATGGCCGCCCGTTCAGCGCGCCAGCGCTGTAGCGCTTCGCGAAGTCGCGCATCAATAGCCGATGCATGAAAAAAATCTGTGTCTTTAGCCGACTGCGCGAGCTTTAATTGTTCGATAGCGGCCGGCAAAGCACCTTGCAGCCAAAAAACCTCAGCTCTTGCCCGGTGAGTGAGCGCGCGCTGGCCCTGTGATGCGTAGATTTTACTTAGCAAGTCCCAGGCGCGTAAATCATCTTGCCGTTCACTTAGCATTGACTCAACCCAGCGTATGGCCTCGGCCTGGCGTTGGGCACGCAGTAAGAGCTCAGCGTGCGCAAGTACAAGTCGCTTTTGCCTGGCAAACTGCTGCAAGGCAGCCTCACTTCGCGCAATCGCCTCTTGCATGTTTCCCTGGCCGGCAAGTGCTTGGATTTGCAGGCGCTCGATCGCCGATGCCGCCGAGTCATTGTTCAATCCCTCGTGCTGCAGCAAATCGCGAGCAAGCTGCGCGGCCTGAAAGGCATCGTGCCAACGAAGCTGGGCCTCTCGTACGCTTGCAAGGCCAAACCAGGCAGCAGCAAGATCAAGAGTACTTTGTTCTTTAATCTGAAACTCAAAACGTTCTGCGCTTCGTCGCAAACCGTCAACGCTGGGGTCAAGTAGGGCTTGCATCCTGGCTCGGATCAGACGAAAACCCAAGGAATCGGGCCATTGCTTATAACGCTCCTGGCGGATCCGCGCCTGCATATCTGACATCCGTTCGGTCGTCAGTGGGTGCGTGCGCAAATAGGCCGGTGCAGCCGACTCGTAAACCCGCGAAGCGCGCTGAATCCGCCCGAAAAAACTTACCATGCCTTGTGGATCGAAGCCAGCCCTCGTGAGCGTATCAAAGCCAATCCGATCAGCTTCGCGCTCGGCATCGCGTGAAAAAGAAAGCATCTGGTCCTGTGCCATCTGCTGGCCAAGCGCAATCAGCCCAGGTGTTGCTTGCGGATTCGATCTGGCAGCCAGTGCCGCAAGCACCAGCCCAACCATTTGCGCAATCCCAGCGTCGCGACTCTTCCCCAGCATACGAGCAATATGGCGTTGGGTCACATGGCCGATTTCATGAGCTAGCACACCCGCGAGTTCCGACTCACTTTCTGCAGCAGCGATAAGCCCGGCATGGACGCCGATAAAGCCACCAGGCAGGGCAAAAGCATTAAGGCTGCTATCGCGTACGAGAAAAAACTCAAAATCCTGACCGCTTTTTGATGCATCAATGAGCCGTCTACCTAGGGTATCGAGGTAGGCGATGACATCAAGGTCTTCGTCACCAGCCTGACTGCGCCGAATGTCGCGCATGATGCTTTCGCCGAGCTTGCGCTCGGTCGAAGGCGACAAACTCTCCGAAGACGGATCCCCTAGGGCAGGCAAGGCGCTTGGTGCGGCTCGGGCCAAGGACGCCGCTTCTGAACGCGCTGAAGTCACCCCGCAAGCGAATCCAAGCGACAGGGCACTGACTACGAGTCGGACCAGAGGCTTGCGAAAAACAGCTTTACTCATCTTGCTATGATTGTTGCATGAATGAAAAGTTCCATAAGAACGCGCTCACCCACTTCGATGAAGCCGGCCAGGCTGTCATGGTTGACGTTGGCGATAAAGCCATAACAAGCCGACAGGCGATTGCAGCAGGTCGCATTCGCATGCTGCCGAGTACTCGACAGCTGGTACAAGAGGGCAAAGCGGGCAAAGGCGATGTGCTCGCGGTTGCGCGGATTGCAGGCATTATGGCTGCCAAGCGCACTGCAGACTTGATCCCGCTTTGTCATCCCCTTAGCCTTAGCAAGGTCACAATCGACTGGCATTGGCTAGGCGACGATTCAATCGGTTGCGAGTCT
>Ga0256344_1000115_pt1 | contig 10534 bp, 9 predicted proteins | sample AtltaT_15_FD_183794 | JGI IMG/M metagenome (GOLD analysis project Ga0256344, IMG submission 183794) | Metatranscriptome of freshwater microbial communities from Altamaha River, Georgia, United States - Atl_Yuk_RepA_8d (Metagenome... | ecosystem: Environmental > Aquatic > Freshwater > River... | reverse complement strand
CGGCACCTCGATGGGCTCGACCGAGCGCATCCGCAACGTCGCCAAGCGCGTGGCCAAATGGGCGCGCGCCGGCCACCAGATGGTGGTGGTGCCCAGCGCCATGAGCGGCGAAACCAACCGCCTGCTCGGCCTGGCCAAGGAACTGGCCCCCGCCAAGGCCGACAGCGCCTACAACCGCGAACTTGACATGCTGGCCTCCACGGGCGAGCAGGCCTCTTCGGCCTTGCTGGCCATTGCGCTGCAAGCCGAAGGCATGCCCTCCGTCAGCTATGCAGGCTGGCAAGTGGCCATCAAGACCAACGACGCCTACACCAAGGCACGCATCGAGTCGATCGACGATGCCCGCGTGCGTGGTGACCTGGCGGCCGGCAAGGTCGTCATCATCACCGGCTTCCAGGGCGTCGACGAAGGCGGCAACATCACCACGCTCGGCCGTGGCGGATCCGACACCTCGGCTGTGGCTGTGGCCGCTGCGATGAAAGCCGACGAATGCCTGATCTACACCGATGTGGACGGCGTCTACACCACCGACCCGCGCGTGGTGCCTGAAGCACGCCGCCTGTCGAAGGTGAGCTTTGAAGAGATGCTCGAAATGGCCTCCATGGGCTCCAAGGTCCTGCAGATCCGCTCGGTCGAATTCGCCGGCAAATACAAAGTGCCCATGCGCGTGCTCTCCAGCTTCACGCCCTGGGACATCGACATCAACGAAGAAGCCGCCTCCGGCACCCTGATCACTTTTGAGGAAGACGAACAAATGGAACAAGCCGTTGTCTCCGGCATCGCTTTCAACCGCGACGAAGCCAAAATCTCCGTGCTGGGCGTGCCCGACAAGCCTGGCATTGCCTACCAGATCCTGGGTGCCGTGGCCGACGCCAACATCGAAGTCGATGTGATCATCCAGAACCTGAGCAAGGACGGCAAGACCGACTTCAGTTTCACCGTGCATCGCAACGACTACGCCCGTTGTGTCGACCTGCTCAAGGAAAAAGTGCTGCCCGCGCTGGGCGCTACCGAGATCGTGGGCGACACCAAGATCTGCAAGGTGTCGATTGTGGGCATCGGCATGCGCAGCCATGTGGGCGTGGCCAGCAAGATGTTCCGCTCACTGAGCGAAGAGGGCATCAACATCCAGATGATCTCGACTTCCGAAATCAAGACCTCGGTCGTGATCGACGAGAAATACATGGAATTGGCCGTTCGCGCCCTGCACAAGGCCTTCGATCTGGACCAGGCCTGAGCTATAATCTGTCCACTTTGGAAACGTGACCGAGTGGCCGAAGGTGCTCCCCTGCTAAGGGAGTATGGGGTGTAGAGCCTCATCGAGGGTTCGAATCCCTCCGTTTCCGCCAGAACAAGACCTTCGAACCTGCTCAGCGGGCTTCGAGGGCGCCCAGAGCCCCGCACCACGCGGGGCATTTTGCTATGAGCTCCTGACTGACCCCATCGCCACCCCCCCTCGAAAACCGTCTCAAACCCCGTTTCGTCTCAGGACCTCCTGACTTTTGGGGCGTGGTACGGCGCTGAGGGTTTTGCAGCGATGGGGGGAATCAGCGCCGTACCGTTTGAACAAAGGGACCGCCCGACTCCGTTCTTCCCCGCTGCTCAGAAGGACAGCAAAGTAGGTTGAGCGCACCTGAACCAGCTTGCGATCAGTAGACCCCGCATATAGGGTCCACTTTTCGGTCGGCGACAACAGCCACTTAGGCACTTGTTACGAGACTCGGTCAAATAATTTTTTCCAATATCCGGAGTGGCGTTCAGCCAGTTCGGAAAGCGTACGAAGTTCATTGCCTTGGATCGGAGTCGCCCTGTAGTGCTCGAGAAGCCGCTTGTAGACGAGTCCGCCGACTGCCTGAATAGGCCAGTCAAATTCCCTTCGTGCGACAAGTCCCAGGATGCATGCAGCGGGCGTTCCATTCAGTTCCTGTGCTGCCGATCGAATCTCATTCTCGGACGCAGCCTTGCGCTCCCTGTGAGGCGCGGTTGCCTGCAGTTTGGCCGCCTTTCGTTCGGCTCGACGCTCTGAGATAGCCTCTAGCGTCTGAGTCGCAAGATAGGCCCTCCGCCTTTCGTACTCGCGATGCTGATAGTCGATGTTGGCTCGTAATTGTTCGCCGGCAGGTGTCCCTTCAAGGGGCACAAGAAGTTCGCCGCCAACGCCAAAAAATGAAATTTCCGAGATCACGTGTTGGCGTGTGTTCAAACCGGATTCGCCCAGACGCTAGATTTGGCATCATCAAGAATGATGGGGGTGAACGCCAATGTTGAAACCACGATTTATCTGCCCGACACTCCCAAAAGAGTAAAAGCGGCGCTTGTTCTTCATACCAGCAGTGGCCTTAAGGAAGCGGATCATATTCATCAGGGGTTTTTCGAGGTGCCCGTTAGTCGGACATCAGGATATGCTAAGGGCCACGACACCTGTTGCGATCAGGATTGCGCCAAGAAAGCGAATCCAGCGGTCGCCTTCGCCCAGTAAATGTCCCCCAATTAACGCTGCAAACAACATTGAAACTTCGCGGGCCGGTGCGACATGCGAGAGTGGCGCTGTTTGCATCGCGTATAAAACCATGACATAGGAAATTGGGCTAATCGTTCCGACGAAGAGCGCATATTTCCATTGTTTTTTCCAATGTATCCATGCGGTTTGTCGATCGTTCAACACGACCGGTGCTAAAAATAATACTCGAACAACGTTGCCCAGATAGTCCACGAGAATCGGCGACAGCAGAACAACCTTGACAGCATAGCCATCTACCAGGGTATAGCTGGCAATAAAAACCCCGGTGAGTAAACCATAGCGCAAACCTGCAAGACGACGCTTGTGGTTTTCAAAGTCTTCTGGGCTGGCATCGGGGGCGATTTTCCAGTTCAGCAGGATTTTGGGCCCTCCGGCGATCAGGAACACGCCGCCGATGATGCCAGCGATTCCGAATGCACCCATTGTGGAGATGGACTCCCCAAGCCAAATCAGGGCAGTCAAAGAGGACAGTAGCGGTCCAGTGCCTCTTGCCAATGGATAAACAACGGTCAGATCAGATTTGCGATAACCTCGCAGGAGAACTACGTAATAAAGAACATGCAAAATCCCACTCGCGAGAATAAAACTCCATTCGAATATCGCCCACCCTGACACAGAATTCCATGCAAACCATACCCCAACTGGTGCCCAAACGAGCATTAATACGGAGGCCGTGAAAAATGCAAAACGCGCGTCACCCCCTGCTTTTTTTGCGACGATGTTCCACACCGCATGTATGAATCCGGCTGAGAGAACAAGTGAGAGGGCGACGGTGTTCATTCTGGAATTTTCGGGGCACTATCGGGTGAAATTCAAGATCGCCTGCAGGTTCGGGAGCCGACCGCATTCTTCAGATCGACTGAATGGCAGTCCGGTAAAAGTTGTTCAAATTCTGCCCGATTTCGACGCAGACGCGACTGGACAGGATACCGTCAAGATGCTCGACCGGTTCGCGTTCATGGGTCATCAGCATACCAGGTACTGCGCTAGTCTCCCGCCCAAATTTGGATTAGGCTCACCAAAAATGATTGGAGAGAATTAAATGCCCAAGAACTTTGATGAGATGGAGAACAGCAACACCTCCTGCAATCCCAGTATTCATGAGGTCTCAAGCGCTAGGCGGCGACTGGTTCTGAAGGGCAGCGTAGCGTCGGTCGCAGCGACCATCGCACCGTTCGGTGCTTTAAGTGGATGCGCTTCGGTGCCTGGTGTTTCGGTGCCGGGTGTCTTACCGGCGTTGGGATTCAAAGCGGTGCCGCCCGATCAGGGCGACCGTCTGGTCGTCCCCGAAGGTTATACGGCCAAACCGATTGCGGCCTGGGGCGAACCCGTTGGCATCGCAGGCAACATGCCCGCCTTTCGGTGGGACGCATCGAACAGTTCCGATGAGCAATCGGTTCAGATGGGAATGCATCACGACGGTCTGCACTTCTATGCGTTGGACAACAGATCCGATCGTGGGTTGCTGGCGATGAATCATGAGTACACCGATGATGGCTTGCTACATCCGGGTGGGATGACGAACTGGTCGGCCGAAAAGGTCAGAAAGAGTCTCGCTGCGCATGGTCTGTCGGTGATTGAGGTCGAAGCCAAAGACGGGCAATGGTCGATGGTCAGGCCGTCTAAATACGCGAGACGTCTCACCATGAACTCGCCCTTTGCGATCGGTGGGCCAGCGCAAGGTCATCCGTTGATGAGAACGAAGGCGGACCCGAGCGGCAGCCTGGTGTTGGGAACATTAAATAACTGCGCCAGCGGGATCACCCCTTGGGGGACTTACCTGTCGGGCGAGGAGAACTGGGCGAATTACTTTGATGCGCCGCGAAAGCCCGATGCGCATCAGCAACGCTGGGGACTGAAGTCTCGAAGTACCTACCGTTGGCCCGAGTTTGATGAGCGCTTCGATCTGGAGAAGAACGCGAATGAAGCCAACCGGTTTGGCTGGATCGTTGAACTGGATCCCATGGACCCGACGAGCACGCCGATCAAGCGCACGGCTCTTGGCCGCGCTGCGCACGAGGGAGCTTGGGTGGCGGTGACCCGATCGGGTAAGGCGGTGGTGTACTCCGGCGAGGACGCCCGCTTTGAATACATCTACAAATTTGTCAGCCGCGATTCGATCAAACCCGCTGGCAACGGGTTGAGCGCGGCGCAGGCGAACCGGGAACTGCTCGACCACGGCACGCTTTACGTCGCCAGATTCGGGTCCGGCGGCCGCGGTGAATGGATTCCGTTGGTCCATGGCCAGGGCCCGCTGACCCCGGATCAAGGGTTTGGTGACCAGGGTGAAGTCCTCATCAAAGCGCGCCAGGCGAGTGACTTGCTCGGGGCCACCAAAATGGACCGGCCAGAATGGCTCGCGATTGATCAGAAAACGGGTTGGGTGTACTGCACGTTGACCAATAACAGTGCCCGGGGCACCTCAGGCAATCCCGGCGTTGACGCCGCCAATCCTCGGGCGAATAACGTGATGGGGAGCATCATCCGTTGGAAGGAAGACGCAGATTTCGACGCAACGGGATTTGTCTGGAATCATCTGGTTCTGGCGGGTGATGCAGCCAATGAGCGCGCTGAAGCCAAAGGCAACATCAAGGGCGACATATTCGCCTGCCCGGACGGGATTGCCTTCGACAGGCGGGGCATTTTGTGGATTCAAACCGATACCCATGCGACTCAGATGTATCGGGGTGAGTTTGTCCGAATTGGCAACAATCAGATGCTCGCGTGTGACCCCCAGACGGGAGAGGTCAAGCGGTTTCTCACAGCACCGACGAACTCTGAAGTGACGGGAGTGACCTGGACGCCGGATGGGCGGACCATGTTTGTGAATATTCAGCATCCTGGGGAAACGCCGACCGATCGCAGTAATCCGTCGGAGCCGTCCAAGTATTCCAATTGGCCGGACTATCGCTCGGATGGGCGTCCACGTTCAGCGACGATCGTCGTTCAGCATAAGGACGGCCGTGTCATTGGCAGTTGACGCTACGCTTTTGAACGCCGGCCAATGTCTGGCAAGTGCATCCTGAGGTGCATTAAAATTTCGAGAATGATCTTTGTAACGACGTAGCCCCCTACTTCAGGCGATCAGATGATTCGAGCTGGCGAATTTATCCTCAGGGCGTATCAAGATGCCGACGCCGCGGAGATGGCGGCGGCTGTTCGGGAGTCATCTGAGACCGTTGGAAGGTGGATGACATGGGCGAAGCCCGATTTCAGTGAATACGATGCGCTGTGTTGGTTTGCCACCTGCCAGACCGCGAGATCCACTGGTTCAGGCCATCAGTTCGGCATCTTTACCTCAGACGGCCACTTTGTAGGCGGCTGTGGGCTGAACCAGTTTTCGGCTGCCAATAAATTGTGCAATCTCGGTTACTGGGTTAGGCAATCAGCGCAACGCCGTGGCGCGGCAACGTCGGCCACGATCGCGCTGCGGGACCTTGCACTTCAGTCGCTTCGCCAAGCGCGCGTTGAGATCGTGGTCGCAGTGGGCAACGAGCCGAGTCTTGGCGTTGCGAGGAGAGCGGGAGCCATCTACGAGTGTATTGCTCGGAATCGCCTGCAGGTTCATGGGCAAGCCAAGGATGCACATATGTTTTCATTTACGTTGGACGCACCTGCATAGCCTATGCCTGACCAGGGATTCGGAACGATTGCTATCTGCCATCGCTTGACTATTCTTTTGAGGATCTGCCGGAACCGACCTCGAGTTTGATCGGCTTAATTGGTTTGGCGATGTAGGCAAATATATGGGTATCAGGCAGGTTGGTGGCGTCACCATTCAGGCCAGGCACCGGCTAGAGTGTCACTGTGGCTGCGTGGTCCCGGAGCTCGAACTGCCACAGGGCATCGTTAATCCGCGACGCTGCGATTGCTCGATCTGCCGCCGCAAAGGCGCGATCTTGGCATCGGTCTCTCTGGATGGGATTCGTATCGTCCAAGGGGGAGAATATCTTCAGTTTTACCAGTTCAACACCGGGGTAGCAAAGCCCTACTTTTGCAGTATCTGCGGCATCTACACCCACCATCAGCGCCGCTCGTTTCCGGATCAATATGGTTACAACGTTGGCTGCCTTGAAGGCGTCAATCCCTTCTTGATACCCGATGTGCCAGTCAATGACGGGGTGCATCATCCTGCGGATCGAACATCATCGGGCGCACCTGATGCCAAAAGTTGAGAGGTGCTCGAAGCGTTCCGATTCAGACGGGGTAGCCAGTAAAACCACCATGCGCATTGAAATCGACAATCCTGCCCGAACCGATATGCTCGCACTGCTCGAAGAGCATTTGCGAAACATGCATGAACTCTCGCCCCCGGAGAGCGTGCTTGCCCTTGATGTGTCTGGGCTCAAGAGTACAGACATGACCTTTTGGTCTGTTCGCGAAGGGGATCTGCTGCTTGGGTGCGGTGCCCTCAGGCAGCTCACTTTGGAGCACGGTGAAATCAAGTCAATGCGCACGCCGGCAGCCAGCGGTATGCCCGCCACGTTGTAGGCAAAGGACAGGAACAAATTCTGCCGGATGTTCTTCATGGTGGCGTGCGAGAGCTTGCGAGCACGCACGATGCCCATCAGGTCACCCTTGAGCAAGGTGATGCCTGAGCTTTCCATGGCGACGTCCGTACCCGTGCCCATGGCAATACCCACCTCGGCGGCCGCCAGGGCCGGGGCGTCATTCACCCCATCACCGGCCATGGCCACCACCCGGCCTTCGCTGCGCAGCCGCTGCACAATGTTCGCCTTGTCCTCGGGAAAGACCTCGGCCACCACCTCGTCGATGCCCAGTTCCTTACCCACGGCCAAGGCCGTGGTGCGGCCGTCGCCGGTCAGCATGACGATACGCACACCCGCCTCGCGCAACCCTTGGAGCGCCGCAGGCGTGGTGGCCTTAATGGGGTCGGCAATGGCCACAAAGCCAGCCAGGCGGCCGCCCAGGGCAACGAAAATCACGGTGGCCGCCTGGGCCCGTTGACGTTCCGCAGCGCCCTGGAGCGAGCCCACGTCGATGCCTTGCTCGGCCAGGAATTTGGCTGCGCCAGACACCACGGCCACACCGTCCACCTTGCCCAGTACGCCTTTGCCCACCGGAGAATCGAAGTCCGTGACTTCGACCAGTGGCAGCTTGCGTTCCTGCGCCGCGGCAACCACGGCCATGGCCAATGGGTGCTCGCTGGCACGCTCCACGCTGGCAAGCTTGCCCAGAAGTTCCTCGGGCGAGATACCGGCTACTGGCTCAATGTGCACTACCCGAGGCCGGCCCTCGGTGAGGGTACCGGTCTTGTCCACCACCAGCGTGTCGACCTTCTCCATGCGCTCGAGCGCCTCGGCATCGCGGATCAGCACCCCGTGCTGCGCGCCACGACCGACACCCACCATGATGGACATAGGCGTCGCCAGGCCCAACGCACATGGACAGGCAATGATAAGCACCGCCACTGAAGTGATGAGCGCATAGGAAAACGCCGGAATTGGCCCCCACAACAGCCAGACCACAAAAGTCAGCAGCGCCACCGCGATGACCACTGGCACGAACCACGCCGAGACCAAATCGGCCATGCGCTGGATGGGGGCGCGGCTGCGCTGGGCAGCCGCCACCATGTGCACGATCTGGGAGAGCAAGGTGTCTGCCCCGACCTTCTCGGCCCGCATCACAAAGCCGCCGGTCTGGTTCATCGTGCCAGCAGTGACCTTGGAGCCCGTTGCCTTAGCCACGGGCATGGGCTCGCCCGTGACCATGGATTCGTCCACCGTGCCCTTGCCCTCCGTGAGTTCCCCATCCACGGGCACCTTTTCGCCGGGACGCACCCGCAGCAACTCGCCCACCTGGATGGTGTCGATGGGCACCGTCTCGTCGATGCCCGCCTCAGACACCCGTACTGCCGTCTTGGGGGCCAGGTCAAGCAGTGCCTTGATGGCGCCGGAAGTCTTTTCACGTGCCCTGAGTTCCAGCACCTGTCCCAGCAGCACCAGGACGGTGATTACCGCGGCGGCCTCGAAGTAGATGGCCACAGCCCCATCCTCGCCGCGCAAATCCGGCGGAAACAGGCTCGGGGAGAGCGTGCCGAACATGCTGTAGATCCAGGCTGCCCCCGTACCTATGGCGATCAGCGTGAACATGTTGAGGCTGCGGTGCTTGACGGATGCCCAGCCCCGCACGAAGAACGTCCAGCCCGCCCAGAGCACCACGGGTGTGCCCAGCAGCATTTGGATCAGATTGGAGGTCTGCGCGCCCACCAGGTGCTTGATCTCGAGCAGGTGTCCGCCCATCTCTAGGGCCAGCACAGGCAAGGACAGCACCAGCCCGATCCAGAAGCGGCGGCTCATGTCGCGCAGCTCGGCGCTATCGCCGGTCTCGCCCGTGGCGATCACGGGCTCCAGCGCCATGCCGCAGATGGGGCAGTTGCCGGGACCGATCTGCCGCACCTCGGGGTGCATGGGGCAGGTGTAGATGGTGCCCGGCGTCTTTGGCGCAGTGTCCTCGGGTGCTGTAGATACAAGGTACTGCAGCGGGTTCGCCGCGAACTTGCTTTGGCACTTGGCGCTACAGAAATAGTAGGGACGCCCTTCGTGCGTCAACTTGTGTTCAGACTGCTCCGTAACGGTCATGCCGCACACCGGATCCTTCAGGGCCGGGGCGGCTGGAGGGTGATTGCCGTGATGACGGTGTGTATGCATGTCCATTACTTATTCCTTGTCGTTATTGGTGCGCCGGGGTGTCTGCGCATGACTTCCATGCCCACCATGGCCGCTATGACCGCCATGGCCGTGCATCAAGTGCATCAACGGGCAGGCGAGGAGCAGGAGAAATGGCAGCGCCCCGACGACGTGCGCGAGGTGTTCGGTCAACAGGAAATACGCTGCTACGCCACCAATCACCACAAGACCTATGGCATAGCGAGAACTCCAAAAGCTGGGGGGCGACTCGTGCCCGCCGTGTTGATGGTTCATGGTGACTCCCAATTCGGTGGATGCGTTACTTAGCTGGCGTAGCTGGCAGGCGGTCCAGCATCATCTGCATCGTGGACTCCATCATTTGCATGCGCTTTTCCATCATCTGCTGACGCTCAGCCATGTTGGCGGGCATGCCCTTGCCACCTTGCATGCCACCCATGCCCTGCATGCCTGCGCCCATCTGCTGCATCATTCCCATGCCGTCCTGCATCAGCTTCATGTGCTCGTCCATGTGTGCCTGCCGCTCTGCTGGCGTTTTGGCCGCCAGCATCTTTTCGTGCATCGCTTGCATGGCTTTCATGTGCTCGTCCATCTTGGCCATTGCAGCCATCGGCCCCGCACCCGTTGGCTTCGCGGCCGCCTTCATGTTGGCGGACGCAGGCGATGTGCTGCCTGCTGGGTGATGGGCTTTGTGCTCATCGGCAGTTTGCGCCATCACGCCCAGTGAGAGCGAAGCGACACAGATACCGACCAGGGTATGGCGGATTTTTGACGTAGTGATCTCCTTCTTCCGATGAAAAATCGTCGCAGTCAGCATTCGAACCCTCTGACCGCGACGACACAGCACGCCCGAGCAGCGTGTTCTTACTGAGCGGGCTGAATGTCAGTGACAACCATCTTCCCGCCCTCGTTGACGACCATGAACTTGACCTTGTCGCCGGGCTTCACCTTGCCCAGCAGATTCTTGTCTTTTGCGGTAAACACCATGGTCATGCCGGGCATGTCCATGTGCTTGATTTCTCCGTGCTTGATTGTGACTTTGCCAGCCTCAATATCTACTTTCTTGACCTCGCCTTCGGTCATCGATGCAGCAGGCCGCGACATGTCCATCTTGCTGTGATCCATGGTGGTCTGTGCCACGCTGCCGACAGGCAGGCCAATGCCCATGGCCAAGGCGGAAACGGCGGTGATTTTCTGAATAATGTTCATGGTTATCCTCGTGGGTAGGTGTTGAAAACAGTGGTGCTGCCATCGCGCTGAATCAACAGCACCTGATACGCATCGCGCCGGTTGTCGTAAGCAGGCCCATCCATGCCTGGCGACCCAATCGGCATGCCTGGCACTG
>Ga0256344_1000110_pt1 | contig 10739 bp, 7 predicted proteins | sample AtltaT_15_FD_183794 | JGI IMG/M metagenome (GOLD analysis project Ga0256344, IMG submission 183794) | Metatranscriptome of freshwater microbial communities from Altamaha River, Georgia, United States - Atl_Yuk_RepA_8d (Metagenome... | ecosystem: Environmental > Aquatic > Freshwater > River... | reverse complement strand
CCCACACCATTTGCCTCCACCACCGCCAATGTGGATGCTGAGCTTGCCCTACAGGCCGGACCACAGCTGGTTGTCCCCATCCTGAACGCTCGCTACGCGCTGAATGCCGCCAATGCCCGCTGGGGTTCGCTTTACGATGCGCTGTATGGCACAGATGCCATCCCTGAAAAAGATGGAGCCACCAAAACGGGCGCAAATGGCGAGACCTACAACCCTGTTCGCGGCGCCAAGGTCATTGCTTTTGCTCGACAGTTTCTGGACCAGTCCTGCCCTCTGGCTGCGGGCTCCCATGCCGATGCCATCCAATACGCTGTTGAAGGCGGCCAGCTTTCGGTGACTCTGCGCGATGGCAAGAAAACTGGCTTGCGCAAGCCTACCCAGCTGGTTGGCTATCAAGGGGAGCCCAGTGCGCCGACATCGCTGTTGCTTGGCAACAATGGCTTGCACATTGATGTGGTGATCGATAAGGGCAAGCTGATTGGCAAAACAGACGCTGCAGGCATCAACGACATCGTGGTGGAGTCTGCCCTCTCCACCATTCTTGACCTGGAGGACTCGGTTGCCGCCGTTGACGCAGAGGACAAAGTGCTGGCTTACTACAACTGGCTAGGCATTCTGGATGGCTCCCTCAAGGAGGAGGTCACCAAAAACGGCAAGACATTCACACGCAGCCTGAACCCGGACCGCCAGTACCACGCTGCGATTGGTGCGACCAATGCCGCCAATGGCATGGTGACTTTGCACGGCCGTTCATTGCTGTTTTTGCGCAATGTGGGTCACCTGATGACCAACCCTGCGATTCTGGATGGACAAGGCAACGAGATCTTTGAAGGCATCATGGATGCTGTCATCACCGTTGCCATTGCCTTGCGTGACCTCAAGCGCAAAAACGCAACTGAGCTTAGAAACTCGCGCACAGGCTCTGTCTATATCGTCAAACCCAAGATGCATGGTCCGGATGAGGTTGGCTTTGCGGACCAGCTGTTTGGTCGCGTGGAGGCCATGCTCGGACTTCCAAACAATACCGTCAAGCTTGGCATCATGGATGAGGAGCGTCGCACGACCGTTAACTTGATGGCCTGCATCAAAGCGGCCAGCGGACGTGTTGCCTTCATCAACACTGGCTTCCTGGACCGAACAGGTGATGAAATGCACACATCGATGCAAGGTGGTGCCATGATCCGCAAAGGTGACATGAAATCCAGCAAATGGCTGGCTGCCTACGAGCGCAGCAATGTGTTGACCGGGCTGGCCTGCGGGCTGCGAGGCCGCGCCCAAATTGGCAAAGGCATGTGGGCGATGCCGGATATGATGGCCGCCATGCTGGAGCAAAAAATCGGCCATCCCAAGGCAGGTGCCAACACCGCCTGGGTCCCCTCACCGACCGCAGCTACGTTGCACGCGCTGCATTATCACCAGGTCAATGTCGCAGACCTGCAAGCCTCCATGCAACAGGAGGCCACGCCGGAGGCAATCGATACCTTGTTGAACGACATTCTTCAGGTTCCCATCGCAGCCTCCCGCAACTGGTCTGCTGCAGACATCCAGCAGGAGCTCGACAACAACGCACAGGGTATCCTGGGGTATGTGGTCCGGTGGGTCGATCAGGGTGTGGGTTGCTCCAAGGTTCCTGACATTCATAATGTCGGCTTGATGGAGGACCGCGCCACCCTGCGCATTTCCAGCCAGCACATTGCAAACTGGCTGCTACATGGTGTGGTGACACCGGCACAAGTCACGGAAACCATGCAGCGCATGGCCAAGGTGGTGGACCAACAAAACGCTGGAGACCCACACTACACACCCATGGCCCCTGACTTTGAACGCTCATCGGCCTATCGTGCTGCATGTGACCTGGTGTTCAAGGGTGTCGAGCAACCCAGTGGCTACACCGAGCCGCTGCTGCATGCCTGGCGCCTCAAGGTCAAAGCCAGCCACTGACCAGACCGAATCAAAGGCCAACCATGAACGCACCCGTGCCCAATCTCAACGTCTCGGACATGCTGGCAGAGGTGTCTCACAAGTGGGACACCGATCTTGTCAAGCAAATCAGTGACTATATTGAGATCCCTGCAAAATCTCCTGCCTTTGACCCCAACTGGGAAAAAGGCGGCTTGCTCGAGTTGGTGATACAGCGCGCAGCTGACTGGATCCTGGCACAAAGCGTCCCAGGCTTGCGGCTTGAAATTGTTCGACTTCCCGGTCGCACACCAGTATTGTTTTTTGAGGTCGACGGCACCCGCCCCGACGCCAGCCGTTCTCAGACGGTGCTCATGTATGGTCATCTTGACAAGCAACCCGAGTTTGACGGCTGGCGCAATGGCTTGGGGCCTTGGATCCCCAAGATGGTCGATGACAAACTCTATGGCCGGGGCAGTGCCGACGATGGGTATGCGGTATACGCCAGCATCACTGCCATCCAGGCTCTCAAGGCTCAGTCTCAGCCTCACCCTCGCATTGTCGGCCTGATCGAAACTTGCGAGGAAAGCGGCTCTCCTGATCTTCTGCCCTACATTGATGTGCTCAAGCCAAGAATGGGTAAAGTCGGCTTGGTGATTTGCCTGGATAGTGGTGCAGGAAATTATGACCAGCTTTGGCTCACCACTAGCTTGAGAGGCATGGCTAGTGGGGTGCTCAAGGTTGAAATCCTGACCGAAGGCATTCATTCCGGTGACGCCTCGGGCCTGGTCCCATCGAGCTTTCGCATCATGCGCCATGTGCTCGACAGACTCGAAGACAGTGCTACCGGTCGGATGCTGCCTGCCAGCTTTCACTGCGAGATCCCACAAGAGAGGGTCATGCAGGCTCAGGCCACCGCAGCCATTTTGGGTGACGAAACATACAAACGATTCCCATGGGCTCACCACGACTGTGGTGGATCCACCCTAGTGGCGTTGCCCACCACGCTGGACCCCGTTGAGGCACTGCTTCGCCGAACCTGGACACCTACACTCAGCGTGACCGGAGCCGAGGGGTTTCCTGCACTTAAAGACGCAGGCAATGTGCTCAGACCTTATACGGCCTTCAAGCTCAGCCTGCGTCTGCCTCCCCTAGTGGATGCGAGCAAAGCAGTGGAGGAGCTCAAGACGCTGCTGGAAGACAATGCCCCCTACCAAGCCAAGGTTACGTTTCATGCTGAGGGAGCATCCAGTGGATGGAACGCACCAGCCACAACAGACTGGTTCGAGCAGGCACTGAATAAGGCCAGCATCGCCAACTTTGGTGCGCCGGTTGGTTTCATTGGCCAAGGCGGGACCATACCGCTGATGAACCTGCTGAGCCAAGGTTTCCCGACAGCACAAATGATGGTTTGTGGTGTGTTGGGCCCGAAGTCAAACGCACACGGACCCAATGAGTTTCTGCATGTTCCATATGCCAAGAGACTCACTGCATCGGTGGCGCAGGTCATATCAAGCATGCCAGCATAATCCTTCAGTAGCATCTCGAACAGCAAGTCGACCAGCTGTTCGACATGCAAGCGTTCTCGCGCACTCAACATAACCGAGCAGACAGGTGTTGCGAGACGATTAAGCTTGTTCCATATTCCTGGACTTCATGTGGCGGACAATCTGCATGGCCAACACGATGGCAAACCCGCCAAATCCCACCAGGTCGGCAAGATTGTCAGGATAGGCAAGTGCAACGCCGGCGACAACCAGAATCGTGCGCTCAATCACATTGGTCTTCTCAATGAACCAACCCTGCAAGCCACCTGCCAGCGCGATCACACCCACGACAGCCGTGAAGGTGATCCACCCAATCTGAACCCAGTCCGCATTCGCCAGCGCCTTGGTCGAACCCATCAGCAACAGGCTGGTTCCTGAGTCACCCAGCACGAACATGAACGGCACCAGAATGGCGGGTGCCACGTACTTCCATGTCTGCGTCGTGGTCTTGTAAGGATCCCCCTTGCAGATGGCAGCTGCTGCAAACGGTGAGAGGGCTGTTGGCGGAGACACTTCAGACAAGACCGCATAGTAAAAAATGAACATGTGCGCAGCAAAGTCAGGCACACCCAAGTTGATCAGCGCAGGTGCTGCAATGACGGCACAGATAATGTAGGAGGCGGTGACAGGCACCGCCAAGCCAACGATCCAGACCACCAAAGCGGTAAAGATGGTCGTGAGCAACAGCGAGCCACCCGCGTACTGAATGACGATCGAACTGAACTTCAAGCCCAGGCCAGTCAAGGTCACCGTTCCCACAATGAGGCCCGCACCCGCACAGGTGACTGCAATTGCCAGCACACCCGTTGAGCCAGCGGCAAGTGCCTTGACCAGGTTGGACTGATAGAGTCCCTTCCAGAACGGCATGTTCCCAGTCAGCCATTCCCAGGGCAGGATTGCGGTATCACGGCGCAACATGCTGCTGACAGCTGATACCACCGTTGCCCAGAAGACGGACATGATGGGTGAGAACCCCATCATCATGAACACCACAATAGAGATCAGGGAGAAGAAATGAAACCAGTACTTTTTCGTCAGGCTCCACGCGCTTTCCACCGCCTCAAAATGGATTTTTTTCATCCCGTACTTGCGTACGTCGATCTCAACCATCATGAACAGCCCAAGGTAGAACAGGACCGTTGGGATGGTTGCCATCAGCAAGACGTCCAAATACGAAATCTTCAGAAAGTCAGCAATCAAGAATGCCGCTGCTCCCAACACCGGTGGAGAAATGATGGCACCCAGTCCACCCGCTGCCAACAGACCACCGGCCGCATTTTTGTCGTAACCCACCTTGTTGAGCATTGGCGCAGCAACCGAGCCAACCGTGACGGTTGTCGCCACGCCTGAACCTGATGGCCCACCAAGCAAAAAGGACGACAGCACAATCGTTCTTCCCACGCCGGAGGACTTGCCGCCCATGGCCGCAAAGGAAAAATCGATGAAAAATTTTCCTGCACCGGTGAACTGCAAAAATGCACCAAATATGGTGAACAAAATAATCAGCGTCGCAGACACATCCACCGCCGTGCCGAATATACCCTCCAGCGTCATATACATGAATCCGACAAAGCGTCCAATGTCGTAGCCCTTGTGTGTCCAGGGCGCTGGCAAATAGTTACCGAACAGGGCATAGAGAATAAAGAGCACGGTCACCGTCAGCAAAATCATGCCATTCGTGCGTCTGACTGCCTCTAGTATCAGCAGGATGAACACCACGCCAACCGTGATGTCCATTGGCAACGGGAAGGTGTTGCGATCCGTGAAGTCATCGCCACCACTGAGGATGTAGTAAGCAACATAAAGAGAGGCAATCGCAAACAGGACGTCCCACCACATCAGGCGGTTTTTGTAGCGATCCGCAACAGGAAAACTGAGGTAAACAAGAAAAAGCACCAGCGAGACATGGATGGTGCGAAGGTATTGTGTCGGAACAATCGAGTAGGCGGCATAGAGATGGAACAACGACATGCCCACTGCTACCAAGGTCAACAACACGGCCAGCCAGCCACGATAGTTGTTGGCTTCACCCTCCTCCTGCTTGATCAATGCGTCGAGCGTTTTCTGTGTCGCACTGTCGATGTGAGCTTCGCTCATGTCCCGTCCCGTTGCGTGTTTTGTTCTAGATGGACTGATCCTGAAAAAACGAAAGCCTGACGGTGCCTCAAGCAACCGTCAGGCCGCAGGGCGTGTTAATTGATGTTGACGCCCTTTTCCTTGAAGTACTTCAAGGCACCGGGATGGAAAGGCAAAGGCGTCGCAGCCTGTTTTTGATTATCGAGACTCACGCTCTGGTACTCTTTGTGCGTGCGAACCAGCTCAGGCTGATTTTCGAACATGGCCTTGACGATCTTGTAGACATCTGCCTCCGGCATGTTGGCATTCACCACCAAGACGTTGGCAACAGAGGCATTTTTGTTGTCAGCAACCATGCCAGAGTAGGTCGACTTGGGAATCGTATCCTTGAAATACAGGTTGCCATACTTTTTGTTCATGGCATCGACTGCGTCGGCGTGGTCGATCATCTGGATTTTTGTACCCGGGGTGTTTGCCAAATCCGTCACAGCGGCAGTCGGCAATCCGCCCACCCAGAAAAATGCATCGATCTTGCGATCTTTCATCGCATTGACAGACTCGGCTGCACCCAAGCGCTCGCGCTTGACATCCTTATCCTTGTCGATGCCGGCAGCCTCCAGCAGGCGAAAGGCCATCACTTCGGTGGCGCTTCCCGGACTCCCGGTGCTGACACGCTTGCCCTTCAAATCCTGCATCGACTTGATGCCTGTCGCTTCGGTCGTCACCACATGCATCCGATTGGGATACAGCACGGCAAGCGTCTGGACAGGTACCTTGCGTCCCGTGAACTTGCCTGCACCGGTCGCGGCATCCTTGGCAGCATCCGTCATCGTGAACGCGATATAGGGTTTGCCGGACGCAATCAAGTTGAGGTTATCAACGGAACCACCCGTCACTTCGGCAGTCGCTGTCATCCCGGGAACCTGCTTGCTTAGCACGGCGGCAAGGCCACCACCCATGGGGTAATACACGCCTCCCGTGCCACCTGTTGCAATGGACAAGTTTTGAGCATGCGCACCACTTACCGCAAAGGTAAAGGCGATCGCCAAGGTCTTGATTAGCTTCATGGTTTGATCTCCGTCACATCATTGTTATGACATCATCCTGCCAACAGGCAAATGACATGTATGTGATCTCAGACTAACCCAAAATGCCTATCGACTCAACGTTTCCATCTAGGGAAGAGGTTGACTGAAGCGCCACGGGAGACGCGAGACATCGAATTAACCAGCCTCGAGCTTGGGCATGAAAAAAATTTCACTGCCGGGATAGACAGGCTGCGTGTACACGACCTCGTGCAGCTCACCGTCAACGGACACATTGGTGTCCTCCTCAAGCACTTCACCCAAGCCAGGAAAAAGATCGTCCATCTGCTTGATGACACCCCGCATGTTGCGAGCGCGCACCTGAAACTCGCGCACGCCTCCTGTGTAGGAATTGCTGAACCCCGCTGTAAAAACGACCCGCACAAGAGGCGGGTCGATCAGCTTGCCGACTTCGTCAAGCATCCAAGGCTTCCAGCACCCTGGGAGGTGACATGGGCAATTGGGTGAGACGCTTGCCGGTCGCCCGCTCGATCGCGTTGGCAATCGCAGCCATGACCGGAATGATGTTGGCCTCACCCACACCCTTGACACCGTATGGGTGATTCGGGTTGGGCACTTCCACCATCAAGGCCTCGATCATTGGCAGGTCCGAGGCGACTGGAATGCGATAGTCGAGGAAACCTGGGTTTTCCAGCCTGCCTTGCTTGTCGTAGACGTATTCCTCGTTGAGCGCCCAGCCAATGCCCTGAACCACGCCACCATGGATCTGGCCTTCGCAGTAGCTGGGGTGAATCGCCTTGCCAACATCTTGCGCACACACGGCGCGCAACACCTTGACTGCTCCCGTTTCCGGATCCACTTCCACGTCGATGAATTGGCTTGCAAAGCCGGGAGCCATGCCGCCTGCGTTGACGGCAGACTCAGTGACGATGGGCCCACCTGTCACCGCACGCTTGGCTGCGATGGCCTTGAGTGACAAAGGCTCAAAGGAACCCACCTCTGGGCTGGCAGGTTTGGCATGACCATTTTCCCAGATCACGTCCTCGTCCTTCACATCCCACGTCAGAGCTGCACGGTGACAAAGGTCTTTGATGATCTGTTGGCAAGCCTCAATCACAGCCATGCCCGTTGCGTAGGTCACCCTTGAGCCGCCCGTGACATGGTTGTAGCCAATTGAAGCCGTATCGGCGACAGTGGACCGGACAGTCTCGTAAGGAACGCCCAGTGTTTCGGCAGCCATCATCGCCATCGACGCACGAGATCCGCCCACATCCATGCTGCCTGTCGCGAGCATGACCGTGCCGTCTTCGTTGATATGAATGGTGGCAGTTGACTCGCCACCGCCATTGAACCAAAAACCCGAGGCCACGCCTCGGCCTTGGTTCTTGCCGAGTGGTTTCTGGTATTCCGGATGTGCCATCAGGGCCTGCAGCGTTTCCGCGTAACCATCATGCGCATGCTTGGGTCCCCAGAATGTGGGTGAACCTGCCTTGACCGCATTCTTGAGGCGAAACTGAACCGGATCCATGCCGATTTCCTGAGCAAGCTTGTCCAGCACGCTTTCCACGGCAAAAGCAGCAATGGGAGACCCAGGTGCACGATACGCTGCGGCCTTGGGCCGATTGCTGACAACGTCGTATCCAACCGTGCGAACGTTCTCAATTTCGTAGGGAGAAAAAGAACACATGCAGGCATTGAGCACGGGAGACCCGGGAAAAGCGCCTGCCTGCAGCTTGAACACTGCATCAGCAGCCACGATCTTGCCATCTTTAGTGGCGCCGACCTTGACCGTCATGGAGGAGCCGGACGTGGGGCCGGTTGCCCGCGTGACATCCTCGCGGGTCATGGCAACCTTGACCGGGCGGCCGGTCTTGCGGGAGAGCGCTGCGGCAACGGGCTCGACATACACCACCGTCTTGCCCCCGAATCCACCACCGATCTCGGCCGGGTGTACCACCAAGTCACCGAGGTTCATGCCCAACAGCTTGGCCGTGTAGGCGCGCACGAAAAAATGGCCCTGGCTGGATGACCAAATTTCGCACTGCCCGTCCGCACCAAAACGCGCCAGGCAAGCATGTGGCTCAATGTAGCCTTGGTGAACCGGTGAGGTCTTGAAGCTGAGCTCAACGACGGCATCTGCCTTTGCAAAAGCGGCATCCACATCTCCGGTCTTGAACTCTGCCCAGCGAGAAATATTGGATGGCTTGGTAGGCGGTGGCGTCATGCCACGCGTGATCATGTCCTCGAACAACAGAGGGGCATCAGGCCGCATCGCATCATCAACATCAATGACATGCGGCAGCACTTCGTAGTCCACCTGGATCAAGGCCAGAGCCTGCTCGGCGATAGACTGCGTGGTGGCAGCCACCGCAGCGACAGCATGGCCCTCATACAAAACCTTTTCTCTGGCCATCACGTTGCGTGTCATGTGCCAGTAATTCACCGCCACGCGATCGGGTCCGATGTAATCAAAAGATTGCTCGGGAAAATCATCCTTGGTGACGATCGCCTTGACACCTGGCAGCTCTAGCGCGCGAGACACATCGATCGAGCGAATTCGCGCATGAGCATGAGGAGAGCGCAAGATCTTGGCCCACAACATGCCAGGCAATGAGTAATCTGCGCCGTACTGCGCCATGCCTGTCACCTTGGGTACACCATCGGGACGGATGGGCCGTGTTCCAACAACCTTGAGGTCTTCGGCAACGAATTTGGTTTTTGTCAGCATGTTCAGGCTCCTCGCATCACGCGGGCTGCATCCAGCACCGCCTCAATGATCTTGTTATATCCTGTGCAGCGACAAAGATTGCCTGCAAGCCAAAAGCGAACCTGTTCTTCAGTCGGGTCAGGATTGCGCTCGAGCAACGAACGTGCGGCAACTAAAATGCCCGGGGTGCAAATGCCACATTGCAACGCGGCGTGCTCCAGGAATTTTTGCTGAAGAATGTGCAGGCCATCGCCAGAAGACATGCCTTCAATCGTTTCGATTTTCTTACCATTCGCTTCAACACCTAGAACCAGGCACGAACAGACGAGGCGATCATCCATGGTGATGCTACAAGCACCGCAATCCCCTGTTCCGCAACCCTCTTTGGTGCCCGTCATATTCAAGTCATTTCGCAAGACATCGAGCAATGTCTGCTGGGGCTGGCAAAGAAACTCAACAGGGTTGCCGTTGATCACGGTAGATACATGCTGCTTAGACATTATTTTTCTCCCTTGGCACGACGCAATGCAACCAGCGCAGCTCGCTTTGCCAGCACACCAGATACCTTGATACGAAATACTTTTGTGCCGCGCTTGTCGTCTATCGGCTGAGCTGCCGCACTGGCAGCTGCCGCCAGCTTTTCCAGCGCAGCCTCGTCCACCTTGGTGCCAATCAGGGCAGCTGCGCATTCAGGCACCAACATCGCACGGGCAGCAACCGCACCCAGCGCAACGCGGGCTGCAGTGCACACCCCATTCTCATCCAATGTCAGGTTGACACCAACGCCCACGACTGCAATATCCATTTCAGATCGAGGCGTAAATCGCAAATAAGCGTCTCCAGAACGTGGTGGGCGATGGGGCAAATAAAAAGACGTCACCACTTCGCCTGGAGCGAGAGATGTTTTGCCAGGACCTGCCGGAATCTCCTCGACGGGCAATTCACGGCGGCCATTCGGACCCATGACACTGGCTATTGCACCAGCTGCAATCATTGCAGGCACACTATCAGCAGCAGGTGAGGCGTTGCAGAGATTGCCACCAACAGTGGCACGTCCTCTGACTTGAATGGAGCCAATCAGGTTAATGCCATCAATCACGCCTGGCCAAGCAGCAGAAAACGCCTTGTTTTCGACCAAGTGCATACAGGGAACTGCTGCGCCAACCCTGAACCCACCGCCCTCGGCGACAACCGTTGACATCTCGGGGATGTTCTTGACATCAATGATCGTGCCGGGGCGAACCCGCCCGGATCTCATCTGGATCAACAAATCTGTTCCACCGGCAAGAATCTTGCCCGCGCCATGAGAGGCCGTCATCAACATGACAGCCTCCTGTGCCGTTTTCGGCGTTTCGTACCGCAACTCACTCATTTTGTCGTGTCCCCGTGGGTGTTATTTAAAACCTGTTGGTCGATCGCCATCGATGCAAACCATTCTATTCGAAACCCTGGCACTTGCTCTTT
>Ga0256344_1000098_pt1 | contig 11241 bp, 8 predicted proteins | sample AtltaT_15_FD_183794 | JGI IMG/M metagenome (GOLD analysis project Ga0256344, IMG submission 183794) | Metatranscriptome of freshwater microbial communities from Altamaha River, Georgia, United States - Atl_Yuk_RepA_8d (Metagenome... | ecosystem: Environmental > Aquatic > Freshwater > River... | reverse complement strand
CCGCAGCGCGACTGCAGTCGCGGCCGTCGAACGCGCCATGGCCGAGCTTCGCCGTGGCGGAATCGTGGTGCTGCGCGACGAGGACGGCGCCGGCGGCCTCGTCATCGCCGCCGAATCCTGCGGCCCGCGCGCCCTGCAGCGCCTGCAGGGCCTGGCCCAGAACCCGCCGGTGCTGGTCACCACGCGCCGCCGCGCCGAGGCGATCGGCATGGACATTCCCCCCCATATCGCGGGCGGCATGGGCGAGACCAACAAGCCGATCACCATCGATCTGCCGGAAGGCGTCCCCGTGGACGTGATCCTGCGGCCGCACGAGAGCGATCGGACCGGCCGTCACGTCGCCCTCCGCCATCTCTCCCGGCCGGTGGCCAGCCATGCGCCCGGCATCGCACAGGCGGCGATCGAACTCGCCAAGCTGTCTCGGCTGCTGCCCGCGGTCGCCCTGGGGCCGCTGACCCGCGATCCCGGCAACAAGCGGCGCGACTGGGCGCGCGAGCAGGATCTCGTCTATGTCGACGCCGCCGACGTCTCGGCCTACGAGGAAACCGCGTCGCGGACGCTGCAGCAGGTGGCGCAGGCACACGTGCCGCTCGAAGGCGCGGAGAATGCCCGCATCCTCGCCTGGCGTCCCAGCGACGGCGGCAAGGAGCATCTCGCCATCGTGGTCGGCGAGATCGACCCGACCGAGCCCGTCCTCATCCGCCTCCATTCGGAATGCTTCACCGGCGACCTGCTGGGCTCGCTGCGCTGCGATTGCGGCGTGCAGCTGCGCAGCGCCATCGCCGAGATCGCCCGGCAGGGATCGGGCGTCCTGCTCTATCTCGCGCAGGAGGGCCGCGGCATCGGTCTCGTCAACAAGCTGCGCGCCTACGAGCTGCAGGACGACGGGTTCGACACGATCGACGCCAACGAGCAGCTCGGCTTCGACGCCGACGAGCGGATCTATGCGCCGGCCGCCACGATGCTGTCGCGCATGGGCATCCAGCGCGTGCGGCTGATGACCAACAATCCCGAGAAGATCGCCCAGCTCGAACGCTACGGCATCGAGGTCACGGCGCGCGTCCCGCATTCCTTCCCGTCCAACGGGCACAACGAGAATTACCTGCGTACCAAGGCAGAACGAGCGGGCCACCTGCTCTAATAACGACGACTGGAGGAAACAAATGACCAAGATGCGTCGCCGCGTTTTTGCGGCCGGTAGTGCTGCGTTCGCGTTCGCGCCGTACGTCGCGGGAGCCCAGAAGAAGTACGATCCGGGCGTGACCGACAAGGAAATCAAGCTCGGCCACACCAATCCCTACAGCGGACCTCTCTCGGCCTACGGGACGATCGGCAAGGCGATCGAGGCCTACTGGAAGATGGTGAACGACACGGGCGGCATCAACGGCCGCAAGGTGAACTTCATCACCTACGACGACGGCTTCTCGCCGCCCAAGACCGTCGAGATGGTCCGCAAGCTGGTCGAGGACGACAAGGTCTTCGCGATTTTCCAGTTGCTCGGCACGCCGACCAACACGGTCGTGCAGAAGTACCTGAACCAGAAGAAGGTGCCGCAGCTGTTCGTGGCGACCGGCGCCTCGAAGTGGGGCATGCCCAAGGAGTTCCCGTGGACCATGGGCTGGCAGCCCGACTATCACACCGAGGCCGCGATCTACGCCAAGCACATCCTGGCCAGGCACAAGGACAAGCTCAAGGACCTGCGCATCGGCGTGCTCTACCAGAACGACGATTCGGGCAAGGACTATGTCGGCGGCTTCCTCGCCGGCCTCGGCAAGGAGAACGAGAAATACGTCACCGCCAAGGTGAGCTACGAGGTCACCGATCCCACGGTCGACAGCCAGATCATCCAGATCAAGAACTCCGGCGCCAACGTCTTCTTCAACGACGCCGCGCCCAAGGCGGCGGCGCAGGCCATCCGCAAGGTCGCCGACCTCGGCTGGAAGCCCGACCACTATCTCGCCAACGTCTCTGCGTCCGTGGCCGCCGTGCTGAAGCCTGCCGGCTTCGAGAACAGCAAGGGCATCATCACCGCCGCCTACCTCAAGGATGCCACCGACAAGCAGTGGGTCAACGACGCGGACTACAAGGAATGGGACGCGTGGATGAAGAAGTACCTGCCCGACGCCAATCCCGCCGATTCGGGCAACACCTACGCCTACGCCGTCTCCTCCACGATGCACCACTGCCTCAAGGGCTGCGGCGACAACCTCACGCGCGAGAACCTGATGAAGCAGGCCGCCAGCATGAAGAAGCTGGTCGTGCCGATGCTGCTGCCCGGCATCACCATCAACACCAGTCCGACGGACTTCTATCCCATCCAGTCGGTCCGGCTCTCGGCCTTCGACGGCGAGACATGGAAGCTGTTCGGTGACGTGCTGAGCAACGAAGGGTCGTAGCCCCCGGCGGCCCCGCCGCCTGAAGTTCGCAGTGGACTGGCATGGTGGATGCTTCGTACGGTCTCTGACAGACCGGAGCCGAGCCAGCCGATGCCCTTCAAACTGACCCGCCGCCGCACCCTTCTCGCCGCGGCGGGCGCCTCCGTACTGGCGGCGGCGGCCTACGGCTCGGTTCACACGGCATCCGGAACCGCCAAGAGCCCGCGCCGGCTGGCCGCGGGATTTCCCGAAGGCTTTCGTTGGGGCACCGCGACCTCCTCCTATCAGGTCGAGGGCGCGGCTCACGCGGACGGTCGCGGCCCGTCGATCTGGGACACCTTCACCCGGGAGCCGGGCCGGATCCGCGACGGCTCGACAGGCGATGTCAGCGTCGACCACTACAATCGCTACAAGGAAGACGTGGCGCTGATGAAATCGATGGGCGCCCGGGCCTATCGCTTCTCGGTCGCCTGGCCGCGCGTCTTCCCCGAGGGAAGCGGTACCCCCAATCCAAGAGGGCTCGATTTCTACGAGCGGCTGGTCGACGAGCTGCTCGCCGCCGGCATCGAGCCGTATGCGACGCTCTACCACTGGGATCTGCCCCAGGCGCTGCAGGATCGCGGCGGCTGGGAATCGCGCGACACCGCATTCGCGTTCGGCGACTACGCCGCCCATGTCGCCGGCCGGCTCACCGCCCGCGTGCGACAGGTTTTCACCATCAACGAGATGCAGACCTTCGTCGAGCAGGGTCACGAAACCGGGAACTTCGCGCCCGGCCTCAAGCTGCCGCCCGGCCGCCTGAACCAGGTCCGCCACCATGCGGTGCTGGCGCATGGCCTTGCCGTGCAGGCCGTGCGCGCCAGCGGCCGCTCCGGCACGAAGGTGGGGCCCGCGGAAAACATCGCCACGGCCCTGCCCGCCATCGAGACGGCCGAGAACATCAAGGCCGCCGAGCGGGCGACGCGGGAGCTGAATGCGCCCTACCTCACGGTGATGATGGAGGGCCGCTACACCGATGGCTGGCTCGCGAAGACAGGTCGCGACGCCCCCCGCTTCACCGACGAAGAGCTGAAGATCATCTCCAGCAAGGTCGATTTCGTCGGATTGAACGTCTACGCGCCCAGCCAGTATGTGGTGGCGAGCGACGCGGCGCCGGGCTTCAGTCCGTTGCCCTTCCCGTCGTCGCATCCGCACATGGCCTCCCCCTGGCTCCTGCTGGGGCCGGAGGCGCTGTACTGGGCGCCGCGCCACGCCGCCCGGCTCTGGCCGGTGAAGGACATCTTCATCACCGAGAACGGCGCCTCGGCGGCCGACGAGCCGACGCCGGACGGCCAGGTCCATGACGTCGATCGCGTGATGTACCTGCGCAACTGCCTGATGCACCTGCAGCGGGCGACGGCCGAGGGCGTTCCGGTCCGCGGCTATTTCCTGTGGAGCCTGCTCGACAATTTCGAGTGGGCCGACGGCTACGCGACCCGGTTCGGTCTCGTCCATGTCGACTACGCGACGCAGAAGCGGACCCCGAAGCTCAGCGCCGCCTTCTATCGCGAAGTGATTTCGCGCAATGGACTGGCGTGAGTTACGCGGCAAATCGCGGGCCAGAAAATGCCGTTCACCGGCATGGCCCCAACTAGGATTTCATTTCTGTCTTGCAGGCGAAACTTGGAAACAGTTTTCGCACATGAAAGCGTCGTGCCCTAATATAAGAATTCCTGACGTGCCCGCTGTGCCAAGATGGGCGACGCTGTGAACGGCGAAAGGGGAAACGAAATGATGCTGCCCGTAGCGACGCTCGATCACGTGGTCATCAATGCCCGCGACGACATGGATCGCGCGGCCGACGTTTACACGCGGCTGGGCTTTTCGCTCACCGAGCGCGGCTACCATTCGCTCGGCTCGATGAACCACCTTGCCATGTTCGGCACCGACTATCTCGAGTTGATCGCCATTCCGAAGCAGGCGACGTCGGGACGCCTCGATCTTCTCACCTTTCCCTTCGGGCTGAACGGTCTCGTTTTCGGCGCCGAGGATTCCGCCATCACCTACGAGGCGCTCAGCAAGGCGGGCGTACCGGTCGACCCGCCCGTCGAGTTCACGCGGCCCGTCAAGGTCGGCGGCGAGATGCGCGATGCGCGCTTCCGCACCGTCCGCATGAAGGCAGGAATCGTGCCCTACGGGCGCGTCTACTACTGCCATCATTTCACCCGCGACGTCGTATGGCGCGACGAGTGGCGCCACCACGCCAACGGCACGGTCGCGATCGTGCGCTTCCTGATCGTCGAGCCCGATCCGGTGGCGGCCTCGAAGCTCTATGCCGACATGTTCGGACCGGAGTCGGTCCGCGACATCAAGGGCGGCAAGTCGGTCGTGGTCGGCAATTCGCGCGTCGACATCGTGACCGAGGACGAGCTGAAGGCACAGTTCGGCGATGCCGTGCCGGATGCAGAGGGCCGCAAGGCCTATATGGCAGGCCTCACGTTCCGTACGCTGTCGACCGCCAAGGCGGCACGTGCCTTGCAGGCCGGCGGCATCGGCGGGGTGACGGCCAGCGCGGGACGTGTCGTCGTGCCGGCCAAACAGGCGCTGAACGCGGTGCTGGAGTTCATCGAGTAGTCTGAAGGGCAATCGTCAGGGTCGCTGGGGAGCGGCCGAGAAGGGACGCCATGGAATATTACGATTGCTTCGCTTCGAGCTATGCCAACGCGCGCGCGAAGTTCCTGAAGGCGGCAACGGCTGCCCAGGGCGAGGTGCGGTCGTACCTACATCCCGCGAAGAAGGCGCCCGACGGCGGTCCGCTGGCGATCGACGTCGCCTGCTTCGGCGACAGCAAGGCCGCACGGCAGGCGCTGTTCCTGAGCGGCACGCACGGCCAGGAAGGCTTCGCCGGCTCGGCCGTCCAGATCGGCTGGCTGAATTCGGGCGGCGCGGCACGGCTGCCCGCCGGGCTCGGCGTGGTGCTGGTGCACGGGCTCAATCCCTATGGATTCGCGCACTTCACGCGCACGACCGAGAACAACGTCGACCTCAATCGTAACTTCATCGACCGCGAGGCGGGCCCGGCGCCGGCCAACCCGCACTACGAAGCGCTTCATGCCGACCTGCTGATCCGCGAATGGACCGACGCGGAGAATGAACGCATCGCTGGCGTGCTCGACCGCTTCGCCGAGAGCAAGGGCCGCGAAGTGCTGTTCGACACGCTGGCGCGTGGTCAGTACGAGCATCAGGACGGGTTGATGTTCGGCGGCAAGGACCGCGAATGGTCGAACCGCACCCTGGAGACCATCGTTGCCGAAACGCTGGCCGGTGCCGAGCGCGTCGCGTTCATCGACTGGCACACCGGCATCGGCGACTACGGCAAGCCGTTCTTCCTCTGCTTCAACGATCCGGCGGGACCGCTGTTTGCGCGCGCCTGCGACTGGTGGGGCAAGGAGAATGTCGACGGCGTGCGGCCGCACGGCATGGAACGGCCGAACTATACCGGCCTGGTCTTCCATGGCGTGCAGCGCTTCCTCGGCAATCGCGACATGTGCGGCGCGGTGATCGAGTTCGGCACGCGTGGCGTCAACATGCGCCGGGTGCTGCGGCTCGATCAGTGGCTGCGGCGGCAGCACGGGCTCGACCCGGACGTGCGCGCCACCCTGCAGGCCGACATGATGGATGCCTTCTGCCCGTTCGACGGCCAGTGGCGCAAGGATACGCTCGCCTATGGGCTGAAGCTCACCGACCAGGCACTCTCGGGACTTTCTTCATGGTGACGATCAAGTACGACAACCAGGGCGATGCGATCTCGCGCGACGTGCCGACGGACAACCTGGCGCTGATCGATGCGGGCGGCAATGGCAGCGAGCGCAGCTATACCTATGGCGACATCCTGCGGCTGAGCGGCGCGGTGGCCCGCGGGCTCCTGAAGCGCGGCCTGCAGCGCGGCGACCGGGTCGCGATCCTCTCGGCCAACCGCGCCGAGTTCCTGCTGACCTTCCTCGGGACGATGCAGGCCGGCCTGGTCTCCGTGCCGGTGAACTACAAGCTGCCGGCCGAGACCGTTGCCTACGTCGTGGGCGATTGCGACGCGAAGCTGGTGATCGGCGACGATGCGCGGCTTCCTCTTGCGCCGGACGATGTGCCGAAACTCTCCTTCGACCGGGACTTCGAGAACCTGCTCGATGAGGGGCCGTTCACGCCGTTCGCCATGAAGCCCGAGGAACCGGCGATGTTCCTCTACACGTCGGGCTCGACGGGCCGCCCCAAGGGCGTGGTGCTGTCGCACTACTCGCATCTCTGGGCGATCAGCCAGAGGGTGCGCCGGCCGGGGCCGCTCGGCCAGCGCGCGCTCGTGGCGGCGCCGCTCTATCACATGAACGGGCTGGCCATGTGCCAGACCACCTTCTCGCAAGGCGACACCGTGGTGCTGCTGCCGCAGTTCACGACCCGCGGCTATGTCGAGGCCGCCGCCCGGCATCGCGTGGCCTTCCTGACCTCGGTGCCGACCATGATCGCTATGATGCTGCGCGAGCGCGAACTCTTGGCAAACAACGATCTTTCCGCCGTCGAGGCCGTGCGCATGGGCTCCGCGCCGATCACCCAGTCGCTGATCGACCAAGTACGCGAGGTATTTCCCAAGGCCGTCATCAGCAACGGCTACGGCACGACCGAGGCCGGCCCCGTGGTGTTCGGGCCACATCCAAAGGGACTGCCCCAGCCCGAACTCTCGACCGGCTATCCGCATCCCGAGGTCCAGCTGCGCCTCGTGCGCGACGGCCGGGAAGTGCAGGACCAGGGCGAGCTCCAGATGAAGTGCGGCGCGCTGATGACGCACTATCACAAGCTACCCGCGAAGACCGCCGAGGTCATGACGCCGGACGGCTACTACAGGACCAGCGACGTCTTCCGGCGCGACGAAGCCGGCTTCTTCTATTTCGTCGGCCGGGTCGACGACATGTTCGTGTGCGGCGGCGAGAACATCTACCCCGGTGAGGTCGAGAAGATGCTCGAGCGGCATCCCGGCATCCACCAGGCCGCGGTGATTCCCGTTCCCGACGAGCTGAAGGGCCACAAGCCGATCGCCTTCGTGGTCAAAGCGGCCGGCGCCGAGCTCGACGAGCAGGCGGTGAAGACCTATGCGCTGGCCAATGCACCAGCCTACCAGCATCCGCGACGGGTGCTGTTCGTCGACGAGATGCCGCTCGCCGGCACCAACAAGATCGACAAGCGCGTACTCGCAAAGCAAATCCCAACCGGAGAAGTCTAGCAATGAAAGCTGCTGTCGTCCGTGAACATGGCGGACCGGACCGCCTCGTCTTCGAGACCAACTTCCCCGACCCGACGCCCGGCGAGGGCGACGTGATCGTGGCCGTGAAGGCCTCGTCGCTGAACTACCACGACGTCTTCACCCGCCGCGGCATGCCGGGCATCAAGGTGCCGATGCCGGCGATCATGGGCCTCGACGTGGCAGGCGAGATCGCCGAGGTCGGTCCGGGCGTCACCGGCTGGAAGAAGGGCGACCGCGTCCTCGTCGATCCGATCAACCGCGTCGAAGGCGGCCTGATGGGCGAGACGGTGCATGGCGGACTGGCCGAACTCTGCAAGGCGCGCGCGCACCAGCTGATCAAGATCCCCGACGGCGTGAGCTACGCCGATGCCGCCGCGCTGCCCGTCGCCTACGGCACGGCGCTGCGCATGATGGTCACCAACGGCCATGTTGCGAAGGGCGAGAAGGTCCTGATCCTGGGCGCCTCGGGCGGCGTCGGCGTCTGCTGCCTGCAGCTCGCCAAGCTGGCCGGCTGCGAAGTCATCGCCTGCGCCGGCACCGATGCCAAGGCCAAGCGCCTTCAGGAACTCGGCGCCGACAAGACGATCAACTACGTCGAGAAGGATTTCATGAAGGAAATCTTCGCGATGTACGGCAAGCCGACGCGGCGCGGCTCGCTCTCGCATCAAGGCGTCGACGTCGTCGTGAACTACACCGGGGGCGACACCTGGGTGCCCTCCCTCAAGACGCTCAAGGTCGGTGGACGCCTGCTGACCTGCGGCGCCACCGCCGGCTACGCGCCGACCGAGGACATCCGCTTCATCTGGACCTTCGAGCTCAAGATCCTCGGCTCCAACGGCTGGATGCGCCCCGACATCGAGAAGCTCCTGGAACTGGTGCAGAGCGGCAAGCTCAAGGTGCTGGTCGACAAGGTCTTCCCGCTCGCCGAGGCGCGCGAGGCGCTGCGCGTGATCGAGGATCGCGAAGTGTTCGGCAAGATCGTGGTGGCGCCATGAGCGACAAGCTCCAGCCGCTCACTTCCGAGGAGATGCAGGCGCAGCTCGACCGCTCGCCGTTCATCGCCTTTCTCGGCCTGAAGGTGATCGCGAGCGATCCGGCGAAGGAGGAGGTCACCATGACCTGCGCCATGCGCCCGGAATTCGAACGCGGCGCCGGCACGGGCCAATGGCACGGCGGCCCGCTCGCGGCGATCATCGACACGGTCGGCGACTATGCGCTGATCATGGCGCTGCGCCGCCCGCTGCCGACCATCAACTTCCGCGTCGACTATCTCCGGCCCGCGATCAAGACATCGCTCATTACGACGGCGCGCGTGCGCCGTGCCGGCAAGAGCGTGGGCGTGGTGGATGTCGACGTCTTCAACGAACAGAAGGCGCTGCTCGCCGTGGGACGTGCGACCTATTCGACGCTGCAGACTTAGGCCACACGGTATGAAGTTTGCTTCGTCCAGCTTGGGACTTGGGGACTGGGAACGGAGGCTGTCATGACGATCAAAGTTTCACGACGCGTGTTCGGAGCAGGCGTGCTGGCCGTCGGCGTGGCCGGCACGTCCCGGGGATCGGTCGCACAGGGCACGCCCAAACGGGGCGGCACCCTGGTGGCGACCTGGGGCGGCGGCGAGCCGCAGGCCTGCTACGTGCCGGCCGGCGGCGGCTCGAGCCCGACCTTCTCCTCTTCCAAGCTGTTCGAACGGCTGGCATTGAGGAGAATGGACGGCAAGTTCGAAGGCGTGCTGGCGGAATCGTGGAAGCCGTCGGCCGACTTCAAGTCCTACACGGTGAAGATCCGCAAGGGCGTGAAATTCCATGACGGCAAGGACATGACGGTCGATGACGTCGTCTATTCCGTCAGCGAGATCTGGAAGAAGTATGCCGTCGCGTCGGCGCTGACCGACTTCGCCGGCATCGACTCGCCCGACGCCGACACGGTCGTCTTCAAGTACAACAATCCGACGCCGGAGTTCTTCTTCGCGTCGACCCTGTGCTCGCCGGTCGCCTACATCGTGCCGAAGCATGTCTATGCCGGCAGCGATCCGGTCACCAATCCGGCGAACAACGCGCCGATCGCCACCGGTCCCTGGAAGTTCAAGGAGTGGGTGCGCGGCAGCCACTTCGAATACGTGAAGAATGAGAACTACTGGAAGAAGGACGAGCCCTATCTCGATCGCCTGATCATCCGCTACGTGCGCGACCCGGCCGGGCGCGCCGCGGCGATGGAGGCGGGCGACATCCATATCGGCGTGTTCAATCCCGTCGCACCGCCGGACATCAAGCGCCTGACCGGCACCGGCAAGTTCGTCGCCACCCCCAAGGGCTACGAGGAAGCGGTCTGGTCGACGACGCTCGAGTGCAACATGCGCAATCCGGTCTTCGCCAAGCGCGAGGTCAGGCAGGCCATGTTCCATGCCATCAACCGCGAGTTCATCGCAAAGACGGTCTACTACGGCTATGCGCGGCCGGGTACGGGCCCGATCTACTCCCCCAACAAGGAGTTCTACACCGCCGACACGTTCAGGACCGGCTTCGATCCAAAGAAGGCAGCCGCCCTGCTGGATGCGGCCGGCTTCCCCAAGAAGGCCGATGGCAAGCGCTTCACCCTGAACCTGCTGGCGGCGGGCTGGTTCCCGGAGAACGGCAAGGTCGGCGCGTATGTGAAGCAGGTGCTCGAGGATGTCGGCGTCGGGATCAATCTCACGGTTCCGGACCGGCCGAGTTCCATCAAGCGCATCTACACCGACTACGATTTCGACCTGGCAATCTCCAACCAGGCCAATCCGTCGGAGCCGGTGCCGTCGACCACGCAATACTTCACCACCGACGGGATTCTGAAGGGCGTGCCGTTCCGAAACGCGTCGGGCTACTCCAATCCCGACGTCGACAAGCTGGTCGCCAGCATCAAGATCGAGACCGACCCGGCCAAGCGCAAGGCGCTGGTCGTCGAGTTCCAGAAGATCATCGCACAGGAAGCTCCGCTCCTGCCGCTCGTCGAGCTGGAGTCGATCACCCTGGCGAGCACCAAGGTGCAGAACCACTCAAACGACCCGAACTTCCTTGCGGCGAGCTGGGGAGACCTATGGCTGGCGAGCTAGTCTCGCCCACGCCTGCCCTTCGGGGCTCCGCCCGTCGCACGGCGGCGCTCCGGCTCCTGCGGCGACGGCTGATCCAGGCCGTCCCGCTGATGCTGGGCGTGGTGATCATCAATTTCTGCCTGATCCAGATGGCGCCGGGCAGCTTCCTCGAACTGATGACGGCCGAGAACCAGGTGAGCGACCCGGCGACGGTCGCCCTTCTGCGCAAGACCTACGGGCTCGACGATCCGGTGTGGATGCAGCTGCTGAAGTACATCTGGGCGTTGCTGCATTTCGACTTCGGCTTCTCCTATCGCCAGAACATGCCGGTCATTCAGGCGATCTGGATCCACCTGCCGGCGACGGTCCTGCTGATGGTGTCGAGCATCGCGCTGGCCATCTCGATCGGCGTGGCGGCGGGCGTCGTTGCCTCGATGAAGGTCCGCACCTTCTGGGACAGCCTGGTCTCCGTCGCCGCCATGTTCTTCTACGCCGCGCCCAGCTTCTGGCTCGGCATCATGATGATCGTG
>Ga0256344_1000097_pt1 | contig 11320 bp, 2 predicted proteins | sample AtltaT_15_FD_183794 | JGI IMG/M metagenome (GOLD analysis project Ga0256344, IMG submission 183794) | Metatranscriptome of freshwater microbial communities from Altamaha River, Georgia, United States - Atl_Yuk_RepA_8d (Metagenome... | ecosystem: Environmental > Aquatic > Freshwater > River... | reverse complement strand
TAAGAACTCATACCAATTTAATTGACGAGAATACTAAAATTTACTTAAAAGATACCTACGACCATTGTATCCAAGTGATGGATATTGTAGAAGGTTATAAGGAATTGAGCTCTGGTTTAATGGATATTTATTTATCTATTGTAAGTAATCGAATGAATCAGATTATGAAAGTTTTGGCGGTAATTTCTACCATTTTTATACCCTTAACTTTTATTGTGGGTGTATATGGCATGAATTTCTCGAATACCGATAAAAACGGTGCTGTATTGCCTTTAAATATGCCCGAATTGTACCATCCTTATGGATATATCGGTGTAATGGTATTTATGGCGATTTTAGTTATTGCTCAGTTAATTTTGTTTTGGAGAAAAGGTTGGTTAAGTAACTTTTAAATAATAATCTTTTCTTCTGAAAGCCAATACCAGCTTAGGTTTCAGCACAACTTGCTGACAATCAATAAATTAATAAGGGGCGATTTCTCGCCCCTTATCTTTATCTAATCAATGTAACTTTTCCTACAAATTCTCTCTTCTTTTTCGAGAAATCAGTAATGATTATTTTATATACATATACATCCATTTGGGCTATCGAACCATTGTTATAAGCTGATCCATCCCAAGGTCTGTTGTAATCATAAGTGGCAAAAATTTCATTACCCCAACGATTAAAAATATGCATTTCATAATCAACAATACCTAGGCCTTCACCTCTAAAGGTATCATTTTTACCATCACCATTAGGAGTAAAAGCATCAGGAATATAGAAGCTGAAATCATCACCAATTCCGATTAACTTGGTTGTTGAACCCATACATCCTTCCTTATTGGTAACTGTCAACTTAATGTTAAATGAAGATGCTGCACTAATATTGTAGTAGTGACTTGGATTTTGGATGCTTCCAAAAGCATTATCACCAAATTCCCAAGCCCAATTGGTAATCATACCATTATTACCAGCAATTGATTTATCAATAAAGCTAAGCTCTGGTTTTAAAATGGTTACATTTTCTGGACTTGTACTAAAGTTAGCTATTGGGTTCTCGTTAACTTTTATAGATACATTTGGTCCTTTAAAGATACATCCAAAGCTATTCATCACTGTTAATCCTACAGAATAAATACCTTGATTACTTGAATTGAATGCAAAGGTTCTTTGTATTGAATCTGTACTTGACACTTGAGAAGATCCACCGAAATTCCAAGTATAACTATTTCCTAATTGATGACCTTGAACAGCAAATTTCGCAGTAAATGGATCACATCCTGAACTTGGGCCTACTGTTAAAGCTGAGGCATTTGGAGATGGATAAGCAACTACAATTACAGTATCTTGTGCTGTTGGTGTAGTACAACCGTCCTTAACAGTAACAATATAAATGGTGGTATCATTCAAATTATCCGTAATCGATGAATTAGAAGAATAAGCTGAACTTAATCCATTATCACTTGTCCAAGAATACTGGTATTTTCCATCCCCACCATTGGCATTTGCCGACAATTTAATTTGTGCTCCTTTACAAACTCCAGGTAAATTGGAATTTGCAGTTACTTTTAATCCTGATTTCACAGTTAACACAGCAGAACTTGTCGTTGAACAAGAGTTCGCATCCGTTATGGTCACAGTATAAGTGCTTGTATTCGTTTCACTAACCGATTGAATAGCTTGGGCTAGTAAAACCTTTCCAGAACTTGAATTCCAAGAATAGGAATATGGACTTGTCCCTCCATTTACATTTGCTGATAAGGTAGAGGTTCCGTTAATACAAATCGTATCATTATTAAGTGTAACACTTAATTGAATTGGATTCGGCTCTGTAACTGTATGATTAGAGGTTAGTGTACAAGAGTTGGCATCGGTAATGGTTACCACATAATTACCAGCTTTTAATCCATTTGCAACAGAATCTAAATCACCATTTGACCAATTGTATTGATATGGATAAACACCGCCATTCACAGTTAAAACCACCTGACCATTGCTTCCTTTATTACAAGTAACATTGTTAACTATTGGATTAGAGGATAATGCACTAGGCTCTGTGATGCTTACTGAATTTTGTAATGTACATAAGTTTTTATCTGTGATAGTAACAGTGTAAGTACCAGCACCTACATTTTTCAAAGTTGAATCACTACTAGAATTGCTCCAATTATAGGTGTATGGAGCCGTTCCACCGGTAGCATCTACCTCTACACTTCCTGTTAATGCTGCATTACATTTTACATTCACTTGGTTAATAAAAGTAGATTGAACAGCACTTGGTTCATTTACCATTAAAGTTGTAGTGGCAGTACAAGATTTTGAATCACTCACTGTAACGGTATAATTTCCAGATGTTAATAAGCTTAAAGATGAAGTATTGGCGCCATTAGACCATAAATAAGTATATCCTCCATTTCCTCCCGTGGTATTGATAGTAATACTACCATCAGCTTTACCAAAACAAGAAGCATCTTTGATGGTATTCACCGAGATGGAAACCATACTAGGTTCATTTATGGTAGTGTCTGAAACTGACATACATCCATTAGCATCTGTCACTGTAACTGTGTGTTTACCAGCATTTAAACCACTCACCGTGCTTGTATTTGCAGAATTTGACCATGAATAGGTAAATGGAGCGGTTCCACCAGTCACATTTACAGAAGCAGCACCGTCATTTGCGCCATTACAAGTGATATCTGTTTTTGAATTGATATTCGCAACAAATAATGAGGTTTGATTTATTGTTACCGTTAAAGTATTGGTACAAGATTTAGAATCTGTGACAGTTACTGTGTAATTGCCTGCTCCTAAACTATTTGCAGTAGCTGTAGTTTGAATAGGCGTAGTATTCCATTTATACGTAAATGCGCCATTTCCACCACTTGCAGAAATCGTTGCAGATCCAGTATTGGTGCCAAAACATGCTACATTTGTTTTTGCAGTATTGGTTACCACAATCACTGTTGGTTGATTTATTGTTGCATTTGCAGTGGTGCTACACATATTTGCGTCACTTACAGTAACAGTATAAACTCCAGCACTTAAACCTGTAACATTTGCAGTAGTAGTTCCATTTGGCCATTTGTAACTGTAAGGTGATTTGCCTCCACTTGCACTTACGGTTGCTCCTCCATCATTTCCTCCGTTACATGATGTATTTTTAGTAACATTTACCAAGGCTGATAAAGCCGTTGGCTGTGTGATACTTACGGGAACTATTTTTTTACATGATTTGGAATCTGTTATGGTAACATTATACGACCCTGCTGCTAAACCTGATTTTGTTGCAGAACTTCCTCCACTTGGCCATGAATAGCTATAACCTGGTGTTCCTCCACTCACAGAAATGCTTGCAGATCCTGTACTTGCGCCATTACACAAAACATTTGTCACCGAACTAACATTGGCGTTGATTGTGCTAGGTTGAGTTAATGTTATCGTTTTATTAGCCTTACCACCATTTGCATCTGTAATCGTTACTTTATAAACTCCTGTTGTTAGACCACTTGCCGTAGCAGTAGTTTGAACAGGAATTGTATTCCATGAATAGGTATATGGCGGTGTACCTCCACTTGGAATTACGGTTACACTTCCATCATTACCTCCAAAACAACTTATTGCGGTTTTTGCAGTATCAACAACAAATGCTTGTGGCTCAGTTATAGTAACACTTGCACCAGCCGTACAACCATTTGCCCCTGTAACTGTAACAAAGTAAGTACCTGCACTTAGTCCACTTGCTGTTGCAGTGGTTTGAACCGGACTTGTATTCCATGAATAATTATAAGGCGTACTTCCACCACTCGCGCTTACGGTAGCGCTTCCATTTGTACCTCCATTTACTGTTACATTCGTAGAAGATACAATAGTAGCAATAGGAGCGCCTGCATTGTTAATAGTCCAGTTTGCCGTTCCAGTACAGCCTTTATTGTCTGTTACCGTTACGGTATAGCTTCCTGCACTAATAGCACTAGCAGTTGATGTAAATTGAGATGGGCTCGTATTCCAGTTATAAGTAAATGGGGCAGATCCACCAGAAATCACTGATGCGGAAACACTTCCATCTTTTGAATTACAATTTTCATCCGTTCCACTTGCACTTACCACAATTGCAGCTGGTTCATTCACTGTAAATTGTTTAGTCGCAGTACATGAATTTTGATCTGTCACAGTCACGGTGTAGTTTCCAGCTGCTAAACCAGAAACATTGTCACTGGTTTGTGCCGGACTTGTTGACCAATTATAGCTGTAATTTGGAGTTCCTCCAGATGTATTTAACTGAATTTCTCCATCAGATCCCATATTACAAGTAGTATTCTTAATAACTCCAGCAATTGTAATTAAAGTTGGTTCGTTTATAGTTACAGAACTTGTTGATGTTGCACCTTTTGAGTCGGTTATGGTGACCGTATAAGTTCCAGCACTTAATCCACTAATACTTGCCGTAGTTTGAACTGGTGTTGTATTCCAGCTATAGGTATACGGTGCGATTCCTCCATTTGGAGTAATTTTAGCGCTACCGTTGTTTCCACCATTACAAGTTACATCGGTTGTACTTCCAGTACTTGCCAAAGCACCAGGTTGTGAAATGACTACACTTGCAGTAATTATACAACCATTAGCACCTGAAACTGTTACAATATAGGTTCCAGCAGCTAAATTTGTTGCTGTGGCAGTAGTTTGCGGCGGAGTAGTGTTCCATGAATAGGTATAAGGAGTTACTCCTCCACTTACATTTACGCTCGCACTTCCATCACTACCTCCATTCACAGTAACATCTGTCGAAGATGAAATTGATGCACTAGGACCACCAACATTATTCACAACAATCGAATTGGTTATCGTACAATTGTTCGCATCAGTTATGGTAACAGTATAATTACCTCCATTTATATTGTTGATGGTTGAACTTGTTCCACTGTTGCTCCAATTGTATGTATAAGGGCTAACACCACCATTTGTAATCACTGTAGCGCTTCCTTTACCATCATTACAATTTTCATCTGTCGAAGATGTTGAAGAACTTAAGACACTAGGTTCACTTACATTTACTAGGGATGTTTTAGTACACGAATTTGCATCAGTAACAGTGACTTGATAAACACCAGCAGTTAAATTTGAAGCAGTAGACGTATTTTGTACAGGACTGGTATTCCAAACATAAGTGTAAGGAGATGTTCCGCCTGTCACATTTAATGCAATTTTACCATTTAGTCCACCATTACAACTAACATTTGTTACTGTATTACTTATGGTTATGTCTGCAGGTTCAGTTATGGTAAAGGATTCAGTATGTGTAGCTCCGTTTTTATCAGTTATGGTGACGATATAATTTCCAGCAGCTAAATTAGATGCAGTAGCTGTATTTTGGGCAGGTGTGGTGTTCCATAAATAATTATAAGGTGCTACTCCTCCACTTACATTTACAGTTGCTGATCCAGTACTTGCTCCGAAACAGTTTACATCCACTTGAGAGTTCACAGAACTTACCGCTGCTGGTTGATTGATAACTACTTGCACACTAGCCGTACAACCATTCAATCCAGTAATCGTTACGGTGTATGTTCCAGCGCCTAACCCTATTCCAATTGGTCCTGTTTGAACAGGATTAGTACTCCACTTAAAGGTGTATGGTAAAATTCCTCCAGTAGCTCCTACTGTAGCAGTACCGTCATTCCCACCATTTTTAGTCACATCAATTACTAAAATAACATTTCCAACTGGTGCACCAACATTATTTATGGTAACTGACGAAGTAGCTGTACAACCTTTAGCATCTGTAATGGTCACTATATAGGTTCCACCAGCTAATCCAGTAGCAACTGCAGTAGTTTGTACCGGAGTGGTATTCCAGGCGTACGTGTAAGGACTTGTTCCTCCTGTTGCTACGGCTGTAACAGTACCATCTTTTTGATTACAATTCTCATTGATACCAGTTGTTGTTACTGATAAAGGTAAAGTAGGTTCGTTAATCGTTACACTAGCAGAAGCAGTACAACCATTATTATCAGTAACAGTAACTTTATAGCTTCCAGCACCTAAATTATTTGCCGAACTAGTAGTTTGAATTGGGGAAGTATTCCATTTATAGGTATATGGAGCAGTTCCACCTGTTACAACGCTTGTTGCTGTCCCATTATTCATTCCTTTACAAGTTACGTCGATTCCACTAGCTGTGATTGTTAATGAGGCTGGCTCATTAATGCTAACATTAGTAGTATAGGTACACATTTTCGAATCGGTAACTGTAACCGAATATGAACCTGCAGCTATACCATTTATACTTGCTGTAAATTGATTCGGACTTGTACTCCATTTATAACTATATGGTGCTGTTCCATCCGAAGGTACAACGGTAGCTGATCCTGTTGATGCACCTTTACAAGATACATCTGTTCCTACTGCTATCGCTGTAAGAGCGTCTGGTTCATTAATCGTTACAGTGGCTTGAATTGAGCAATTTTTCAAATCCGTCACAGTAACACTATATGTTCCTTTTGCGAGATTGTTAGCTGTCGCTCCTGTTTGTACGGGAGAACTATTCCAAATGTAGGAATAAGGACTTGTACCTCCACCAACGTTAACTGTTGCACTACCAGTTGCAGTTCCAAAACATGCGGCATCATTATGAGATGTGCTTGCAGTTAAACCTGCTGGTGCAACCATTGTAGTGCTTAATGTTGCAGTACACCCTTTTGAATCTGTTACTGTAACAGTAAAGCTTCCTGCAGCTAAATTTGATGCAGTGGCAGCTGTTTGTGCAGGAATTGTATTCCAACTGTATGTATATGGATTAGTTCCTCCATTTGCTACAATTGTAATACTACCATCATTGGCACTTGAACAACTTGGATTTACTGAACCGCCTAAAGTTGCAGTTAATAAACTAGGTTCCACTAAAGTACCATTTGCCGTAGCTGTACATCCAGTATTGTCTGTAATGGTTACGGTATAACTTCCTGCATTTAAATTGGTAGCTGTAACACCAGACTGAGATGGACTTGTTGACCAATTATAGATGTAAGGACTTACCCCTCCTGTTTGACTAGCTGTTGCTGTTCCGTTTGATGCACCATTACAACTTGGGTTTACAACACTCACTGATGCAGTCATCACTCCAGGTTGAGTTATTGTAGTACTTACAGTAAAGGTACAAGAACTAGCATCAGTAATCGTTACGGTATAATTTCCAGCTGCTAAATTACTAGCGGTTGCAGTATTTTGTATTGGACTTGTATTCCAAGAATAGTTGTAAGGGCTTGTTCCTCCAGATGGGTTTGCAGTTGCAGATCCATTACTCGCTCCATTACAACCTGGACTATTAGGTGTAATGGTTGCCGATAATGGACTTGGTTGAGAAATAGTTACCGCTAATGAGCCTGTACAAGAATTTGCATCAGTTACAGTAACCGTATAGGTTCCTGCTGTTAAACTAGAAATCGGATTTGTACTTGCAGAATTTGACCAATTGTAAGTTAATGGATTTGTTCCTCCACTCACCCCTACAGTAATTGAACCAGTAGCCCCTCCGCTACATGAAACATCTACCTTGTTTACTAAACTAACAATTAGCGGACTTGGATTATTTAAAGTAACACTTAAGGTTGCTGTACAAGAATTTGCATCCGTAATTGTTACCGTATATGTTCCAGCTGCTATACCTGAAATGGATGCTCCAGTCATTGAATTGCTCCATGAAAACGTATAAGGTGTGTTTCCAGCGGAGCCAGAAACGGATATAGAACCATTGTTTGCGTTATTACATTTTGGATCTGTTTTGGATACCAAATTAATGGCAACTGGAGGCAATTGATTTATAGTTACGGTGGTACTTGCAGTACAAGAATTTGCATCAGTTACAGTAACTGTATAAGTTCCGGCTGCAAGTCCATTTATTGTGGAACTTGTTGCTCCAGTACTCCAATTAAAAGTATATGGAGTTGATGTGTTCCCTCCTCCTACTACTGTTGCACTACCCGTAGATGCACCTGAACAGAAAATATCTGTTTTTGTACTTATGTTTGCAGTTAAAGCTGGTAATTGAGTAATAGTAACACTAGTACTTGCTGTACAATTATTAGCATCTTTAACTGTTACGGTATAGGTTCCAACTGCAACATTAGAAATTGAAGCTGTTGTTGTTCCAGTACTCCAAGTATAAGTATATGGTGATGTTCCTCCATTACCAGTTGATACTGCTCCACCTGTATTCCCTCCATTACAATTGATATTGGTTTGAGAAACTATACTAGCTGAAAGTGCACTAGGCTGTGTAATGGTTACACTTAAACTTGCGGTACACGATTTGGAATCCGTTACAGTAATTGTATAAGTTCCAGCAGCAAGTGATGCAATAGATGACATACTTGATCCATTGCTCCAATTGTAACTGTATCCAGGGGTACCACCAGTACTAGAGGTAGTGATACTACCTGTATTTGCTCCGTTACAAAGGACATCTGTTTTACTGACAAGACTCACTGCTAAAGCACTAGGTTCAGTTATTGTCACGCTTATTGTACCTGTACAAGAATTTGCATCACTTACAGTAACAGTGTAAGTACCAGCTGCTAAAGTGTTTCGTTTAGCTCCAGTAATTCCACCACCCCAATTGTAGTTATATGGTCCTGTACCTCCACTTGCTGAAATTGTAGCCGAGCCATTTGACCCTCCATTACAAGACACATTTGTTTGACTTGAAATGGAAGGAACAACTGGACTAGGTTGCGTAATAGTTACTGATGCTGTAGCAGTACATCCAGTAGCATCGGTAGAAGTTACTGTATATGTTCCAGCAGCTAATCCACTTGCTGTAGCTCCAGTGGCACCGTTTGACCATACATAATTATATGGAGCTGTCCCCGCAGATCCTGATACGGTAGCGGATCCTGTTGCACTACCACCACATGTAGCATTCGTGGTTGAACTTACTGTTAATATTGGAGTCGTAACGGTAACTACTACATTGGCACTTCCAACACATCCTTGATAGTCTGTAGCGGTCAAGGTGTATGTTCTGGTTGCATTAGGATTTGCAGTTGTATTTGCAGTTGTTGTACTAGTTAAATTAGTAGGTGGAGTCCATAAATAACTCGCAATTGCAGCTGTTGAACTTAATGAAAGTGTCCAATTGTTCAAGGTTCCGGTGCTACCCCCTGTTGCATCACCAATTCTAAGTGTCCATGTTCCATTTGGATTACATCCTGCTAAACCAGAAAAGTTTGCCTCTGGTAAAAAGCTACCTGTAAATGGCGCAGTTCCTGCGGTTATGTTTGTAACAGCAGCAGGATTGAAACAAGTATTTGTATAATTGGCGTTGTTACCACCATTTCCTGTACTAAGATTTAAAACAGTTCCATTTGGACAAACTAAATAGATATACAATTGACCATCTCTTGGATGCGTAATGTTTAAACACAAAGAAGCAATACTCCATGCAGCAGGATTTACTCCACTTACATTAATTGTAGATGATGTAAAAGTTCCTCCTGTACCCGTCCATGTGGTAGTAACTCCTGCATCAGGAATAGATGCTGCTGTATTGTTGGAAAATGTTTTAGAGTAGTTTCCTGTTGGATTTGGCGTTGCTGTTCCATTTAAATTTACTGATCCTCCAGCACAAATTGTAGGTGCTGCTGGATTAATACTAACTGTTGGGCCTGGTGTTACAACTACAGATTTACTGATTGCATTTTGACAGTTCCCAGGATTGGTAGTAATAATTAAGGTAACATTATAAGTACCTGCAGTAGCATAGGTGTGAGTTGGATTTGGAGAAGTAGATGTTGATCCATCACCAAAATTCCAAGAATATGTTAATACCCCTGTTGCTTTAGATAAATCTGTAAATGTTGTGGTATTTCCTTGACAAACAGTTGTTGCAGAGAAGTCAGCAGTTGGACCTGCAAAACCCATGGTCGATCCTGTGAAATCCATTGTAAAACCAGAAGTTGCAGCAGCTGTATATCGATCAACAAGGATAGCATAAGTTCTACCTGCTATCATTGGGATCACAGGGTCGCAAGATCTTGAAGATATTAAACTACAATTATTTGTATTCGCACAACCTAAGCCCGTCCAACCATTATTTGTAGGACTCCCCGTACAAGCTGTCCAGTTACAAGCAAGCTGTGTACCCATACACCCATTTGTAATATCATAAACTGCAAAATCATAATCAATCGGAGTTGCCGGTTTTATGGTAAAGGCAAGATTCCCATTATTTGCTGCTGTAAAGCTATACCAATGTGAAGCTCTCTCGCCTGGGGCACCAAAACAGGTAGGCGATTCAACTGTTAATCCAGTGTTATAGGCTCCACCAGGGATGGTAAACGAGTTTCCATTACATAGGAATGTTGCTGTAGAACAATCTTGATCAGCAGCAGGAGGCCCTGGAGCAGGGATATTTTGAACGCATATACCAAATGTACCCGTCGAATTTCCATTACCATCTATCATTATATAATAGGTGTTACCTAAGGTTAACCCATTTATTATGATATCGTTTGTTAGCAATCCAGAACCCGTATTGATGTCTTCGTTACATGCAATTTGAGTAAGTGAACCACAATTACCAGAATACACAGCAATTTGAGTATTTGTTAATGTCATCCCACCGAAGTTGGTCGAAATTTCTACGGTAGTATTTGTAGCAACAAATGAGAACCATACATTATGACTTATTGTAGCAGGTGCCCAACACGCAGGAACAGGGTCGCCAGCAGAGGTGTTTGCACCAACATTGGTATAGGTTGCAGAATTACAAGTACCAGAGCTAGGAGTTAAAGGAATGGCATTGGCACATTGATTATTAGAGGGCTGTGCATAAGCAAATAATCCTGTAATAAGGAAAACAACTAATAATATACCTTTAGTTTTCAAGGTTTTCATGATAAAAGTATTTATTGTTTTTACTTGGGTTTGTTATCTCCATTTTTCTGTTTTTGTAATTCATCCGAGTTGCTTGGATAAATTACGGGTTTAGCTGGAGCAGGCTTATCGTGCCACACTTCAAACACCTCTACTCCACCTTTAGGAGCTGGTATTGAAGGTCTAACCAAAGGTTTTACAGGAATTTTTGCTAAATCACTTTGATTCACTGGGGTGATTGAATCGTATTCAACTTTTTCCTTTTTAACTTTTAACGTAGCATTTTGAGCACTAACCGAAAAAGCAATTGCAATAAATAATGTCATAGAGTAGAATTTCTTCATAGGCTTTGGGTGATATCTATATAATTGTTTCATTTTTCATTTAATTTATTTAACAAAATTTATTATTTTAAAATAATTCTATTTAAGAATTTATAACTGAATAATTTAAATTTTGTAAAATT
>Ga0256344_1000085_pt1 | contig 11769 bp, 12 predicted proteins | sample AtltaT_15_FD_183794 | JGI IMG/M metagenome (GOLD analysis project Ga0256344, IMG submission 183794) | Metatranscriptome of freshwater microbial communities from Altamaha River, Georgia, United States - Atl_Yuk_RepA_8d (Metagenome... | ecosystem: Environmental > Aquatic > Freshwater > River... | reverse complement strand
CTCGGAGGCTTGCCGCTGCCGGACGGGCGCTGCCCGTTCGTGCCCCATGCGGCTCCGACACCGCATTACCGTTACTGAAAGATCCCCATGAGCGAAGCAACCGTAGACAACGGCCGTCGAAACTGGCTGATCACCTCATGCGCCGTGGGTGGCGCGGGTGCCGCTGCCGTGGCCGTGCCTTTTGTCAGCACCTTCCAACCCTCCGAGCGTGCCAAGGCGGCCGGTGCGGCCGTTGAAGTGGATGTCTCTGGCATCCAGCCCGGCGAAAAGCTGGTGGTCGAATGGCGCGGCAAGCCCGTGTGGATTCTGCGCCGCACGCCCGAGCAACTGGCCTCGCTCAAGGCCGTCGAGCCGCAGCTGGCCGACCCCAACTCGGACCGCACCGCCTACCCCACGCCCGCCTACGCCAAGAACGGTCACCGTTCCATCAAGCCCGAGTACCTCGTGGCCGTGGGCATCTGCACTCACCTGGGCTGCTCGCCTGGCGACAAGCTGACCGCCGGCCCGCAGCCTTCGCTGCCGGACGACTGGAAGGGCGGCTTCCTGTGCGCCTGCCATGGCTCCACCTTCGACGTCGCAGGCCGCGTGTTCAAGAACAAGCCCGCACCCGACAACCTCGAAATCCCGCCGCACTACTACCTGTCGGACACCACGCTGCTGGTGGGTGAAGACAAGAAGGCCTGACCAGAATACCCCTGAGGCACACCATGGCTGAATTCAAGGAAATCTCACCCGACGCGCCGGCAGGCGCCAAGCTGGCGAACTGGTTCGAGAACCGGTTCCCCACCGCATTCGACGCCTACCGCGTCCACATGTCGGAGTACTACGCACCGAAGAACTTCAACTTCTGGTACATCTTCGGCTCGCTGGCCCTGCTGGTGCTGGTGATCCAGATCGTGACCGGCATCTTCCTGGTCATGCACTACAAGCCCGATGCGTCGGTCAACAGCGCCGGCGTGCCGGTCGCGTTTGCCTCCGTCGAGTACATCATGCGCGATGTGCCCTGGGGCTGGTTGATCCGCTACATGCACTCCACCGGGGCGTCCGCCTTTTTCGTGGTGGTCTACCTGCACATGTTCCGTGGCCTGATCTACGGCAGCTACCGCAAGCCGCGCGAGCTGGTGTGGGTGTTCGGCTGCGCCATCTTCCTGGTGCTGATGGCCGAAGCCTTCATGGGCTACCTGCTGCCTTGGGGCCAGATGTCCTACTGGGGCGCCCAGGTGATCGTGAACCTGTTCTCCGCCATCCCCTTCATCGGTCCTGACCTGGCCCTGCTGATCCGTGGCGACTTCGTGGTGGGCGACGCCACGCTGAACCGTTTCTTCAGCTTCCACGTCATTGCCGTGCCGCTGGTCCTGCTGGGCCTGGTGGTGGCCCACTTGCTGGCCCTGCACGACGTCGGCTCCAACAACCCCGACGGCGTCGAGATCAAGGGCCCCAACGCGCCCAAGGACGCCAAGGGCAAGCCGCTGGACGGCGTGCCGTTCCACCCCTACTACACCGTGCACGACGTCTTCGGCGTGTCCGTGTTCCTGTTCGTCTTCTCGGCCATCGTTTTCTTTGCGCCTGAGCTGGGTGGCTACTTCCTGGAGTTCAACAACTTCATTCCGGCCAACCCGCTGGTGACGCCGCTGCACATCGCTCCGGTCTGGTACTTCACGCCCTTCTACTCGATGCTGCGTGCCATCACCGCCGAAATGATGTACCCGCTGGTGGCCTGCGTGCTGCTGGGTGCTGTGCTGGGCGTGATCAAGGCCAAGGTGGCCGCACCCGTCAAGGGCGGCATTGTGGTCGGCGCCCTGGTGCTGGTGGCTGCCATGTTGGCCATCGACGCCAAGTTCTGGGGTGTGGTCGCCATGGGCGGCGCCGTGGTCATCCTGTTTTTCCTGCCCTGGCTGGACAACAGCCCGGTCAAGTCCATCCGTTACCGCCCGAGCTGGCACATCTACCTGTACACCATCTTCGTGATCAACTTCCTGATCCTGGGTTACCTGGGTGTGTTGCCACCGTCGCCGGTGGGCGAGCGTGTGTCGCAAGTCGGCACCCTGTTCTATTTCGGCTTCTTCCTGTTGATGCCTTGGTGGAGCCGCCTGGGTGAGCCCAAGCCGGTGCCTGCCCGCGTCAACTTCCAGCCGCACTGAGAACATTGGAGATCAAGAACATGAAAAAGCTGATCCTCGGCTGGATGCTGGCGCTGGGCGCTGCAACGGGCGCTTTGGCCGCTGGCGGTGGCATTCCGCTGGACAAGGCCCCCAAGCTGACCAACGACATGGCCGCGCTGCAAAACGGTGCCAAGATTTTTGTCAACTACTGCCTGAACTGCCACTCGGCTTCGTTCATGCGCTACAACCGCCTGACGGCCCTGGGCCTGACCGAGCGTCAGATCAAGGACAACCTGGCGTTCGCTACCGAAAAGGTGGGCGACACCATGAACGCCGCCATCAACCCGCAGCAGGCCAAGGAATGGTTCGGCGCGCAGCCGCCCGACCTGACCCTGGTGGCCCGCTCGCGTGCCAGCGGCGGTGGCAGTGGTGCCGATTACCTCTACACCTACCTGCGCACCTACTACCGCGACGACGCCAAGCCCACTGGCTGGAACAACCTGGCTTTTCCCAACGTGGGCATGCCGCATGTGTTGTGGGAGCTGCAGGGTGAGCGCCGTCCGGTGTTCGAAAAAGTCGAGAGCCACGGCCACGAAGTGCAGGTGCTGCGCGGCTGGGAGCAGGTCAAACCCGGCAAGCTGACGCCTGCCGAATATGACCGTGCGGTCGGTGACCTGGTCGGCTTTATGCAGTGGATGGCCGAGCCTGAGCAGAACAGCCGCGTGCGCCTGGGCGTGTGGGTTCTGATCTTCCTGGGCGTGTTCACCATCATCGCCTGGCGCCTGAATGCGGCGTTCTGGAAAGACGTCAAATAAGCACTTGGCCGGGTCACTTGTGTGGCCCGGACACCCACAGTGGTTTGCCTTTGGGCCTCGGCCCATGGCAACCACTGTTTTCACTTGAGGAGTCCCCATCATGATGGTTTTGTATTCGGGCACCACCTGCCCCTACTCGCACCGCTGCCGCTTCGTTTTGTTCGAAAAAGGCATGGATTTCGAGATCCGCGATGTGGACCTCTACAACAAGCCGGAAGACATCAGCGTGATGAACCCCTACGGCCAGGTGCCCATCCTGGTCGAGCGCGACCTCATCCTGTACGAGTCCAACATCATCAACGAGTACATCGACGAGCGTTTCCCGCACCCGCAGCTCATGCCCGGTGACCCGGTGGACCGCGCTCGCGTGCGCCTGTTCCTGCTCAACTTCGAGAAGGAATTGTTTGCCCATGTCTCGGTGCTGGAAACCCGCAGCAACAAGGGCAACGACAAGGCCATCGAAAAGGCCAAGTCGCACATCCGTGACCGCCTGACCCAGCTCGCGCCGGTGTTCCTCAAGAACAAGTACATGCTGGGCGACAACTTCTCCATGCTCGACGTCGCCATCGCGCCGCTGCTGTGGCGCCTGGACTACTACGGCATCGAACTCAGCAAGAACGCCGCGCCCCTGCTCAAGTACGCCGAGCGCATCTTCTCGCGTCCGGCCTACATTGAGGCGCTGACGCCGTCCGAAAAGGTGATGCGCAAGTAAGCCGCCAGGCCTTGAACACCATGAGCCAGGACGAATCCACGCCCTCCACGCGGCCCTACCTTATCCGTGCCTTGCACGAATGGTGCACCGACAACGGCTTTGCCCCCTACCTGGCGGTGCAGGTCGATGGTTCGGTGCAGGTGCCGCGCGAGTTCGTCAAGAACAACGAGATCGTGCTCAACGTCAGCTTCGACGCCACGAGTGGCCTGAAGCTGGGCAATGACTACGTGGAGTTCAAGGCGCGCTTCGGTGGCACGGCGCGCGACATCATCGTGCCCATCAGCCACGTGGTGGCCATCTATGCCCGCGAAAATGGGCAGGGCATGGCGTTTCCGCCGCCACCCACGGCCGTGTTGCAGGCGTCGCCAGCTGCCGCGCTGCGCAGTGCCGACGCTGCGCCTGCAAGCGACGAAGGCAAGGCCTTGCAACTGATCAAGGGCGACGATGGTGCCGCCAGCGATACCGTTGAAGACGACACACCGCCACCATCACCACCCACCGGCTCCGGCCGGCCAGCACTCAAACGGGTCAAGTAGAATCTGCCCCGCGCCGCTTTAGCTCAGTTGGTAGAGCAACCGCCTTGTAAGCGGTAGGTCGTCAGTTCGATTCCGACAAGCGGCACCATTTCTTCTCGCGCCCCGCGCGCTCAGCGCCAGCTGCCTTGCTGCACCTTGATGCGCAGCTGACCCACTGCCAACCCCTTGTGTTCGAGCGCCAATTTCATGGCGGGCATCATCTGGCGCAGTTTGGCTGCGGCCGCTGTGTTGTCCACCAGCAGGCACCAGTCGCCGCCGTCCAGCGGGCCAGAGCGCACCGCTTTGCGCATGCCCGGCGGCAGCAATGGCAAAATGACGGCCAATCTTTTTTGGGACTGCGCCACCAGGTCGCTCAAATGGGCCAGCGTGGGTGCGGCATGGATGGCCTGCTGCAGGCTCATCATCTGGTGGGTACGGGTCTGAGCATTCATGTGGGGCCCGCAACTGGGAACGTATGCATCTGATTATCACCGACGCCTGGGTGGCCAAGAGCCGCGCCCTGCACCTCACCGGGGTGCAGCTGGTGCTGGCCGGGCTGAGCCTGTCGGCGGTGTTGGTGCTGACCTCGCTGGGCCTGTACCACTGGGTGTTTCTGGAGGGGGCGCGCCAAGGCTGGCCGGTGGTGGGCCCCATGGTCAAGCTCCTGCTCAAGAGCGAAATGGCGTCGCAGGACGCGATCATGCGCGACAACCTGGACGCCATGGCCAAACGCCTGGGCCAGATGCAGGCACGGCTGGTCCAGCTGGAATCGCTGGGTGACCGGGTGGCCGGGCTGGCGGGCGTGCCGCCGGTGGACCCCAAGCTGCGCGGTGCGGCCGGTGGCGCGTTGTTGGCGCCGCGCTCGCTGACCGCACAAGACCTCTCCCAGTCGCTGGACCGGCTGGACGCCGCCGCCGTGGGGCAGATGGACTGGCTCACTGTCACCGAGTCGCGCCTGTTCGAGCAAAAGGTGAAAAGCAGCCGCCTGCCCACACAACATCCGGTGGAGGGGGTTGATCTGGGCTCGGGTTTTGGCTGGCGGGTGGATCCCATCACAGGCCAATCGGCGCTGCACAGTGGGCTGGACTTCCCGGCCGACACCGGCACGCCCATCGTGGCGGCTGCGGGTGGCGTGGTGGTGTTTGCCGGCTGGCACGCCGCCTATGGGCAGATGCTGGAAATCGACCACGGCAACGACCTGGTCACGCGCTACGCCCACGCTTCGCGGCTGACCGCCAAGCAGGGCGACCTGGTGCGGCGCGGCCAGAAAATCGCCGATGTGGGTAACACCGGCCGCTCCACTGGCGCACACCTGCACTTTGAGGTGTTGGTGGCCGGCGTGCCGCAGGACCCTCAAAAATTCCTCGATGCCGGCAAGCTGGCCGCGCAGCCCCAGGAAGCCCGCGCCGGACCGGCCACACGCGTCGCCAGCGGCCCTCGCCGCTGAGTTGCCTGCCACCCCTGTGCCCCAGGCTCAGGGGGCTGCGCGGGTAGAATCGTCCGGTTGGGCGCAGTGCGCCCATTCCCTTGTTTTCAACGGCTTGGCAGATCCCAAGAGCACCCAGAACCGTCACGCCCAGCGCCCGCCCGCAGCGCGGCAGCGCGAGTGAAAAACACCTATGGCCACAAATTTCCTGACCAAAATCTTTGGCAGCCGCAACGACCGCCTGCTCAAGACCTACCGCAAGACGGTGGAGCAGATCAACCGCCTGGAGCCGCAGTTCGAGCAACTCAGCGACGACCAACTGAAGGCCAAGACCGAAGAGTTCAAGCAGCGCCTGGCGCAGGGCGAAGCCATCGACAACGTGCTGCCCGAGGCATTTGCGGTGGTGCGTGAGGGCAGCAAGCGCATCATGAAAATGCGCCACTTCGACGTGCAGCTGCTGGGCGGCATTGCCCTGCACCACGGCAAGGTGGCCGAGATGCGCACCGGTGAAGGCAAGACCCTGACCGCGACGCTGCCCGTGTACCTGAACGCGCTCACCGGCAAGGGGGTGCACGTGGTCACGGTCAACGACTACCTGGCCAACCGCGACGCGCAGTGGATGGGCCGCCTCTACAACTTCCTCGGGCTGTCGGTGGGCATCAACCTGCCGCAGATGCCGCGCGAGGACAAGCAGGCCGCTTACCGCGCCGACATCACCTACGGCACCAACAACGAGTACGGCTTCGACTACCTGCGCGACAACATGGTCTATGAGACTGTGGACCGCGTGCAGCGGGGCCTGCACTACGCCATCGTGGACGAGGTGGACTCCATCCTGATCGACGAGGCGCGCACGCCGCTGATCATCAGCGGCCAGGCCGAAGACCACACCGCGCTCTACATCGCCATCAACCAGGTGGTGCCCCTGCTGACCCGCCAGGAAGGCGAAGCCGACCCGCGCACTGGTGAGGGCGTGACCAAGCCCGGCGACTTCACCGTGGACGAAAAAGGCCATGCGGTCCACATGACCGAGCAGGGCCATGAGAACGCCGAGCGCATCCTCACCCAGGCCGGCCTGCTGGCCGAAGGCGCCTCGCTGTACGACCCCAGCAACATCGCCCTGATGCACCACCTGGTGACGGCGCTCAAGGCCCACCACCTCTACCACCGTGACCAGCACTACGTGAACCAGGGCGGCGAGATCGTCATCGTCGACGAGTTCACCGGCCGCCTGATGTCGGGGCGTCGCTGGAGCGATGGCCTGCACCAGGCCGTGGAAGCCAAGGAAGGCGTGGGCATCCAGGCCGAGAACCAGACCCTGGCCTCCATCACCTTCCAGAACTATTTCCGCCTGTACAGCAAGCTGTCGGGCATGACCGGCACGGCCGACACCGAAGCCTACGAATTCCAGGAAATTTATGGCTTGGAAACCGTGGTGTTGCCGCCCAACCGCCCCAGCCAGCGCAAGGACGAACTCGACCGCGTCTACAAGACGACCAAGGAAAAGTACGACGCCGCCATCGCCGACATCCAGGAGTGCCACGAGCGTGGCCAGCCGGTGCTGGTGGGCACGTCCTCGATCGAAAACTCGGAAATCATTGCCGAGCTGCTGAAGAAGGTGGGCTTGCCACACGAGGTGCTCAACGCCAAGCAGCACGCGCGTGAGGCCGACATCATCGTTCAGGCCGGCCGCCCCAAGGCCATCACCATCGCCACCAACATGGCCGGCCGAGGCACCGACATCGTGTTGGGCGGCAACCTGGAGAAGATGATGGCCGCCATCGAGGCCGATGCCTCGCTGGACGAAGCCGCCAAGGCCCAGCGTGTGGAGGCCTTGCGTGCGCAATGGCAAGCCGACCACGATCAGGTCAAGGCCCTGGGTGGCCTGCGCATCATCGCCACCGAGCGCCACGAGAGCCGCCGCATCGACAACCAGCTGCGTGGCCGCTCGGGCCGCCAGGGCGATCCGGGTTCCTCGCGTTTCTACCTGAGCCTGGACGACTCGCTGATGCGCATCTTCGCGGGTGACCGCGTGCGCGCCATCATGGACCGCCTCAAGATGCCCGAAGGCGAGGCCATCGAGGCCGGCATCGTCACGCGCAGCATCGAAAGTGCGCAGCGCAAGGTCGAGGCCCGCAACTTCGACATCCGCAAGCAGCTGCTGGAGTACGACGACGTCAGCAACGACCAGCGCAAGGTCATCTACCAGCAGCGCAACGACATCCTCGACGCGCAAGACCTGAGCGGCCAGATCGCCGGTTTGCGCGAAGGTGCCATCACCGACGTGGTGCGTGCCTACGTGCCCGAAGCCAGCGTGGAAGAGCAGTGGGACCTGCCCGGCCTGGAGCAGGTGCTGCGCGACGAATGGAGCGTCAACGTCGATCTGGTTAACTTTGTGGCACAGGCCGAAGCGGTGACTGATGAAGACCTGGTCGAGCGTGTGGTGGCTGCCGCCCATGAGGCATTCAACGCCAAGGTGCAACTGGCGGGGGCCGAGAGCTTCACCCAGTTCGAGCGCATGGTGCTGCTGCAGAACATCGACTCGCACTGGCGCGAGCACCTCAGCGCGCTGGACTACCTGCGCCAGGGCATCCACCTGCGCGGCTACGCGCAGAAGCAGCCCAAGCAGGAGTACAAGCGCGAGGCTTTTGTGCTGTTCGGTCAGTTGCTCGACACGGTGAAGAACGACGTGACCCGCACGCTGATGAACGTGCGCATCCAGTCCGACGAACAAATGGCCCAGGCTGCGCAGGCCCTGGAAGCGAGTGCAGAACGGGTGAGCAACGTGACCTACACCGCCCCCACCGAAACCGGCGAGACTGAAACGGTGGTGGACGCCACCACGGCCACCATGCCACGTGTGGGCCGCAACGATCCCTGCCCCTGCGGCAGCGGCAAAAAATTCAAGCTGTGCCACGGCAAGCTGTCATGACCCACCCCCGAAGCGTCTGCGGCGCTTCCCCCTCAAGGAGGCAACACCAGCCGTCCGGCAAAGCCGGCCCGGCGGTGTTCCCGGTTTCGTGCGTGGCGCTCGACCTGACTGGTATTAGGAGTATTCAATGGCTGTGAACTGGACTGCGCCCGAAGCGGCGAGCATCCTGCCCGTGCCGGGCGTGCGCATCGGCGTGACCGAAGCGGGTGTGCGCAAGGCCAACCGCAAGGACCTGACGGTGTTCCTGCTGGACGATGGTGCGGCCGTGGCCGGCGTGTTCACCCAGAACCGCTACTGCGCCGCGCCGGTGCAGATCTGCCGTGAGCACCTGGCCATGGGCACCGGCATCCGCGCCATGGTCATCAACACCGGCAACGCCAACGCCGGTACCGGCGAGCCCGGCTTGGTGAACGCGCGTGCCACCTGCATTGGCTTGGCCAAGGCCCTGGGCATCGCGCCGTCGCAGGTGCTGCCGTTTTCCACCGGCGTCATCATGGAGCCGCTGCCTGTGGACCGTGTGCTGGCAGGTTTGCCCGCCGCCATCGCCGACGCGCAAGCGGCGCACTGGCTCAAGGCCGCTGAAGGCATCATGACCACCGACACCGTGGCCAAGGCCGCGAGCCGCCAGGTGGTGGTGGGTGGCCAGACCGTGACCGTCACCGGCATCGCCAAGGGCGCCGGCATGATCCGCCCCAACATGGCCACCATGCTGGGCTTCGTCGCCACCGATGCGAAGATCGCCCCCGCGCTGCTGCAGACCCTGGCGCGCGAGCTGGCCGATGGCTCCTTCAACCGCGTGACGGTGGACGGCGACACCTCCACCAACGACAGCTTTGTGCTCGTGGCCACGCGCCAGGCCGCGCACGCGGAGATCTCTGCGTGGGACGGCGCCGAAGCCCAGGCCCTCAAGGCCGCGCTGCTGGACGTGGCGCGCACCCTGGCCCACGCCATCGTGCGCGACGGCGAAGGCGCGACCAAGTTCATCGCGGTCCGCGTGGAAGGTGGCGCCAGCACCGACGAATGCCTCAAGGTGGCGTATGCGGTGGCGCACTCGCCCCTGGTCAAGACCGCCTTCTTCGCCAGCGACCCCAACCTGGGTCGCATCCTGGCGGCCGTGGGCTACGCCGGTGTTGCCGACCTGGACCAAGGCAAGATCGAGTTGCACCTGGACGACGTGCACGTGGTCACCCAAGGCGGGCGCAACCCCAGCTACCGCGAGGAAGACGGCGCACGCGTGATGAAACAAAGCGAGATCACCATCCGCATCGGCCTGGGCCGTGGTGCGGTGGTCGATACGGTCTGGACCTGCGACTTCAGCCACGACTACGTGACGATCAACGCGGACTACAGAAGCTGAGCCGGGCATGAACGAACACTTTGAGCGCCTGCTCCAACGCGCTGAGCAACTGATCACCCGCATCGAATCGGTGTTGCCCCAGCCGCTGGGCGAGCCCGACTGGTCGGCCTCCATCGCCTACCGTTACCGCAAGCGCAGCAGCGGCCACGGCAGCCTGGAGCCGGTGCGCCACGTGGCCGACATGGGCTTGGCCTCGCTCAAGGAAATCGATCAGCAGAAAGAAAAGATCCAGCGCAACACCGAGCAGTTCGTCAAAGGCCTGCCGGCCAACAACGTGCTGCTCACCGGCGCGCGTGGCACCGGCAAAAGCTCGCTGATCAAGGCCTGCCTCAACGCGTACGCGCCACAGGGCCTGCGCCTGATCGAGGTGGACAAGGCCGACCTCACCGACCTGCCCGACATCGTGGACGTGGTGGCTGGCCGGCCTGAGAAGTTCATCGTCTTCTGCGATGACCTGAGCTTCGAGGACGGCGAGCCCGGCTACAAGGCGCTCAAGTCCATCCTGGACGGCTCGGTCTCGGCGGCCTCGCCCAATGTGCTGATCTACGCGACCAGCAACCGGCGCCACCTGCTGCCCGAATACATGAAGGAGAACCTCAGCTACACGCACACGGCGGATGGCGAGGTGCACCCGGGCGAGGTGGTGGAAGAGAAGATTTCGCTGTCCGAGCGTTTTGGGCTCTGGGTGAGCTTCTATCCTTTCAGCCAGGACGAGTACCTGGCCATCGTGGCGCAGTGGCTGTCGTCGTTCAACGTGCCGGCAGCGGCCATCGCAGCCGCCCGACCCGAGGCGCTGGTTTGGGCGCTGGAGCGGGGTTCGCGCAGCGGGCGTGTGGCTTACCAGTTCGCACGCGATTACGCGGGCAAGCACGCCGCATGAGCGAGGCGCGCAAGCACACCGAAGTTGCCGTCGGCATTCTCATCCGTGCCGATGGTGCGCTGCTGCTGTCCACCCGCCCCGAGGGCAAGGCCTACGCCGGCTACTGGGAGTTCCCGGGCGGCAAGATCGAGGCCGGCGAGACGGTGACCGAGGCCTTGCGGCGCGAGTTGATCGAAGAGCTGGGCGTGACCATTGCCGAGGCCCACGAGTGGAAGGTCACCGAACACGACTATCCGCACGCGCTGGTGCGCCTGCACTGGTGCAAGGTGTTCGATTGGAGCGGTGCATTTGAGATGCGCGAAGGCCAGCAAATGGCTTGGCAGACCTTCCCGCTGACGGTGTCCCCGGTGTTGCCCGGGGCTTATCCGGTGCTCGACTGGTTGGAAGCCGAACAAGGCCTCACTGGAGTCTAGGGTCGCCGAACGGTTGTTCGTCGGGCGGTGCTTCGGCGGGCACACGGAAGTGTTCGGCCGCCCACGCGCCGATGTCCAGGTTTTTGCAGCGCTCGCTGCAAAACGGCCGGTAGGGGTTGGCCGTGGCGTAGACGCTGTCGCCGCCACAGCCCGGGCAGCGCACCAGGCGGGGTTTCACCTCGTTGTCGCTCATGCGCACAAGCTCAGCTCAAAGTTCATGTCCACGTCGGTGGCCCCGTGCAAGCGGTGGTCTTCGCCCATGCGCATCATGCGCACCGAAAACATCAGGCGGTTGCCGCTGATTTCGGGCACCAAGCCTTGGCTGCCATCGATGAACACGCGCAGCAACTGAAATGTGCGCCCTTGTGGCAGGTTCTGCTGGAATTGGCCGCTCGCTGCCATCACTTTTTGGGCGGATTCACCTTCGCGCAACAGCCCCATGAGCAAATCGTTACAGGCATGCAACGGACGCAGGGGCTCGCTCCAGCGGATGATGTCTTCACGCCGCTGTTGCGGGCTGTGCTGTTGCCAGCAGTGGTAGCTGGGCAGATCGAAACTGCAGGTGCCACCGGGAATGGCCAGGCGGTTGCGCAGCGCCGAGAGCCATTCGTTGTCGT
>Ga0256344_1000076_pt1 | contig 12121 bp, 8 predicted proteins | sample AtltaT_15_FD_183794 | JGI IMG/M metagenome (GOLD analysis project Ga0256344, IMG submission 183794) | Metatranscriptome of freshwater microbial communities from Altamaha River, Georgia, United States - Atl_Yuk_RepA_8d (Metagenome... | ecosystem: Environmental > Aquatic > Freshwater > River... | reverse complement strand
GTGCTGACCCAGCAGCATTGGCTCAATGCCAATCCCGGCATGCGCGACACCGTCGAAACCCGTGATGAATCGCAACACTGATTGTTCGAAAGCCCAACTGATTGATACGACGTAGAGGTCGATATGAAGCGCATCCGTTCTCTGAACATCGCGGGCAAGCTATACGTCGCATTCGGCGTCGCCTGCCTACTCACCGCGCTGCTCGGAGGCTTCTCATTGGCTCGTCTGAACGATGCCAATGGTTACGTGGTCGACCTCGAACAGACAGTGCTCAAACGAGTTGAGCAGCTGGCCGATCTGGAGTCGCAACTGCTGAAGATCCGCGTTGATGAACTGCAGCTGCTGCAGGCCCGGGACGAGGAGATGCGCAGTGACGAACTGCTGAACCTTCAAGACGATCGTGCGGCGTACGTGGAAGCCGCCAAACAGTACGAGCAGATGACGGCTGGTGAAAGCGGCGAGATGGCCGCTCGGATCACCGCGATGCAGCAGACGGCCTCGCATTCCTATGAGGTTGGCACTCGCTTGGTCGAGGCCGTTCAAGCCGGCGAACTCAAACAGCTGCAAGCGCTCTCTGATGCCTCAAGCGAGGCGCGCCGCGCGCTATCCAAGGCGATCGATGACGTGATCGATCTGGAGCATCAGCGGCGCAATGAAGCGGCAATCGCGGCCGCCGAGCAGTTCCAGACCACGGCGGTGACCGTCGGCGTCGCCACACTACTGCTGTCGCTGTTGTCGATCATCATCGGCTGGCGAGTGGCCCGCGCTATCCGGATCCCATTGGGACGTGCATTGGCGGTGGCAGAAGGCATCACGGCGGGCCACCTCGACAATCCGATCGGCGTCGTAAGTCAGGATGAGCTCGGCACGCTGCTGGCACGGCTGGATACGATGCAGACCCAGCTCCGGCTGCGTGGCGAGGCTGACCGCGAGCGTGAGGCCGACTATTCGACACGGATTGCCGCCATCCGTCGCACCCAGGCGGTCATCGAGTTCGATCTGGATGGCAATATCATCGATGCCAACGAACTGTTCCTGACGGCGATCGGTTATCCGCTGGCCGAGCTGGTTGGAAAGCATCACCGCCTGCTGGTCGATCCCGCCCTGCACGATACCGATGAGTACCGTGAGTTCTGGCAGCGATTGCGCAGCGGTGAAAGTATCGCGGCGCAGTTCCGTCGCATCCGCAAGGACGGTAGCGATCTGTGGGTTCAAGCCGTCTACAGTCCCGTCAGTGATGCGGCCGGTGTGACCCGACGCGTCATCAAGTACGCCACCGATATCACCGCACAGGTTCAGGCCTCGCAGGCAATGATCGCAGCGGTGGCAGAGACCGAGCACATGGTGGAGGCGGCGCGGCAGGGTGATCTGGATCAGCGGATTCCTCTCGACGGCAAAGACGGGTCGGTCCGGTCGCTTTGCGAAGGGGTCAATACGCTGGTCGACAACATCCGGACGTTCATCAACGATGTGGGTCGCGTGCTCGGTGCGCTGGCGCAAGGCGACCTGACCCAGACGATCGAAGCCCAGTACCAGGGCGTGTACGCAAAGATCAAGGACGACAGCAACCGCGGTTTGCAGCAACTCGCATCCAGCGTTGCCTCGATCAAACTCAGTGCCGATGCGATTCATATGGCGTCCAGCGAGATTGCCGGCGGCAATGCCGATCTGTCGTCGCGCACCGAGCAGCAGGCTGCCTCGTTGGAGGAAACCGCTTCGTCGATGGAAGAACTGACCTCGACGGTCAAGCAGAACGCGGAGAATGCGCGGCAGGCCAATCAGCTGGCGATCGGGGCCAGCGATATCGCGATACGGGGCGGTAAGGTCGTTGACCAGGTCGTGACGACGATGGCCGACATCAACGAGTCCTCGCGCAAGGTGGTCGACATCATCAGCGTCATCGATGGTATCGCGTTCCAGACCAATATTCTCGCGCTGAACGCGGCCGTCGAAGCGGCTCGAGCCGGTGAACAGGGCAGGGGCTTTGCCGTCGTTGCGTCCGAGGTGCGGAGCCTGGCGCAACGTAGTGCAGTGGCGGCCAAAGAGATCAAGGCGCTGATCACGGACTCGGTCAAGAAGGCCGATGGCGGGTCGCGCTTGGTCGAGCAGGCCGGACAGACGATGGGCGAAATCGTAAACAGTGTTCGACGTGTCACCGACATCATGGCGGAGATCACCGCTGCATCCCAAGAGCAGAGTCTGGGCATCGAGCAGGTCACTCAGACGATCACGCAGATGGATGAAGTTACCCAGCAGAACGCCGCGCTTGTTGAGCAGGCATCTGCGGCCGCTCGGACACTCGAGACGCAGGCGACCGATCTGGCCACGGCGGTATCCCGGTTCCGCCTCGCTCAGTCGGTACGCGCCGAAGTTGAGCCGGCGGCGCCGCTGCTGAGCGTCGTCAAATCCAGCGCGCCGGCCGCACCGGCATTGCCCACCTCCCTGGCGGACACTGCATCGCGCATGCGCCGCGCGACAGGGCCGCGACGCACAGGATCGACGGCTGTCGCCAAGCGTGCTGCCATCGACGCGGTGACGGCCGGCGATCACTGGGCAGAGTTCTGATCCGCTGTTGATCGGCGGAATACTGCCGCGCAGCGGTTTCGTCGAAGGCTTGCTCAATACCGCTAAAGGAACGCCCGCTCCGGCCGTTATCCGAGACGGATCATACGACCGGATACAACATGGATGCGCATCGCCCGAGATGGCGGCTGACACCGGCGAACCTGAAAAGGTTTACGGGTCGTCTGCTGCCGATCCCGATGCGCAGGTCGAACGATGATTCACGCCCTCTGATCGTGAGCAGACACGGTCAGTCGGCCGACAGGACCCGTTTCGCAATCGGATCGTCGGAGCCACGATCCAGGCAAGACGTCAGCCCACCGCATCAGGTCGGTGGAGCCCGAACCATTAACAGGATGTTTGGGGAGCGTGGGCGCCTCAACCGGACATCGTCGACAGGACTAAAATAATGACGACGAAAAAGTGGCTGATGCTGCTCGCCGGGGCTGGCATCTTTGGAGCGCTTTCGCTGGGATCACTGGGCTGGTTCGGGCAGCAGCGCTTGCTCGCGATGGCCAACAATCAATCCGCAGTGTCGGCGGCGATCCGCGATCAGATGCAGATCGACATGATGCACGACGCGATTCATTCCGATGTACTGACCGTGCTGCTGCCGCAGAGCGTGTCGGACGCAGCGGCCCAGTCAGCGGCCAGCACCGATAGTCTCGGGCGCCACGTCGATAGCATCCGCAGCTCGCTTGAATCGGTTTCAAAGCTCGATGCTGACACCGAATTCAACCGTCAACTCGATCAGGTGAGGCCGCAGCTGGATGACTACGTCAGCAAGGCCCGTGAGTTGGTTGCAGCCGCGGCGACCAGTCCGCAGCGTGCACGCGCTCTGCTGCCGGGCTTCGAGCAGAGCTTTGTCGTGCTTGAGGATTCGCTGGCGGCGCTAGGGGATCAGATCCAGGCCAACTCGGCTCGTATCGATGCCGAAGGTGCCGTGGCAGCCCGACGTGTGACGTTCGCCCAGATCGGAAGCCTGGTGTTCATGTCGATCGCGCTGGCCGCACTCAGCCTGTTTCTGACCCGCCGGATCATGGCCCAGCTCGGCGCCGAGCCTCAGGACGCGATGCGTGTCGCCGACCGCATTGCGAAGGGCGAATTCGACTTCGTCAATGAAGTGGCATCGCATCTGGATGCCAGCATCATGGGATCCCTCAAGCGCATGCAGCTCAATCTGCTGCAGCGACATCAGAGCGATGTCGTCGAATCAGCCCGGGTACGCCGGATCGAGCAGGGTCTTAACTCGGTCAATACCAACGTGATGATTGCCGATGCAGGTCGCAACATCGTGTGGATCAATCGATCCATGCAGGCCATGTTCAACGAAGTCGAGGCGCAGATCCGTGTCGATCTACCGGACTTCCGAGCGTCGGCCTTGATCGGCGCCAACATCGACAGCTTTCACAAGCATCCGGCGCATCAGCAGCGCGTGCTCGAACAGATGACGGGAACGCACAACGCCAATCTGAAGATGGGTAGCCGCCGCTTCCATCTGGTTCTGAATCCGGTCATCGACGCGGACGGTGCGCGCTTGGGCTATGTCGTCGAATGGCGCGACGTGACCGCCGAACTGATTCAGAAGGAACGCGATATTGAAGCGCGGACCCGGCTCGACTCGATCAGCAAATCGCAGGGCGTCGTCGAGTTCGATATGGACGGCATGATCCTCGGTGCCAACGAGAACTTCCTTGGCGCCGTCGGCTACACCGAAATGGAGATCAAGGGTCGACATCACTCGATGTTCGTCGACGCCGAAGAGCGCCGTAGCACCGAATATGCGCAGTTCTGGGAGCGGCTGCGCAGCGGCGAGAATATTTCCTCGCGCTTTCGCCGGATTCATCGGGATGGTCGTGATGTCTGGCTGCAGGCGTCGTACAACCCGATTTGTGACGGTAACGGTAAGCCCTTCAAGGTCGTCAAGTACGCCAGCGATATCACGCAGCAGGTCAATGAGGCAGCGGCGCTTCAGCAGGCGGTCGAGCAGACCCAGGATGTGGTCATGGCGGCGCGGCTCGGTGATTTGAGCCAGCGCATCCCACTGGACGGTAAAGTCGGTTCGGTGCGTAGCTTGTGCGAGGGCGTCAACACACTGGTCGAGAATATGAACGCGGTGATCGGCGATGTCGGCCGGGTACTGGGCGCTCTGGCCGAAGGCGACCTGACGCAGAGTATTGAAACCGACTACCAAGGTGCATTCGCCCAGATCAAGGACGACAGCAACCGTAGCGTCCGTCAGCTCGCTCGCAGCGTGGCCGACATCAAGAACGCAACCGATACGATCAATAGCGCATCGCGTGAAATCGCCAGCGGCAATGCCGATCTCTCGTCACGCACCGAGCAACAGGCCGCTTCGCTGGAGGAAACGGCATCGTCGATGGAAGAGCTGACCTCGACCGTCAAGCAGAATGCCGAAAATGCCCGTCAGGCCAATCAGCTGGCCATCGGTGCCAGCGATATCGCGGTACGTGGTGGTCAGGTCGTCGATCAGGTCGTCACGACGATGAACGAGATCAACGAATCATCGAAGAAGGTCGTCGACATCATCAGCGTCATTGACGGTATTGCGTTCCAGACCAACATCCTGGCGCTGAACGCAGCGGTCGAGGCGGCCCGGGCCGGTGAGCAGGGGCGTGGCTTTGCGGTCGTTGCATCCGAAGTCCGCAGCCTGGCGCAGCGATCGGCAGCGGCGGCCAAGGAGATCAAGGGCCTGATCAATGACTCGGTGCAGAAAGCCGATAACGGCTCCAAGCTGGTTGGACAGGCCGGACGGACGATGAACGAGATCGTCACCAGCGTGAAGAGAGTGACGGACATCATGGCCGAGATCACGGCCGCGTCCCAGGAGCAGAGCCAGGGCATCGAGCAGGTCAATCAGACGATCACGCAGATGGATGAGGTGACGCAGCAGAACGCGGCGCTCGTCGAGCAGGCGACGGCTGCTGCGCGGTCCCTCGAGGAGCAGACGACCGGTCTCAGCGGTGCCGTATCCAAGTTCCGTCTTGATACGGCCGACGCGTCGGCCTCAGGTAGCCCTGGCGGTAACGCATCGCCAGTGGTGGTCAGCTGGCAGCCGCGGCCGGCTCCGGCCAAGGCCGCCGCCGTGACACCCCTGCGGCGCCCGGCGGTTGCCAGTGCTAACTCGGGCGGCGCCCGTAGCGTGACCGGCGTGGTCAAGCAGTCCGATGCCTGGACCGAGTTCTGATGGCGATGAATCGCTCGGGAGCCCCTAGATGAAGCAGCCCTTGCAATCCCATGGCATCAGTACCGTCGATGATTTCGACGCCTGTGTGGTGCGCAGTGACTCGTCGTCGATTCGCGAGTTCACGTTCACCGTCGCCGACTTCAAGCGTATTAGCGGCCTGATCCATGCTCGGGCCGGTATCGCGCTCAACGACGGCAAGCGCGACCTGGTCTATAGCCGGATCGGTCGCCGCTTGCGCGCATTGAGGATGACCTCGTTCCGCGAGTATCTCGATCAGCTGGAAAGCAGCGGTGATGATGCGGAATGGCAGGCGTTCACGAACGCATTGACGACGAATCTCACCTCGTTCTTTCGAGAAGAGCACCACTTCGTTCGACTGGCGGAGCTGCTTGCCAAGCGTGCGCCCGGCGAGCGGATGTTGCTGTGGTGCTCGGCCGCGAGCACCGGCGAGGAGCCGTACTCGATTGCGATCACCGCAGCTGAAGTGTTTGGAACGCTCAAGCCGCCGGTATCGATTCTGGCGACGGACATCGATACGCAGGTGCTCGACACCGCAAGTCAGGGCGTCTACGCCGATGAGCGCATCGAGCGTCTGTCCGAGGAGCGCAAGCGCCGATTCTTCCGTCGAGGAACCGGTGAGAACCAGGGTTTGGTTCGGGTTGTCGACGAGCTACGCGAGCTGGTGACGTTCCGGCAACTCAATCTGCTCGATCCGCGCTATCCGGTTCGAGGTCCATTCCGAGCGATCTTCTGTCGCAACGTGATGATCTATTTCGACAAGCCCACGCAGTATCAGGTGCTGAGCCGGATGGTGCCGGTGCTGGCGGATGATGGCTTGTTCTTCGCGGGTCACTCCGAGAGCTTCTTTCATGCCGGTGACCTGATCGAGTCCTGCGGTCGCACCATCTATCGAAAGGCACAACGCTGACATGAAGCCCTCCGCGCGAGGATTGGATCAGGCCGCCGGTCGCAACACCAGCGACGGCTACTACGACAGTCGATTCCTGGCGCAAGCCATCAAGATTCTCCCCGGTGAGTTCCGTGCAACCGGTGAGGATCTGATGTTGGTGACGGTGCTCGGTTCATGCGTCGCAGCCTGCGTCCACGATCCGGTCGCGTTGGTCGGCGGCATGAATCACTTCATGCTGCCGGAAGGGCCCGATGGCTCGCTGGGCGGCGACTCGGCCCGTTACGGCAGCTATGCGATGGAAGTGCTGATCAACGAGCTGTTCAAGCTCGGCGCCCGGCGCGAACGTCTCGAAGCCAAGGTGGCCGGCGGTGGAGCGGTGCTCCCCGGCATGACGTTTAATCCAGTCGGCGATCGCAATGGTCGTTTTGCGATCGACTACCTGCGTGCTGAGGGCATTCGGGTCGTGGCGCAGGACTTGTTCGATGTGTTCCCGCGGCGTGTTCACTTTTTTCCTGCGAGCGGTCGGATGCTGGTCAAGCGTCTGCCCGCGGTGGAGAGCAACGAGCTGGTCCGTCGTGAAGAGCAGTATCGCCGTCGGGTCGATCGTCGTCCTGCCGAGAGCTCGATCGAGTTGTTCTAACTCTATTCTTATAAGGACCGCTGATGGCCATTCCCGACAAGCGTATCCGCGTACTCGTCATCGACGATTCGGCACTGATGCGCAAGCTGCTGGTGGAGTTTCTATCGCAAGACCGTTCGATCGAAGTCGTCGGTACCGCGCCCGATCCCTTGGTGGCACGCGACAAGATCAAGCTGCTGTCCCCCGATGTTCTGACACTCGATGTCGAGATGCCGCGGATGGACGGTCTGACGTTCCTTGAAAACCTGATGCGGCTGCGTCCGATGCCGGTGGTCATGGTGTCATCACTGACCGAGCGCGGTGCCGATGTGACCTTTCAGGCGCTCGAGCTCGGTGCAGTCGATTTCGTCACCAAACCCAAGATCGATCTTGAAGCCGGTGTGCGCCAGTACGCTGCCGACCTGATCGCCAAGATCAAGTCGGCCTCCACCGCTCGTGTGCGCACGATCAACAATGGGTCACGACCCGCAGCGGCCGCGTCGGCGCCGTCGCGCCGGGTATTCCGGACGACGGACCGCATCATTGCGATCGGCGCGTCGACCGGCGGTACCGAGGCGATCAAGGAGGTGTTGCAGGCGATGCCCGCCGACGCGCCGGCGATCCTGATTACGCAACACATACCGGCGATGTTCTCGGCGCCATTCGCGGCGCGGATGGATCGCAGTTCGGCAATGAGCGTCTGTGAGGCGCGTGACGGTCAGCAGATCGTGCCGGGGCATGTGTATATCGCGCCTGGCGATTGGCATCTGAGCTTGGCGCGTGACGGTGCCCGTTACGTGTGTCGTCTTGATCAGAGTGCACCGGAAAACCGGCATCGCCCCAGCGTTGACGTGTTGTTCAAGTCGGTCGCGAAGTTTGCTGGAAGCAATGCTCTGGGCGCCGTGCTGACCGGGATGGGCGACGACGGCGCCCGGGGGCTGTTGGCCATGCGCAACGCCGGTGCCCGCACGCTGGTGCAGGACGAAGCCAGCTGCGTGGTGTGGGGCATGCCGGGGGCTGCGCATCGCCTGGGCGCGGCGGAGCAGGTTTGCCCGTTACCGCACATCGCCTCGCAGTTGCTGGATTGGTCGGCTGCATAAATCAACGAATCCGGTTCGATTGCGACTCAAGCAACGCCATCGCCGGCCGATAAACCTAGAGGGACGGCCCGCTTCCGGGCCGACGCGGATGACGGGCAAATGATCAAAATCAGACCTGAAGGCGTAGCGACGGCAGTATCGGCACTGACGGCCCTCGCGGCCTTGGTACAGGTACCGCGTGGACTTGGGCTGTTGCTGGCCGTGGTCACGGCAGCGTCCTGGGCATGGTTCTACATCAGGCAGCGAGCTGCCGAGCGCGAACGCGCGCTGCATGACGCGGCTCTAGACGCCGAGCGCCACGGGCAGGAGCGCAGTCTGAGCGAGTTGCGCGACGGGCTGGCAGGTGAAGTCGAAGGTCTGCGCCACGAGATCTCCCGAGTCCGCAGCTTGGTTCAAGGCGCGATCCGTCAATTGACGGTCAGCTTCGATGCGATGAACAAGCACGCCCGGCAGCAGGACGCCGTGGTCAGCCGAATTCTCGACCAGACCGATGGCGAAGACAGCCGCCGTGCCAGCGTCCGTCAGTTCGCCGAGATGGCCGGCAAGATCACCGGTGACCTGGTGGATACCTTGTCGGAGGTCGGTACCCAGAGTCTGGCCAGCATCCAGCAGATCGATGCGATGGTGTCGCATCTCGACGCGATCTTCGAGTTGCTCGGCGATGTGCGCTCGATTGCCGACCAGACCAACCTGTTGGCACTCAACGCCGCCATTGAGGCGGCGCGTGCCGGCGAGGCGGGACGAGGTTTCGCAGTCGTGGCCGAAGAGGTGCGAAATCTGTCGGAGCGTTCCAACAATTTCAACGAGCTGATCCGCAAGCGCGTCGCCAGTTCCAAGGATGCCATCGCCAAGGTCCGTGAAACGGTCGGCGGCATGGCGCAGCGCCATCAGCAGCGCAGCCAAAGTGCGCGAACCGAAGTCGACTTGATGCTGGAGCGGATCAAGGACGTCAACCGCTCGCTGGGCGAGGGCATGAAGGAAGTGTCGGCCAGCGGCGAGCGTATCGGCGTCGCCGTGTCCGAAGCCGTGCGCAGCCTGCAATTCGAAGACATCGCAACGCAGGCACTGGCAGCGGCCGATGCCCATGTCACACGTCTTGTTTCGATCAACACCGAAGTCGGGTCTCTGGCACTGGTCAAAGGTAGTGACCAGGTACATGCCCCGGCCGGTAGCAGCGCCGCGCTGCGTGTGCCGGCGCCGGCCAACGGGGCGATCAATCAAGCCCTGACGGTGAGCGACTGGCGTCAGCCCCAGCACAAGCCGGTGGCCCAAGTCAGCATGGATTCCGGCGCCGTCGAGCTGTTCTGACCGCTGGTCGAGCCTGCCGCGCCGTCGGTAAGCGGGCGACCTGAGCCCCTCAAGTTTCGCAGCACCGAGCCGTTTTCCCGATCGTAATCAGGAGTTCAGATGAGCCTCGACATCGACACCAGCGCCGTCGCAACGTCGCTCAATGCAGCGCAGGCTGCAATGCCGCTGACGCTGCCGGCTCAGCTCGGCATCGATCACGTCGGCGAACTGCACGCTCGGCTCGCCGATGTCGTCGACCACATCGAGCCGGTACGGATCGACGGGTCGGCGGTTGAACGCGTGCACACGGCAGCGATGCAAGTGCTGTGGCTGTTCGCGCAGGCGCGCAAGCGCCAGCACCAAGCGGTCGAAATCCTGAATCCTTCCGAGTCGCTGCAGCAGGCGGCGGCTCTGTTTGGCGCTACTGCACTGTTGCAGGCCGCGCCGTCTTCACTGCCTTCCATCGAGTAACAAGACCATGTCCAACCGAATTCTCGCCGTTGACGATTCGACTTCGATGCGCCAGATGGTGACATTCACGCTCAGCTCCGCCGGATTCGATGTGACCGAGGCCGAAGATGGCGTGGTCGCACTGAGCCTGGCGCGCAAGCAGAAGTTCGATCTGGTGCTTGCCGACGTCAACATGCCCAACATGGACGGACTGACGCTGGTGCGCGAACTGCGCGGCCTCAGCGAATACAAGTTCACACCGCTGCTGATGCTGACCACCGAGTCCACGCCGGAGAAGAAGCTGGAGGGCAAGGCGGCAGGTGCGACCGGCTGGATGGTCAAGCCGTTTGTGCCGGAGCAGCTGATTTCGACGATCAAGCGCGTCATCGGCTGATACGACCATGGCGATCGATCTGGCCCGATTCCACCAGGCCTTCTTCGAGGAAGGCTTTGAACGAGTCGACGCGATGGAGCAGGGCCTGCTCCAGCTCGAAGGTGGCGCTAACAACGCCGAAACCGTCAACGATATCTTTCGTGCGGCGCACTCGATCAAGGGGGGCGCTGCAACGTTCGGATTCACCGCCGTTGCGGAGTTCACCCACCACGTCGAAACCCTGCTCGACAGCATTCGCAACGGCAGCCGCGGCGTCGACGACGCTCTGGTATCGCTGCTGCTGCGGTCGTCAGACCAGGTGCGCGCGCTGCTGACTGCCGCCCGCGATGGCGGCCAGGCCGACGCCGAGCTCAGCGCACGTCTGCAGCACGAGCTGCAACAGGCATTGCATCCGGATTCAAGCGACGCCGATTCGGCGATACCCGTGCCAGATGAGGTCAGTCACGCGGTCGCCGGAAGCCAGGCCGCACCCGGCGAAGCGGGCTGGCGGATCAGGTTCGCACCGCATGCCGATCTATTCGCCAGCGGCAATGATCCTTTGCGCATCTTCGGCGGCTTGGCCGAGTTGGGACGTCTTGACGTCGTCGCGCATCATCCGGGCGATCTGCCTGGGTTCTCATCATTGGACCCGGTTCAGTGCCTCACTGCCTGGGACCTGGTTCTGCAGGGTTCGAGCAGCCTGGATTCCGTCCGCGAGATGTTCGCCTGGGTCGAGGATGAGTGCGATCTGCAGATCGAGCCGCTGCGCGCTGCTGCGGTCGCCGAGCCCAGCGCCAAAGTCGTGCCCATTCACGCGCCAGCCGCCGCCGCCAGCGCCGCGCCAGCCAGCGCGGCGACCGCTCCGGCTAACGCAGCCAAGTCGCGCGCCCACGCCGATAGCTCGATCCGTGTTTCAACCGACAAGATCGACGGCTTGATCAATCTGGTCGGCGAACTGGTCATCACCCAGGCGAGCTTGACGCAGTACACCCAGGGCCTCGACCCACTGGTCCATGAACGTCTGTTGGCGGCGGTGCAGCAGCTGGAACACACGGCGCGGCTACTGCAGGAATCGGTCATGTCGACCCGGATGCTGCCGATCGACTCGGTCTTCAGTCGATTCCCGCGCATGGTCCACGACTTGGCCGCGCGCCTCGACAAGCAGGTCAAGCTGCAGACGATCGGCGAAGGCACCGAGCTGGACAAGAGTGTCATCGAACGCATCGGCGATCCGCTGACCCACCTGGTTCGCAACTGCATCGATCACGGCATTGAATCGCCTCAGGACCGATCCGCTGCCGGCAAGCCCGCCCATGGCACGCTGACGCTGACGGCGGCGCATCAAGGCGGACAGATCGTCATCGAGGTCATCGACGACGGACGAGGGCTATCGCGCAGTCGCATCATCGCCAAGGCACGTTCGAACGGACTGGCGATATCGGACAACGCGAGCGATGCCGAAGTCTTCAATCTGATCTTCGCGCCGGGCTTTTCGACGGCCAGCGAAGTTACCGACGTATCGGGTCGTGGCGTCGGCATGGATGTGGTGCGACGCAACATCGAACAGCTTGGCGGCGAAGTCGAGCTCAAGTCCGTCGAAGGCAGCGGTACC
>Ga0256344_1000064_pt1 | contig 12477 bp, 9 predicted proteins | sample AtltaT_15_FD_183794 | JGI IMG/M metagenome (GOLD analysis project Ga0256344, IMG submission 183794) | Metatranscriptome of freshwater microbial communities from Altamaha River, Georgia, United States - Atl_Yuk_RepA_8d (Metagenome... | ecosystem: Environmental > Aquatic > Freshwater > River... | reverse complement strand
CTCCCATGGCAGCGACGAATGCAGGCCACGTCAACATCAACTCGGATCTGGGCGAGAGCTTCGGACCCTGGGTCATGGGCAACGACACCGAGGTCCTGAAGATCGTGGCCTCGGCCAACGTCGCGTGCGGCTTCCATGCCAGCGATCCGGTCGTGATGATGGATACGGTGAAGCTCTGCGCGCAGAATGGCGTGTCGATCGGCGCCCATCCGGGCTTCGCCGACCTGCAGGGCTTCGGCCGCCGCGTCATCAACCTCACGATCAAGGAGCTGGAGGCCAACATCGCCTACCAGATCGGTGCGTTGCAGGCGATCGCGGCTCTCCACGGTGCGAAGGTTACCCACATGAAGCCGCACGGCATGATGGCCAACATGTCGGCCGAGAGTCCGGAAATGTCCGAGGCGATCGCGCGCGCGACCCGGGCGGTCGATCGCGACCTGATCTTCCTCGCCCAGGCCAATACCGAGCAGGGCAAGGCCGCGCTCAAGTACGGGCTGCGCGTCGCGGAGGAGGTTTTCGCCGACCGGACCTACACCGATGCCGGCCTTCTGACGCCGCGCAAGGAAGCCAATTCGATGATCAAGGACCCCGCCAAGGCGGTCGAGCATGTCCGGCGCATGGTCGACGAGCAGGCTATCTATTCGACCTCGGGCAAGCGCATCCCCTGCCGCGTCGATTCCATCTGCGTGCACGGGGACGGGCCGACGGCTGTAACCGTGTCCAAGGCGGTTCGCGAGGGTCTCGAGGCGGCCGGAATCCGCATCGTTCCGCTGCCGGAAATGCCCAGCCTTCGCCATTGATCTGGGGGCGATCGGTCGCGCTGACTTGTGGGACGCCGCTTCGCCGCTATAGTCCGGCCGATCCGATGGGAATTCGCGGCGGGAGTGGCGTATGGCGGTGTTTGGCAAGGCTCAGTACATCAAGCGTGTCGAGGACGACCGTCTCCTGACGGGAACCGGTGGATTCACCGACAACCTGTCGCGGCCGAACCAGGCCCATGTGGTCCTCGTCCGTTCTCCGCATGCCCATGCAAAAATCCTGAGGATCGACACCGGAGCCGCCAAGGCGGCGCCGGGCGTGGTCGCGGTCTACACTTGGGCCGACATGGAAAAGGACGGTGTCGGCAATTTCGCCTTCCCGGCGATGTTCCCGGCCGCGGACGGCAGCAAGCCGGAGATGACGCCCAGGCGTTCGCTGGCCCATGAGGTCGTGCGCTATGTCGGCGAGGCCGTCGTGGCCATCGTGGCCGATACGCGCGAGCAGGCGCAGGACGCGGTCGAACTGGTCGATATAGAGTACGAGCAGCTGCCGTCGGTCACCGAGATCGAGGATGCGCTGAAGCCTGGCGCCCCGCAGGTCTGGCAGGGCGCGCCGGGCAATGTCGCCGGTTACAACAAGTTCGGCGATCACGCCAAGGCCGAGGAGGTCTTCAAGGCCGCGGCCCATGTCGTTTCGCTCGACATCGTGCACCAGCGGCTGATCGTGAACGCGATGGAGCCGCGCGCGGTGATGGCGGAGTGGGAGAACGACCGGCTGATCGTCCATATCGGCAGCCAGAACCCGTCCGTGACGCGCGACACGCTGTGTGACGTCATCCTCAAGATGCCCAAGGACAAGGTGCGCGTCGTGGTGCGCGACATCGGCGGCGGCTTCGGCATGAAGGTCGGCATCCAGCCGGACGAGGCCGTGGCGGTCTGGGCGGCCAAGGTCCTGAAGCGTCCGGTGCGCTGGCGCGCAGAGCGCAGCGAGGAGTTCGCCGCGACGACCGCGGGACGAGACCAGTTCCACAAGGCGTCGATGGCCTTCGACAAGGACGGCAGGATCCTCGCACTGCGCATGGAAGCCTTCGCCAATATCGGCGCCTACCCGTCGCGGGGTGGCGTGGTCATCCCGCTGTTCGTCGGCCCGAAGGTGACGACCGGCACCTATGACGTCCCGCTGGTCGATCTCCGGATCACCTGCGTCATCACCAACACCGCCACGATCGGCGCCTATCGGGGCGCCGGCCGGCCCGAGTGCATCCTGAACCTGGAGCGGCTGATGGACACGGCGGCGCGGCAGATCGGCATGGATCCGGCCGATCTGCGCCGGCGCAACTTCGTGAAGCCGTCGCAGATGCCCTACACCACGGCGATGGGAGAGAAGTACGATTCCGGCGACTTCAACCTGTTCCTGACCAAGACCCTCGAGGCGGCCGACTGGGACGGCTTCGCGGCGCGCAAGGCGGAGGCCGAGAAGCGCGGCAAGCTCTATGGCCGCGGCCTGGCCTCCTACGTCGAATGGACCTCGGCCAACGTCATGAACGAGATGGCGCATTACGAGGTGAAGGAAGACGGCAAGGTCGTGATCTGGATGGGCACCCAGGGCATGGGGCAGGGGCTGCAGACCAGCTTCACCCAGCTGGCCTCGGAGCTGCTGGGCATCGACCCGTCCAAGATCGAGATCGCCATGGGCGATTCCGACCGGGTAGGCGGCGTCGGCTCCATGGGCTCGCGCTCGGCCTATATCGGCGGCTCGGCGGTGCTGAGCGGCAGCGAGAAGCTGGTCGACAAGGGCAAGGAACTGGCGGCCGATGCGCTCGAGGCGGCGACCGCCGACATCGTCTATTCGGCCGGCCGCTTCACCATCACCGGCACCGACCGCGGCATCGGCCTCGGCGAGCTGGCCGCGAAGCAGCCCGACAAGCGCATCTTCATCGAGAACGTGAACACGGTCGACGGCATCGCCTGGCCCAACGGCGCCCATGTCGGCGAGGTCGAAATCGATCCCGACACAGGCATGGTCGAGCTCAAGCGCTACACGACGGTCGACGATGTCGGCAAGCCGCTGCACCGCCCGATCGTGTTCGGCCAGATCCACGGCGGCTGCGCACAGGGCATCGGCCAGGCGCTGCTGGAGGAGAACGTCTACGATCGCGAGAGTGGCCAGCTGCTGACCGGTTCGTTCATGGACTACGCGATGCCGCGGGCGGAAACCTTCCCGACCTTCAACAACCAGCTCGACGACACGGTGCCGGCGAAGAGCAATCCGATCGGCGCCAAGGGCGTCGGCGAGTCCGGCACGGTGGGGTCTACGCCGACGGTGATGAACGCGATCATGGATGCGCTGTGGCCGCTCGGTGTGCGTAATCTTCAGATGCCGGCGACGCCGCAGCGTGTCTGGCAGGCCATCCAGGAAACGAGGAAGTAACGGGCGAGGAGATGAAGCAGCGCATCTTCGGCTGGATCTCCATCCTCTTCGGAATCGTCCTTTCGCTCGCCGCGCTCGAAGTCACGGCGATCGCGTGGATGTATCTCGAAGACGGCCGCTATACGCCGGCGGCGGAGCTGTTCGACCGCACGCAGAACACCTACGTGCGGGATGCCACCAAGGGGACGTCGTGCCGCTACGTCGACACGCTCTTCCCGCATCCCTATGTCGCCTTCGTCCACCACGCCAACCCGCCGTGCGGCCTGCCGTGGGTCAACAACGTCGGGCTGTTCGGTCCTGACTATCCGGTGCTCAAGCCCACTGATCGCTATGTCGTGATGCTGACCGGCGGCTCCGTGGCGTCCCAGCTCGGGCAGAACGCTGCGCCGCCTGCGCCGCGCTATCTCGAGGAAGAGCTCAACAACAAGTACATCAGCCCTAACGGCAAGCCGTTCCTGGTGCTGAACGGTGGCGATGGCGCCTGGAAGGAGCCGCAGCCGTTCATCCTGTTCTCGCTCTACGCGTCGTCGGTCGACGCGGTCGCCGTCCTCGGCGGATTCAACGAGCACTACTTTTTCTGGCCGGGCTTCAGCGAACGGCTGGAGCGGCCGCTCAGCAACTTCCTCGACGTCAATCCCTTCGTCGCCGACGAGAACTTCGGCGACGCGGCGATCGGCTGGGTTATGGGCCGTATCGCGGGCACGCTCGCGCTGAATCCGGTCCTCGGCCATTCGCATGCCGCCTACATGGTGGTGCGGGGCATCGAACAGGCCGCCAAGGGCAAGGACATCTTCAAGTCGACCAAGAAGACGACGCTGAACAGCATCTTCCACATGCCGGAGGACATCCAGCGGAACCACAAGCTCGCCTTCGACGTCCAGCTCGAGCTCTACAAGAAGTATGTCAGGGCCACGTTCGCGGTGGCGCGCGACAACAATGTGAAGCCGGCCTATTTCATCCAACCGGCCCCGGCGATCGGCAAGGAACTCACCGAGGAGGAAAAACGCGTCGTCGGTGATCTCTCCTATCGCGACCTCTACAGGAACATCGTTGCCGGGCTGATGACCCTGCGCGATGGCGGTGCGCCCGTCTTCGACCTGACGCAGATCTTCGCGGGGGAGAAGGGCACGATCTACGCCGACCACATCCACTACGCGCGGGATGCCAACCAGGAGAGCCTCGGCAACCGGATCATCGCCGCCCGGATGGGCGAGATCCTCGCGGAAACCTGGGGCTTCCAGAGGAAACCCTGAAGCCTCCGCGGATCATCAGTTTTCCTCAAAATACCTGTTGATTCGTGACCTCTGCCGAGTTTCACTAGCCGAGACGCGGTGAAAAAAATGGAGGCGGTCAACCGCTTCATGCGCGTCGTTTGGGATGGAGCGAAACATGGCCGTCACACGTCGGCAATTCATGAAGGTCAGCGCCGCCGGCCTTGCCGCGTCCTCCGTGGGGGCGCTTGGCTTTGTCGGCGCCAGCGAGGGACTGGCGGCCAATGTCAGGCCTTACCGGCTGGAGAAGGCCACCGAGACACGCAACACCTGTCCCTACTGTGCGGTGGGCTGCGGTGTCCTGGTCTACTCGTCGGCCGACGGCGCGAAGGATTCCAAGGCGCGGGTCGTCCACATAGAGGGCGATTCGGACAACCCGATCAATCGAGGCACACTCTGCGCGCGCGGCGCGGCGTCGCTGGGCTTCGCCAACAGCGTCAATCGACTCCAATATCCGATGCACCGCAAGCCAGGCTCTGACAAGTTCGAGCGGGTCAGCTGGGACTTCGCGATGGAGCGCATCGCCAAGCTCGCCAAGGAAGACCGCGACAAGAACTTCATCGCGAAGAATCGCGACGGCGTCACGGTCAACCGCTGGGTGAGCACCGGTTTCCTCGCCGGCTCCGCCTGCAGCAACGAGGCGGGTTACCTCACCTACAAGGTCATCCGGTCGACCGGCATACTGGCCCTGGAGAACCAAGCACGAATATGACACGGACCGACGGTGGCCAGTCTGGCCCCTACCTTCGGCCGCGGTGCGATGACGAACTCGTGGAACGACATCAAGAATGCTGACGTCGTTCTGATCATGGGCGGCAATGCCGCCGAGGCCCATCCCTGCGGCTTCAAGTGGGTGACCGAGGCCAAGGCCAACAACGGTGCCAAACTCATCGTGGTCGATCCGCGCTTCACGCGCTCGGCCGCGCTTTCCGACCTTTATGCGCCGATCCGGCCGGGCACCGACATCGCGTTCCTCTCGGGCGTGATGCGCTACCTGCTGGGCAACGGCAAGATCCACCAGAAGTACGTCAACGCCTACACCAATGCCTCCTACATCGTGAAGGAGGGCTTCAAGTTCGAGGACGGGCTGTTCACGGGCTACGACGCGGCCCGGAAGAGCTACGTGGATCGCTCGACCTGGGAGTACGAGTTCGACGAGCAGGGCATGGCGAAGGTCGACGAGACCCTCCAGAACCCGCGCTGCGCCATCAATCTGCTGAAGGCCCATGTCGAGCGCTACACGCCCGAGATGGTGGAGCGGATCTGCGGCACGCCCAAGGACAAGTTCCTGAAGGTCTGCGAGCTGATCGCGACGACCGCCAACGGCGAGCGCTCGATGACCTCGCTCTATGCGCTGGGCTGGACCCAGCACACGACGGGCGCCCAGAACATCCGCAGCATGGCCATGATCCAGCTCCTGCTGGGCAACATGGGTATCCCCGGCGGCGGCGTGAATGCGCTGCGCGGCCACTCCAACGTGCAGGGCATTACCGACTTCGGGCTGCTGACGACCTCGACGCCGGGTTACCTCGTCCTGCCCAGCGAACGCGAGGCGACCTACGCCGACTACATGAAGGCGCGTGCCTTCAAGCCCATCCGCCCCGGCCAGACCAGCTTCTGGCAGAATTACGGGAAGTTCTTCGTCAGCCAGCAGAAGAGCCTGTTCGGCACGGCGGCGACCAAGGACAACGACTGGGCATACGACTACCTGCCCAAGTTCGACACCGCCTACGACGTTCTCAAGATCGTCGACATGATGGCGGGCGGCCAGATGAACGGCCTGTTCTGCCAGGGCCTGAACGTCATGATGGCGGCACCCAACAAGGCCAAGGTCCAGGCGGGGCTCTCCAAGCTCAAGTGGCTCGTCATCATGGATCCGCTTGAGACCGAGACGGGGCGCTTCTGGGAGAACCACGGCGAGTTCAACAAAGTCGATCCAAAGGCGATCCAGACCGAGGTCTTCCAGCTTCCGACCACGGCCTATGCCGAGGACGAGGGGACATTCACCAACTCCAGCCGTGTGATCCAGTGGCATTGGAAGTCGGTGGAGGGTCCGGGCGAATCGCGCAGCGACATCCAGATTATTGCAGAATTGCACAGCCGCCTGCGCGCGCTCTACTCCAAGGAAGGCGGCGCCTTCCCCGATCCGATCCTCAATACGACCTGGAACTACGCCAATCCCGCGCATCCGGAGCCGGTAGAACTCCTGAAGGAGATCAACGGCTACGCGCTGGAGGACCTGCCCGATCCTGCCGATCCCACCAAGGTGATGCTGAAGGCGGGCCAGTTGCTGCCGGGGTTCGCCGTGATGCGCGACGACGGCAAGACCTCGGGCGGGTGCTGGATCTACACCGGCGTCTATACCGAGGCCGGCAACATGTCGATGCGGCGCGACGCCAGCGACCCGAGCGGTCTCGGCGTCCATCCGAACTGGGGCTACTCCTGGCCTGCCAACCGGCGCGTCCTCTACAACCGCGCTTCGGCCGATCCCGACGGCAAGGCGTGGAGCGAGCGCAAGAAGTACATTACCTGGAACGGCTCGCGCTGGGTCGGTCCGGACGTTCCGGACTATGCGCCGACGGTGGCACCCGACAAGGCGGTCGGACCGTTCATCATGAACCAGGAAGGCACGGCGCGCCTCTTCTCGCGCGCGGCCATGCCGGACGGGCCGTTCCCCGAGCACTACGAGCCCATGGACGCCTACATCGCCAATCCGCTCCATCCCAAGGTCAACACCAACCCGGTGGCGCGGGTGTTCGCGGCTGATGCGAAGTCGTTCGGCACGCCCGACAAGTTCCCCATCGTGGCGACCTCGTATCGCCTCGCCGAGCACTTCCACTACTGGACCAAGAACGTCCACGACAATGCCGTGGTCCAGCCGGAAATGTTCGTCGAGATGGGCGAGCGGTTGGCCAAGGCCAAGGGCATCAGGAACGGCGACTGGGTCGAGGTGTCGAGCCAGCGCGGCATGATCAAGGCGAAGGCGTCCGTATCGAAGCGCTTCCGTCCGATCATGGTCGACGGCAAGCCCTGCGATGTGATCGGCCTGCCGATCCATTTTGGCTTCGTCGGGCTCGCGCGGAAATCCTATCCGCTCAACACGCTGACGCCCGCGGTCGGTGACGCCAGCACCAATACGCCGGAATACAAGGCGTTCCTGGTCGACGTGAAGAAATCCACCCCGCCGGCGTCGCAGCCGGCCGTGGCCTGATCGGGGAGGGTGAGATGTCCGTGATGCAAGCCCTCGATCTTCGCCGCCGGTCCGCCTCCAGCGTGCCGCCGCCGGCCGCCGGCAAGCCGGCCGCCGTTCCCGTGGCCAAGCTGATCGACGTCAGCAAGTGCATCGGGTGCAAGGCCTGCCAGACCGCGTGTCTGGAATGGAACCAGCTCGACCAGCCGATCGGCTACACCGACGGCACCTATAACAACCCGACCGATCTGACGACGGCCTCGTGGACGGTGATGCGCTACACCGAGTACGAGCACGGCGACGATCTCGAATGGCTGATCCGCAAGGACGGCTGCATGCATTGCGACGACCCGGGCTGTCTCAAGGCCTGCCCAGCACCGGGCGCCATCGTCCAGTACACCAATGGCATCGTCGACTTCATCTCCGACAACTGCATCGGCTGCGGCTACTGCGTGAAGGGCTGCCCCTTCAACATCCCGCGCATCTCCCAGGTCACGAGCAAGGCCTACAAGTGCACGCTGTGCTCCGACCGCGTCGTGGTCGGCCAGGCGCCGGCCTGCGCCAAGGCGTGCCCGACCCAGGCGATCTACTTCGGCACCAAGGAGGACATGATTGCGCATGCCGGCAAGCGCATCACCGACCTGAAGTCACGCGGCTACCAGAATGCCGGCCTGTACAATCCGCCGGGCGTGAACGGCACGCACGTGATGTACGTCCTGCAGCATGCAGACAAGCCGTCGCTCTATGCCGGCCTGCCGGACAATCCACACATCAGTCCGCTGGTTGGGATCTGGAAGGGCGTGATGAAGCCGCTCTCGTTGGCTGCGATCGCCTTCGCCGGCGCCTTCGGCCTGATGCACTATGTCACCAAGGGGCCCAACAGGGTCACGGAGCATGACGAGGAAAAGGCCGCCGAGGTTGCCGGGAGTGAGAAGGCATGACGGTGCATACCAAGCCAGTAAGCCGCTACACGACGGCCGCCCGCGTCAATCACTGGATCACGGCCGTGTCGCTGATCCTTCTGGCGCTGAGCGGCATGGCGCTGTTCCATCCCTCGCTCTACTTCCTGACCTATCTGTTCGGTGGCGGGCAGATGACGCGCATCCTCCATCCATGGATCGGCGTCGTGCTGGCCGTCAGCTTCCTCGGCCTGTTCCTCCGCTTCTTCATGCTCAACCTGTGGAATCGTGACGACACGGTCTGGATGAAGAACTTCGGCTCGGTGATCAACAACAAGGAGGAGGGGCTACCCGAGCTTGGCAAGTACAATGCCGGCCAGAAGCTCGTCTTCTGGGGCCAGTCGGTCCTGATCCTGCTGCTGCTCGGCAGCGGCTTCGTGCTGTGGGACACCTACTTCGCGTCATACACGACGATCGACCAGAAGCGTCTCTCGGCGGTGATCCACGCACTCTGCGCCATCGGCGCCATCCTGATCTGGATCGTCCATGTCTACGCTGCCATCTGGGTCAAGGGCACGATGAGCGCGATGACCCGCGGTTCGGTCAGCGGCGGCTGGGCCTGGAAGCATCATCGCAAGTGGTTCCGCCAGGAAGTCGGCAAGCCCTGAGTTCCGGTCCCGAAAATCCCCCATCTGCGTTCGGCGAAAACATCCTCGGCGCGGCCGCCGAGGGCGACCGCATTCGCCTGCCCGATCTGTCGACGGTTTTCCAGCGCCGGGCCGACCGCCTCCAGGCCTTGGCGCCCGGCCATGATCTCGAAGGGTTCCTGCGGCTCATCGCGGCACTGGTGACGGCTCAACACGAGGCACTGGCGAGGCTGCCGCCCGGTTCGATGCCGGGAGCCGCCGAGATCGGCAAGGCCCGGCTCGTCCAGCGCGCGCCGTTGGATCCGGAAATCTGGTCGCGGGACGAGAGCTGGCGGGTGGCGCTGTCGCATGTCCTGAAAGCAATCGACCTCGATGTCCTTCCGGACTCGGCAAGGGCGGCGCGTGAGGCGCTCGTGCAGATGGACCAGGCTTCGCTCGAATCGCTCGCGGACCGGTTCCTGGGTGGGAACGTCGCGCCCGGAGAGGCCGCTCAGGCCGTCTTCGTGGCGGCGGGCCTGCAGGTTGCCTGGACCCGCGTGGCGGCGCTGCTCGATGCCGGGGACCTCGCCAGCGAGACCGAAAGCGGCGAATGCCCGGCCTGCGGCTCGCCGCCCGTCGCAGGCCTCATTTCGCCCGGCGGTACCAAGTTTGGCCACCGGCACCTTCATTGTTCGTTGTGCGCGACCTCGTGGCGCTACACGCGCGTGCGCTGCGTGCATTGCGGCAGCACCGACAAGGTTTTCGTTTCGCAATCTGGCGGGCACGGCCTATCTCCGCGCCGAATGCTGCGAGGCCTGTCAGGGCTATTCGAAGGTCTTCTATCTCGAGAAGGCTCGCGTACTCGAGCCCTTGGCTGACGATCTGGCCTCGCTCGGCCTCGACGTGCTGGTCGGCGAGGCAGGCTTCGCGCGCGTGCCCAACCCCTTCGTGCTGGGCATGATGGAGCAGCCGGAGAATTGATTGATCGGGCGCTGGGCCTGCGCCATGTTGACCGGCGGCGGACAGGACGTCCGGCATTTCTCTGGTAGGAACAAACCCGTGTCGCGTGCCGACCGCGCCGATGGCGCCTCCCAAATCCGCCCGCTCTCGATCGATCGCATGGCCTCCTGGCCGTCGCTTGCGCCGCTGATCGAGCGTGCCGGCCGTCCGCTCGTCATCGAAGCGCTGCGGGCATGGGTCGACGAGCGACGGGGCACGCCCGAGGTCGCGAGCGAAACCGCCTGCGTCCAATGGTGCACGGTGCGCCTCGGCGCTTACCTGCAGCCCTCCCAACGCCGTGTGTTCAATCTCACCGGCACCGTGCTGCACACCAATCTCGGACGCGCGGTGTTGGCCGAGGAGGCCATCGCGGCGGCCGTCGAGGCGATGCGCTCGCCGACCACGCTCGAATACGACCTGGGGGGCGGAGCGCGCGGCGAGCGCGACGATCATATCGCGCCGTGGCTCTGTCGCCTGACCGGCGCCGAGTCGGCGACGGCCGTCAACAACAATGCTGCCGCGGTGCTGCTGGTGCTGAGCGAGCTTGCCGCCGGCCGTGAAGTCATCGTGTCGCGCGGCGAGCTGATCGAGATCGGCGGCGCGTTTCGCATACCCGACATCATGGCGCGTGCCGGCTGCCGCCTGGTGGAGGTCGGCACGACGAACCGCACCCATCTCAAGGACTATGCGGCGGCGATCGGCCCGGACACGGCCGCCATCATGAAGGTCCATCCGTCCAACTACGCGATACAGGGATTCACTAAATCCGTTTCGGCGGCGGAGCTCGTGCCGCTCGCGCGTGAAAAGGGCGTGGCGCTGATCGAGGATCTCGGCAGCGGCACGCTGGCCGATCTGGAGACCTGGGGGTTGCCGCACGAGCCGACGGCACGTGAAGCCGTCGCCTCCGGGGTCGACGTCGTCACCTTCTCCGGCGACAAGCTCCTGGGTGGTCCGCAGGCCGGGCTCGTCGTTGGCCGCAAGCCGCTGATCCAGCGTATCGCGCGCAACCAGATGAAGCGCGCGCTGCGCCTCGACAAGGTCCGCCTGGCCGCTCTCGAGGCGACGCTGCGGCTTTATGCCGATCCCGGACGCCTGGCCCAACGCCTGCCGACCATCCGCGCGCTCGCGCGGCCTGCCGCCGAGATCCGCGCGGTGGCCGAACGGCTGTTGCCGGTCGTGCAGGCGGCGTTGGATGCAGGCGCAAATGTGGGCATCGCCGAAGTGCGGGGACAGATCGGCTCGGGCGCACTCCCCGTCGACCTGCTGCCTTCGTTCGCGATCGCCATCAAGGCGAAGGGCCTCGACAGGATTGCCGAGATGTTTCGCGCCCTCCCGATCCCGGTGATCGGCCGGATCGGCGACGGCACGCTCTACTTCGATCTGCGCACGCTCGACGACGAACAGGCTTTCGTCGCGCAAATGGACAATCTCCATGTCATGGCTGGCTAGACTGCTCGACCGCGCGCCGCCGCCGGAGCAGCGGATGGCGGAGGCTCTGGCGGCGTGGACGTCAGGCGACTATGGCGTCGCGCTCGACCTGTGGGCGCCGCTCGCCCATGGAGGGCATGCCCGGGCGCAGAGCAACATGGGCGCGGCCTTCCTGGAGGGCCGCGGTGTCGAACGGGATCATGCCAAGGCGATCGACTGGCTTCGGCGCGCAGCCGAGCAGGGCGATGCCGGCGGCCAGCGCAATCTTGCGGTCTGCTACTTCGAAGGATGGGGCGTGCCGCAGGACCATGCCGAAGCCGCACGGCTGTATGAGAAGGCCGCACTGCAGGGCGACCCCGAGGCGCAGGACATGCTGTCGTGGATGAAGCTGCTGGGCGGCGGCTGCCCGCAGGATTATGCCGGCGCCCGACTCTGGGCGGAGAAGGCGGCCGGCCACGGCAGCGCTGCGGCGATGGCCCGGCTGGGTGACATTCATCACAATGCGCTGGGCGTCGAACGCGACGCGACGGCCGCCGCCGATTGGTGGGGGCGGGCGGCGCGACTGGGTCATCCCGAGGCGCAGGCGATGCTGGGGGCGGCCTATCTCGCCGGCAAAGGCGTAGATCGCGATGTGGTCGAGGCGCTGCACTGGTTGCGGCGGGCCGAGATGGGCGGCGCTGGCGAGCTGGCAGCCGGGTTTCTGAACGAGGCGCGGGCGCATGCCAAACCCTCGCAGCGCGCCGAGGCCCAGCGCCGGGCCGAGGAGCCGCTGCGATGATCGTCGGAACGGCGGGCCATATCGATCACGGTAAGACCGCGCTGGTGAAGGCGTTGACCGGCGTCGATGCCGACCGTCTCAAGGAAGAGAAGGCGCG
>Ga0256344_1000056_pt1 | contig 12891 bp, 10 predicted proteins | sample AtltaT_15_FD_183794 | JGI IMG/M metagenome (GOLD analysis project Ga0256344, IMG submission 183794) | Metatranscriptome of freshwater microbial communities from Altamaha River, Georgia, United States - Atl_Yuk_RepA_8d (Metagenome... | ecosystem: Environmental > Aquatic > Freshwater > River... | reverse complement strand
GAGACCCTCATGAATCTGCACGCCAAACTGCAACAACGTGCCGCCAGCGGCCAGCCCATCCGCGTTGGCCTGATCGGCGCGGGCAAATTCGGCTCGATGTATTTGTCCCAGGTGCCGCGCACGCCTGGCGTGCACCTGGTGGCAATCGCCGATCTGTCGCCCGACGCGGCGCGGCGCAACCTGGCCCGCGTGGGCTGGGTGCGCGAACGCACCGAGGCCGCGTCCATCGAGCAGGCGCTGCGCGAGGGCAGCACCTGGGTGGGCGAGGACTGGCAGGCGCTGGTGCGGCATCCGGCCATCGACGTGGTGGTGGAGTGCACGGGCCACCCCATCGCGGCGGTTGAGCACTGCCTGCAAGCCTTTGCGCACGGTAAGCCTGTGGTCAACGTGACGGTCGAAGCGGATGCCTTCTGCGGCCCCTTGCTGGCGCGCCGTGCCGCTGAGGCCGGCGTCGTGTATTCGCTCGCCTTCGGCGACCAGCCGGCGCTGATTTGCGATTTGGTGGACTGGGCGCGCACCTGTGGCTTTCCGGTGGTGGCGGCAGGGCGCGGACACAAATGGCTGCCGCACTTTTGCACCTCGACGCCCGAGACGGTCTGGGGCTATTACGGGCTCACGCCCGAGCAAGCCGAGCGCGGCGGGCTCAATCCGAAGATGTTCAACAGTTTTCTCGATGGCTCCAAGCCGTCCATCGAGAGCACGGCCGTGGCCAACGCCACCGGACTGGGCGTGCCGTCCAACGGCTTGCTCTACCCGCCGGCGAGCGTGGCCGACATTCCCTACGTCACGCGCCCGCGCAGCGAAGGCGGTGTGCTCGAGCGCAAGGGCATGGTGGAGGTGATCTCCTCGCTGGAGACCGATGGCCGCGTCATTCCCTACGACATCCGCATGGGCGTGTGGGTCACGGTCGAGGCCGAGACCGACTACATCAAAAACTGCTTCGAGGAATACAACGCCCACACCGACCCGAGCGGGCGCTACTTCACGCTGTACAAGCGCTGGCATCTGATCGGCTTGGAGGTGGGCCTGTCGGTCGCGAGCGTGGCCTTGCGCGGCGAGCCCACGGGCGTGGCCACGGGTTGGAACGCCGACGTGGTGGCCACGGCCAAGCGCGATCTGGCGGTGGGTGAGGTGCTTGACGGCGAGGGCGGCTACACCGTGTGGGGCAAGCTGCTGCCGGCCGAGACCTCGCGTCGCATGGGCGGCTTGCCACTGGGGCTGGCGCACGATGTGCGTGTGGTGCGCCCGGTGCGCCAGGGCCAGAGCCTGACCTGGGACGACGTGGCGATGAACACCGACACGCCGGCCTATCGCCTGCGCCGCGAGATGGAAGCGTTGTTCAGTTGACGCCGAGCAGTTCGACGTCGAACTTGAGGGTGGCGTTGGGCGGGATCACGCCACCCGCGCCGCGCGCGCCATAGCCCAGCTCGGGCGGGATGATGAGGGTGCGCTGGCCGCCGACCTTCATGCCCTGCACGCCTTCGTCCCAGCCGCGAATGACATAGCCGCCGCCGAGCGGGAAGTCAAAGGGGTCGTTGCGGTCACGGCTGGAGTCGAACTTGGCGCCTTGCTCGCCGTTGGCATACAGCCAGCCGGTGTAGTGAACGGTGACGTGTTGACCGGCATGGGCGACTTCGCCCGAACCTTCTTGCGTGTCGAGGTATTGCAGGCCGCTGGGCAGGGTGTTCATGGAGGGGCTCCGAGGTGGTTGGCGAGGGCGAGAGTGTAGCCACGCCGTCAGGCCAGGTAGATTTTTTGCAGCAGCCGCGCCAGCGTCTTGCGTTCGGCGGCACTCAGACGCGCCGAGCCGCGCAGGTCGGCTTGCGTGGCGGCCGCCTCGGCTTGGGCCAGCAGGTCTTGGCCGGCGGGGCTGAGCGACAGGCCCAGGGCGCGACCATCGGTCGGGTGGGGGTGGCGCTCAATGAGCCCGCGCCGGTCGAGCTGGCGCAACAGCACCACCATGTTGGGCGGCAGCACATTGAGCAACTGACACAGTTGGCGCGAGGTCACGCCGGGGCTGTGGCCAATGACCGAGAGGATGGAGAAGTCGACGGGCCGCAGATCGAACTCGGCCACGCCTTGCATGAAGTTGCCCACCAGGGTCAGCGCGGCGCGGCGGGCGTTGTAACCCAGCAGGGTTTCCAAATACTCGGTGCCGCCCACGTCCGATGAGGCGTCGTTGGCCGCGTCGCTGCCCTTGCGGGGCATGCGGAAGTTGCGGCGGCCGGTGCTCATGGTTCTCAGGACGCGAGCTGTGCGTCGAGGATGCTGGCGCGCATGCCGAACTCGGGCAACACCCATGCGCGCAGCGCTTGGGCCGGCGCTTGCCAGCGTGGCGTGTCGGCGCCGGGCGCGCGTTCGATGCGGGTCCAGGCCCAGGCCAGCAAGGCCAGCGTGGCCAGTCGCAGGTAGTCACCCGCGACCCAGCTCAGGCGCAGCGCACCGTCGTCGCGTTGGCTGGTTTGCACGCATTGCTGGGTGAGTTCGCGCAGCAAGTCGAACAGCACCCGCACCTGCGCTTCGTGGCCGCGCGTGTCATCGAGCGCCGCGCTCAGCGTGTCGAGCATGGCGTTGAGCGCGGCACCGCCATCGCCCAACACCTTGCGCATCAACAGATCGATGGCTTGGATCTCGTTGGTGCCTTCATAAATCATGGCGATGCGGGCGTCGCGCACGTTTTGCTCGATGCCCCATTCGCTCACGTAGCCGTGGCCGCCGAACACTTGCAGGCATTCGCTGGCGCCGTGAAAGCCTTGGTCGGTGCACGACGCTTTGAGGATGGGCGTGATGAGTGCACACCAGCGCTGCGCCGCATCGCGCTGCGCCGAATCCGGGTGATGCCGTGCGATGTCCAGGGCCAGCCCGGTTTCGTAAGCCAACACGCGCGCGCCGTCGACCCAGGCGCGTTGCGTGTCGAGGATGCGTTGCACCGCTGGGTGCTCGATGATGAGGTCGGCAGCAGCGCTGCCTTTGTCGCCCTTGGCGCGTGGTGCGCGCATCTGGCGGCGCTCATGGGCGTAGGCGTGCGCCTTTTGCCAGGCCGCGTCGAGCAGGCCCACGCCTTGCAGGGCCACGTGCAGGCGTGCGGCGTTCATCATCACGAACATGGCGTTGAGGCCGCGCCCGACGTCTCCCACCAGCCAGGCACGCGCTTCGTCGAAGCGCATCACGCAGGTGGGGCTACCGTGGATGCCCATTTTTTCTTCGATGCGTTCACAGTGCACGGCACTGCGCGTGCCGTCCGGGTAAAACTTCGGCACCAGAAACAGCGACAGCCCTTTGGGGCCGGGCGGTGCATCGGGCAAGCGCGCCAGCACCAGGTGCACGATGTTGTCCGTCAGGTCGTGCTCGCCACCGCTGATGAAGATCTTGGTGCCCGAGAGGTGGTAGCTGCCATCGGCTTGCGGCACCGCTTTGGTCGAGGCCAGGCCCAGATCGCTGCCCGCGTGCGGCTCGGTCAGGCACATGGTGGCCAGCCACTCGCCGGTGCCCACCTTGCTGAGGTATTGCGTTTTCAGCGCGTCGCTGGCGTGGTGTTTGATGCACTCGTACGCGCCGTGCAACAGGCCCGGTGCCATGGTCCAGCCGTGGTTGGCGGCGGACAGCCATTCGTAGAGCACGCTGTCGAGCACGGCGGGCAAGCCTTGGCCGCCGTCCTCGGTGGCGGTGCTCAGCGCCGCCCAGCCCGATTGCCAGAACGATTGGTAGGCGTCGCGAAAGCCCGGCGGCATGGTGACAGCGCCGGCTTTGAACTGCGCCCCCACTTCATCGCCCACGCGGTTGAGCGGTGCGATTTGCTCGCCGATGAACTTGCCGGCTTCGTCCAGGATCTGATGCATCAAGTCGGCGTCGACTTCGGCGTAGGCGGGCAGGGCAGCGATGCGCTGCGGGGCGTTCAAGACATCGCGCAGGATGAACTGCACGTCTTCCAGTCGGGGTTGGTAGTCGCTCATGGGGTCACTTGGATTGGGCCTTGCCCAGGTAGGTGTCGATCACACGCGGGTCTTGCGCCAGCTCGCGCGCTGGGCCTTGCACACTGACTTCGCCCATCTCCAGCACATAGCCGTGATCGGCCACGGCCAGCGCGGCGCGCGCGTTTTGCTCGACCAGCACGATGGTCACGCCCGTCTGGCGCAGGGTTTCGATGATGGCGAAGATCTCTTTCACGATCAGCGGAGCCAAGCCGAGGCTGGGCTCGTCGAGCATCAGCACCTCGGGGTGCGACATGAGCGAGCGGCCCACGGCCAGCATCTGACGCTCACCGCCCGAGAGCGTGCCCGACAGTTGCAGACGCCGTTCCTTCAAGCGCGGGAACAGGTCGTACACATCGTCGATGCGGCTGCGCCACTGGGCATTGCCCAAGCGCATCTGGCGAAAACCACCGAGTTCGAGGTTGTCTTCCACGGTCATGGTGCCAAACAGCTCGCGCTTCTCGGGCACCAGGGCGATGCCGGCCATGACGCGTTCTTCGAGTGACAGGTCGTTGATGGCCTCGCCCTTGTAGAGCAGCTCGCCCCCCCGAATGGGCAGCACGCCCATGACGGTGTTGAGCAAGGTGGACTTGCCGGCCCCATTGGGGCCAATGACGGTGATGACCTGGCCCTTGTCGGCATGCAGGCCGATGCCGTGCAACACCTCGGCCTTGCCATAGCCGGCGCGCAGGTCGCGGATTTCAATCAAAGCGGTGGACTTCATGGTCGGGTCCTCAGTGTTCGGTGCCCAGGTACGCTGCGCGCACCACAGGGCTTTGCTGGACTTCCTGCGGCGTGCCTTCGAGCAGCAAGGTGCCGAACTCCATCACCACCAGCTTGTCGCAGACCTCCATCACCAGGTCCATGTCGTGCTCGACCAGCAGAATGCTCATGCCTTGTGCTTGCAGCTGGCGCAGCACCGCGGCCAGGGCTTGCTTTTCCTTGTGGCGCAGACCGGCTGCCGGTTCGTCCAGCAACAGCAGCGCCGGGTCGGCGCACAGCGCGCGCGCGATCTCCATCAGGCGTTGCTGGCCCATGGCCAGGTTGCCGGCTTGCTCGTGCAGCAGATCGCCCATGCCAATGCGTTCGAGCTGTTGTTGCGCCAGTTTGAACAAACGCTGCTCTTCGGCACGGTTGGTGCCCAGCAGGCCCGCGACCACGCCTTGGTGGCCCCGGCTGTAGGCGCCGATGGCGACGTTCTCCAACACCGTCATGTCGGGGATCATCTTCACGTGCTGGAAGGTGCGCGCCATGCCGCGGCGCAAGATCTCGCGCGAGGGCAGGCCGCTGATGGTCTCGCCGCGGAATTGCACCGCCCCCGAGGTCAGCGGCAGCACGCCGGTGATGAGGTTGAAGGTGGTGGACTTGCCGGCACCGTTGGGACCGATCAGGCCCACGATCTGACCGGCATGGATTTGAAAACGGATGTCGTTGACGGCGACCAGGCCACCGAACTGCTTGCGGATGTCTTGCACATCGAGCACCAACTCGCCCTGCGCGGGCTTGACGCTCACGGGCAAATCGGCGGCATCGTGCCAGTCGACCACGCGATCGCGTCGCGGCACCCAGCGCGCCACCAGCGACCACAGGCCGTCGGGCAGGTACTTGAGCACCAAGACCAGGGCGACGCCAAAGACGATCACCTCATAGCTGCCGCTGGTGCCGATGAGCTTGGGCAACAGCACCTGCAAGTAGTCATCGAGCAGCTTGATGAGTCCGGCACCCACCAGCGCGCCCCACACATGACCCACGCCACCGACCACGGCCATGAACAGGTACTCGATGCCCATCTTCAGACCAAAGGCCGAGGGGTTGACCGTGCGTTGAAAGTGCGCCAGCAGCCAGCCCGCCACCGAGGCCAGCAGGGCGGCCAGCACAAAGACAATGACTTTGTAGCGGAAGGTGTTGATGCCCATGGCCTCAGCCATTTGCGTGCCGTTCTTGAGCGAACGGATGGCGCGACCCGAACGCGAATCCAGCAAATGCACAAAGCCCATCAACGAGCCCACCAGGATCAGCCAGGTGACGACAAAGAAGGCGCGTCCTTGACCGATGTCGAAGTCGCCGATGGACAGGCTCTTCAAGCCCAGCAGCCCGTCGTACTTACCCAGCGCGTCGAGGTTGCCCATCAGGTAGTACAGCGACAGGCCCCAGGCAATGGTGGCCAGCGGCAGGTAGTGCCCGGACATGCGCAGCGTGATGACGCCGACCACATAGGCACTGACGCCGGTGAGCAGCAGACCGACCCACAGCGTGAGCCAGGGTGACCAACCCAGGTTGAGCGTCATCCACGCGGTGGTGTAGGCACCGATGCCGACGAAGGCGGCCTGTCCGAAGGACGTCAGGCCAGACACGCCCGTGAGCAGCACCAGACCCAGGCAGGTCAGGGCATACAGGCCGATGTAGTTGAGTTGAAAAATCCAGAAGTCGGGCAGGGGCAGCAGCGCCACCACCGGCACGGCGGCGTACAGCAAGAACCAGCGCAGGTTGGCACGCAGGAAGAACGGCATCTCAATGCTCCTCGTCGGAATGACCGCTGGCGAGCGAGCGCCACAGCAGGATGGGCAGGATCAGGGTGAACACGATCACCTCTTTGAAGGCACTGGCCCAAAACGAGCCGAAGGACTCCACGACGCCGACGAACAAAGCGCCCAGCAACGCGCCGGGGTAGCTCGACAGACCGGCCACCACGGCGGCGACAAAGCCTTTGAGGCCAATCAGAAAACCCGAGTCGTAAAACACGGTGGTGGTCGGGCCGATGAGCAGGCCCGAGATGGCACCGATCATGGCGGCCATCAAAAACGTGAGCTGTCCCGAGGCGTGGGTGGAGATGCCCATCAGGCGCGCACCCGTGCGGTTGACCGCCGTGGCGCGCAAGGCCTTGCCATAGAGCGTGCGCTCAAAGAACACGTACAGGGCCACGATCATGGCCAGTGCGGTCAGGAAGATGATGAGCGTCTGGCCCGTCAGGTTGATCGGCCCCAGACGCCAACTGTCGCTCAGAAAACTTGGGTTGCGAAAGCCCTCGGCACCAAAGAACAGCAGACCCAGCCCGGTCATCGCAAAGTGCACACCGACCGAGACGATCAACAGCACCAGCGGCGTGGCCGATTCCAGCGATTGATAGGCGACGCGGTACACCAGTGGACCAAAGGCCGATACCACCAGCACGCTCAGCAGGGCTTGTGCCAGCAGGGAGAAGTTTTGCGGTGCGGCCCACAGGGTCAACAGCGCGATGGCCATGGGCGGGGCCAGCATCATCAAACCCCGGCGCAGTCCCGCCGCGACATTGCGGTCGTGGTGCCAGCGCGTCCAGAACTCCATCAGACTGGCGATGGCGGCGATCAGCATCAACAGCCAGACGGTGCCCGGCACCTTGCCCGCCTGCAACATCGCCAGGGTCAGGGCACCATAGGCCACGAATTCACCTTGCGGGATGAAGATGACGCGGGTCACGGTGAAGACCAGCACCGTGGCCAGGCCCAGCAGGGCGTAGACCGCACCATTGGTGGCACCGTCCAGTGTCAGGATGCTGGCAATTGAGAAGTCCATGCTGTTACTCGCTAAAGCTGAGGAAAGCCGGCGGTGCCGGCTTTCGGAGACAAAGCCCCCGAAGGGGCTTGGGGAGCGATCAGTTCTCGACCTTGAACTGACCGTCCACCACCTTGAGCATCACGCCCGTTTCCATGGTGTAGCCCCAGTGGTCGTCCTTGGTCCAGTTCATCACGCCATGGGCGAACACGGTGCGACCCATGGTTTCCAGACCGTCACGAATGGCGGCGCGGAATTCAGGCGTACCTGGCTTGGCTTTTTTCAGCGCCACAGGAATAACCTTCTCCAGCGTGACCTGGGCGTCGTAGGAGTGACCGGCAAACTGGTTGCGCGACTTGGGACCGTAGGCGGCTTCGTACTTGGTCACGAAGTCCACCGACACCTTTTTCGAGGGGTGGCTGTCCGGCAGCTGCTCGGCGATCACGGCGGGGCCCGAGACCACGTAGGTGCCCTCAACGGCCTTGCCGCCGACGCGCATCAAGTCTTGCGTGGCTGCCGCGTGGGTCTGGTAGATCTTGCCCTTGTAGCCGCGCTCGCTCAGGCCCAGTTGCGGCATGGCCGCGCCCGAGCCGGAGGCCACGACCAAGATGGCGTCGGGGTTGGCCGAGGTCAGCTTCAGCGCTTGCGGGGTCACGCTGGTGTCGGTGCGTGCAAAGCGTTCGGTGGCCACCAGCTTGATGCCGGCTTTGTCCAGCAGCGGGGTGATTTCTTTCAGCCATTGCTCGCCATAGGCGTCGGTGTAGCCCAAGAAGCCAATCGTCTTCACACCTTGCTTTTTCATGTGCTCGACCACAGCGTGGCCCATGACGGTGTTGGACTGGGGCAGGCGGAACAGCCACTTGTCCTTGCCAGCGGGCACGCCCACGGGCGAGCCGGCCAGTTGCACGGTGCCAGCCTCGGACGCGATGTCGGTCATGGCGGCAGCGACGGCGGTGATGCAAGAGCCGATGATGATGTCGACTTTGTCTTCGGTGACGAAGCGGCGCGCGTTGGCGGCGCCCTTGCCTGGATCGGTGGCGTCGTCGAGCACGATCAGGTTGACCTTCTCACCCCCGATGGTCTTGGGAAACAGCTTGAACTGGTTTTGCATCGGGATGCCCAGGCCGGAGCCGGGGCCGGTGAGCGACAGGCTCACACCGACGTTGATGTCGGCGAGGGCAGAGCCGCAAGCCACAGCCGTGGCCGCTGCCGCGATGATGCTTTTGAGCATGGTTTTCTTCAGTGTCATGGGAGTGTCTCCTTGGTGGTGGTTGGGAAAATCAAGAACGAAACTTCAGGAACAAGCCGCACGGATGTCCGCCGGAATGGGGATGGATTTGATGCGCCCCGGATCGTCCGGGTGTTGGATGCAAAACGCGCGCGTCTCCAGGCCTTCGCACAGCACGGTGTCGCCGCGTTGGACGACGTGCTTGTGGATCAGCACTTTCTCGCGCCACTCCTGCACGCTGGTGTGCACCTGGATGCGCTCGCCGTAAGTGGCGGGGCGGAAGAATTTGGTCTGGATCTCCAGCAACGGCGTGCCGATGATGCCGGTGGTCTTGACCAGCTCGCGCCAGGGCGGGATGCCGCACTGCTTGAAGAAATTCAACGACGAGGCGTCCATCCATTTGCAGTAGTTGGGAAAGAACACGATGCCGGCGGGGTCGCAGTCACCGAACATGATCTCGACTTCGTAAACAACGGTTTTGCTCATGAGGGTCTCTTTCAACGTGGGGCCATGCGCAAAGCGCCATCGAGGCGGATGACTTCGCCGTTGAGGTGGGTGTTGTGGATGATGTGGGCAGCCAGTTCGGCGAACTCTTCGGGTTTGCCCAGGCGTGAGGGGAAGGGGATGCTGGCCGCCAGCGATTGCTGCACCGGCTCGGGCAAGGTCTTCATCAGCGGTGTGGCAAACAGGCCCGGCGCGATGGTGCAGACACGGATGCCATGCTGCGCCAGATCGCGCGCCATGGGCAGCGTCATGCCGGCCACGCCGGCCTTGGAGGCGCTGTAGGCCTGTTGGCCGACCTGACCATCGAAGGCAGCCACCGAGGCCGTCCAGACCATCACGCCACGCTCGCCGTCGGTGAGCGGTTCGAGTTTGGCCGCGGCCGCAGCAAAGAGCCGCGAGGCGTTGTAGGTGCCAATGAGGTTGACCTGGATGACTTTCATGAAGTCTTCCAGCGCCGCGGCGTTGCCGTCCTTGCCGATCACGCGCTTGGCGGTGCCGATGCCAGCAATGTGGGCCAGGATGCGCGCCGGCCCGTGCACCGCCGCTGCGGCGTCGATGGCGGCTTGCATGCTGTCGGCGTCGCTGACGTTGCACACATGCGCACTGCCGCCGATGTCTTTGGCCACGCGTTGCGCGTTGTCCAGGTTGAGGTCGAGCACCGCGACCTTCGCGCCCAGGCGGGCCAGCTCACGTGCGGTGGCTTCGCCCAGTCCCGAGCCACCGCCGGTGACCAATGCTGCTGTTCCTTGCATCTTCATATGTTGTCCTTTGCATGATGGCGCTGCGCGCCAATGATGTTGCTGCGCGTCCATGACCGCGCTGCGCGCGATGACATCGCTGGGCATGTCATGGTGTCATCTGACGCGAAGCGCAGGGTCATGGTGTCATCGCGCCGCCGGGTTTTCGATCAACAGGGCAATGCCTTGCCCACCACCCACGCAGGCGCTGCTGATGCCCCAGCGTTGACCGCTGCGTTGCAGTTCGCGTGCCAGTGTCAAGGTCAGGCGCACGCCGGTGGCGGCGAGCGGGTGGCCCAGCGCAATCGCACCGCCGTTGACGTTGAGCTTGTCCAGGTCCAGGCCGAGTTCGCGGCCCACGGCCAGCGTCTGTGCGCCTTGGGCTTCGTTGATCTCGAAGCGGGCAATGTCCCCCAGCGTCAGACCGGCGCGAGCCAACAGCAGGCGGATCGCCGGTGCCGGGCCGATGCCCATGATCTCGGGCGGCACGCCCACCGCAGCGGCAGCGACGACGCGCGCCAGGGGCTGCTTGCCGTTCGCCTTTGCGTAAGCGCCCGAGGTGACCACGCAGGCGGCGGCGGCATCGACCAGGGCCGAACTGTTGCCGCCGGTCTGCACACCGCCTTCATAGACGGGTTTGAGTTTGGCCAACACCTCCACCGGCGAGAGGCGCGGGTGCGTGTCGGCGCTGACCTCGGTGACTTTGCCTTGCAGCTTGATGCCGCGCGGCTTGTAGCCCTCGATCTCGAATTTCTCAGTGATCACGGGCACGATCTCGCCCGCGAGAAAGCCGCTCTCTTGCGCGGCCACGGCCTTGGCAAAGGAGCTGGAGGCGAACGTGTCCACGTCCTCGCGCGAGATGCTGTATTTCTTGGCCAGGTTCTCGGCGGTCTGGATCATGTTGATGCCAGCGGCCGGGTCTTTCAACGCTTCCCACATGTAGTCCTTGAAACCCACGGGCGCGCCGAGCTTGAAGCCAGTGCGGTGGTCGAACGCGGCAATGGGGTTGCGCGTCATGCTCTCGGTGCCCACCACCAAGGCGGCGTCGCACGCGCCGGCTTCGATTTGCTCGCCGGCTTGACGGAACAGCTCGAAGCCGGTGCCGCAGATGCGTTGCGCCATGATGGATGGCACTTCCAGCGGCACGCCGGCGTACAGGCTGATGTGGCGCGGCAGGAAGAACTGGTCAAAGTCGCCCGGTGCCATGTTGCCGGTGATGACCGAGCCGATCTCGCTGGCGGCGATGCCTGCGCGCTTCAAGGCTTCGCGGGCTGCCTTGATGCCGAGGTCGGTGGGCGAGATGTGGCCCAGCGCACCGCAGTAGTCCACCATCGGTGTGCGCACGCCGTCGACGATGACGACGTCTTCAAAGGCGTTGAAAAATCCAGTGTGAGTCATGGGGGCCTTCTTCAAGTCATGCCGTGGGTTTGAGGATGTAGTGCAAGTCGTCGCTGTGCAGCTTGGCCACGGTCTCGGCGCGGTGCGTCAGCACGGCGCGCTGGTTGATCGAGCCTTTGTCGGTGATCTCGCCCTTGTCGATGGTGGGCGGCTCACTCAGCAGGCACAGGCGGGCGATGCGGTTGGCGCTGCCCGTGGCCTCGCGCGCCAATGCGTTGACCACCCCCTGGAAGTGATCGAGCACGGGCTGGGCGGCCAGCACGTCGGACAAGGGGGCGCTGTCGGGCAGACCGGCGAGTTCACGCACGCGCGGTGTGGGGAACACCATCGCACCGACTTCCTTCAGGTTCAGGCCGGTGAGCACCACGTCTTGGATGTAGGGCGCGCCCGCCGCGATGATCTTGCCGCGCAAGGGGCCCACGCTGACGAAGGTGCCGGTGGCGAGTTTGAAGTCCTCCGCGATGCGGCCGTCGAATTTGAGGCCCAGGTGCACATCGGTCTCGTCGATCCACTTGACCGCGTCGCCCGTCTTGAAGAAGCCTTCCTCGTCGAACGCATCGGCGGTTTCTTCGGGCGCGCGCCAGTAGCCCGGCGTGATGTTGGGGCCGCGATAGCGCACCTCGGTCTTGCCGTCCATGTCCACCAACTTGAGCTCCAGGCCCGGCGTGGGCACGCCCAGGTCACCGGCGCGCACGTTGGGGTTGGTGACGAAGATGCCAAACGGGCCCGACTCGGTCATGCCCAGGCCTGTGGTCATGACGATGCGCTCGCCGATTTCGCGCTCTTGGCTTTCGTACAGGCTGTCCCAGATCGGCTGGGCCAGCGCCGCGCCGGCGTAGAAGAACATCTTGACGCGCGACAGCAGCGTCTTGCGCAATTGGTCGTCGGTCTTCATCGCATTGGCGATGGCTTCAAAGCCTGTGGGGACGTTGAAGTAGACGGTGGGTGCGATCTCACGCAGGTTGCGCAAGGTCTCGTGCATCAGGGCCGGGGTGGGTTTGCCGTCGTCGATGTACATCGTGCCGCCGTGGAAGACCACCATGCCGAAGTTGTGGTTGCCGCCGAAGGTGTGGTTCCAGGGCAGCCAGTCCACCAAGACCAGCGGTTGCTCGGCCAGCACCGGCATCGACTGCATCATTTGCTGTTGGTTGGCGCACCACATGCGGTTGGTGTTGATGACCGCCTTGGGCAGCTTGGTCGAGCCGCTGGTGAACAGGAATTTGGCGATGGTGTCGGGGCCGGTGGCGGCCATGGCGCGGTCCACCGCGTCGGTAGCGGTCGTGGCACACAGGTCGTCAAAGCGCGTGGCGGCGCGGCCGTCGAGCGTGCCCTCGTGCAACACCACTTCCATCTCAGGGCCGACGGCCGCCGCGATGGCCTTGGCGTAGCGTGTGTCTTGCGCGAACACCAGGCCAGGCGTCACGGTGCGCAGCACGTGCTTGAGTTTGTCGTAGTCCACGCTCACCAGCGAATACGGTGGCGAGGTCGGCACAAAGGGCACGCCGGCGCTCAGGCAACCCAG
>Ga0256344_1000055_pt1 | contig 12925 bp, 12 predicted proteins | sample AtltaT_15_FD_183794 | JGI IMG/M metagenome (GOLD analysis project Ga0256344, IMG submission 183794) | Metatranscriptome of freshwater microbial communities from Altamaha River, Georgia, United States - Atl_Yuk_RepA_8d (Metagenome... | ecosystem: Environmental > Aquatic > Freshwater > River... | reverse complement strand
TCCGCGTCGTGGCGGGGGGCGTTGATCGCGGCGGTCCCCGCGCCGTCACGCGCTCAGGCTAAAATGCTGGGTTTCCTGGCTTCCAGGCCATTTTTGTTTTAAAAAGCATCCCAAGGATCACCATGGCAATCGAACGCACCCTGTCCATCATCAAGCCCGACGCTGTCGCCAAGAACGTCATCGGCCAGATCTATGCCCGTTTTGAAGCCGCTGGCCTGAAGGTCATCGCTGCTCGCATGGCCCACCTCTCGCGTGGCGAAGCCGAGGCTTTCTACGCCGTGCACAAAGAGCGCCCCTTCTTCAAAGATCTGGTGGACTTCATGGTCTCCGGCCCCGTGATGATCCAGGTGCTGGAAGGCGAAGGCGCCATCGCCAAGAACCGTGACCTGATGGGCGCCACCGACCCCAAGAAGGCAGCTCCTGGCACCATCCGCGCTGACTTCGCCGACAGCATCGACGCCAACGCCGTGCACGGCTCCGACGCGCCTGAAACCGCTGCTGTCGAAGTGGGCTTCTTCTTCGCCGGCATGAACGTTTACGGCCGCTGAAGCGCGGCGCGTAATTCCATTTGATGACGACGGCCAACCTTCTCGATTTCGATCTCGCGGGCTTGGCCGCCTTTTGTGAGCGGCTCGGAGAGAAACGTTTCCGGGCCGTTCAGCTTTTCCGCTGGATCCACCAGAAAGGCGCGGCGCGCTTTGACGACATGACGGATCTGGCGCGCAGCCTGCGGGAAAAACTCCCCGGCGTCTGCGAGATCCGCCCCCTGAAGGTGATGGCCCAGCAGGAGTCCACCGACGGCACCATCAAGTGGCTGTTCGATGTGGGCGATGGCAACGCGGTCGAGGCGGTTTTCATTCCCGAAGACGATCGGGGCACCTTGTGTGTGTCCTCCCAGGCCGGTTGCGCCGTGGGCTGCCGCTTCTGCTCCACCGGCCACCAGGGTTTTTCGCGCAACCTGAGCACGGGCGAAATCGTGGCCCAGCTGTGGTTTGCCGAGCACTTCCTGCGCAAGCACCTCAAGACCAGCGAACGTGTCATCTCCAACGTGGTGATGATGGGCATGGGCGAACCCCTGCAGAACTACAGCGCGCTGGTGCCCGCGCTCAAGGTCATGCTGGACGACCATGGCTACGGCTTGTCGCGCCGCCGCGTGACGGTGTCCACCTCGGGCGTGGTGCCCATGATGGACCGTTTGGCGCAAGACGTGCCGGTGGCGCTGGCGGTGTCGCTGCACGCCCCCAACGATGCCTTGCGCGACAACCTGGTGCCACTGAACCGCAAGTACCCTCTGGCCGAACTGATGGCCGCGTGCGGGCGCTACCTGCCCGCCGCGCCGCGCGACTTCATCACCTTCGAGTACTGCATGCTCGACGGCGTGAACGACCAGCCCGAGCATGCGCAGCAGTTGCTGGCGCTGATCCGTGGGCAAAGCCCGTACCACAGTGGTCCGGCCGTGCCCTGCAAGATCAACCTGATTCCTTTCAATCCTTTTCCCGATTCCGGCTTGAAGTGCTCGCCCCGTCCGGTGGTGCTGGCCTTTGCCGAGATCTTGAATGCCGCCGGCGTGGTCACCACCGTGCGCAAGACGCGGGGTGATGACATCGACGCCGCTTGTGGTCAACTCGCCGGCGACGTGCTGGACCGCACCAACGCGGCCCAACGCATGGCTCAGCGACGTACCACCGAAACGCGGCCGGTGCAGGTGCTGCGCCGCGGTGTTTGACACGAACCACGGGCCGACAGGCATGAAACGTTTCTACCCCACGCTCTGGTTGTTGCTGCTGACCGCGTTGCTGGGCGCTTGCTCGGGGGTACCGGGGCAACCTGTCGGAGGCGGCGTGTCGGCCGAGCCCGTGACCGAGTTCGATGAACCGGAGAACCGCAAGCGCGCGCGCATCCGCATTGAGCTGGCCTCTGGCTACTTTGAACAAGGCCAGACCACGGTGGCCTTGGACGAGATCAAGCAGGCCTTGGCCGCCGACCCCAATTACGCACCTGCCTACAACCTCCGTGGCCTCGTTTACATGCAGTTGAACGAGCCGGCCCTGGCGGAAAGCAGCTTCAATCGCGCCGTGCAATTGAATCCGCGCGATGCGGATGCCATGCACAACCTGGGCTGGATGTGGTGCCAGCAGGGGCGGGTGGTGCCGTCGCTGGAGCAGTTTGGCCGCGCGCTGGCCGTTCCCGGCTACACCAACGCGGCGCGCACCTGGATGGCCCAAGGTGTGTGTCAGGTGCGGGCGGGCCAGAACGCCGAGGCCGAAAAAAGCCTCACACGTGCGTTTGAGCTCGATGCCAGCAACCCCATCACCATGTACAACCTGGCCCGGTTGCAGCTTCAGCGGGGTGATGCCTTGCGTGCCCAGTTTCACGTGCGCCGCCTGAATGCCTCGCCCGATCTGGTCAACGCCGAGTCGCTGTGGCTGGGGCTGCGCGTGGAGCGCCGGCTGGGCAACCAGGACGGTGTGCGTCAGCTGGCCGACCAATTGCGCCAGCGTTATCCCAATTCGCCCGAATGGGCCAAGTACCTGCGGGGGGCTTTTGATGAGTGAGAACCAGGCGCTCCCGGTGGCGGATGTGGGTGTGGTCACCCCGGTGCGCGACGCTGTGGCGGCGGGTCAGCGGCTGCGCCAGATGCGCGAGGCTGCTGGGCTGCATGTGGTGGCGCTGGCTGCTGCGCTCAAGGTGCCGGTCAAGAAGCTGGAGGCGCTGGAAGCAGGCCGCTCCGACGAGTTGCTGGATGCGACATTTGCCCGTGCCCTTGCGGCCAGTGTGTGCAGGCAGTTGAAGATGGACCCGGCCGAAGTGCTGGCCTTGTTGCCCTTGGCCGGAGGTAGCCGATTGGGTGAGGATCAGGCGCTCAACACGCCGTTCCGGCCAACGCGCGAGCCTGCTGCTGCATCGCGTGTGCCCCAGGCTGTGCCCAAGGCGGCCTGGATCGCGATGGGCATTTTGGTGGCGGCTGCAGTGGTGTGGTGGGTGGTGCCTCCGGCGAGGGACGAAGCACCGCAGGTCGCCGTGCCGGCCGAGCCCCTGCAACCGGCAGCGCCCAGCGAGGGCGCCACCTCCCTGGGGGCGGGCGCCCATGTGTCGGAGGAAACCACGGCACCGCCGTCGGACACACCGGCACCTGCGGCGGCAACGGCGCCCGTGGTGCCGGCGGTGGCTGAGGTGGCCAAAGCTGCCTCGACAGCACCTGCAACGCCAGCACTGGCCACGGCCTCTGCCGCAGTGGCACCCGAGGTGCTGGTCATACGTGCACGAGGCGACAGCTGGGTCGAGGTGTCCGGTGGCGGCAAGCTGCTGCTGCAGCGTGTGGTCAAGGCCGGCGAGTCGGTGGCTCTGACCGATGCACCACCGCTGGCGGTGGTGATCGGGCGCGTGGATGCGACCGAGATCTTGGTGCGCGGCCAGGCTTTTGACTTGGGGGCGGTGGCGCGCAACAACGTGGCCCGCTTCGAGGTGAAATGAGCATGGACCTCGTGACACAACCCATTCCCTTGGGCTTTGCCGCTGCGCGGCGTTCACGCCAGGGCCGTGTGGTTTGGGGCGACCACGTGGTGACCGTGGGCGGCGACGCCCCGGTGCGTGTGCAGTCCATGACCAACACCGACACCGCCGACGCCGTGGGCACCGCCATCCAGGTGAAAGAACTGGCCCTGGCCGGCTCCGAACTGGTGCGCATCACAGTCAACAACGACGAAGCGGCCCGCGCGGTGCCTTACATCCGCGAGCAGCTCGACCGCATGGGCATCCAGGTGCCCCTGATCGGCGACTTCCATTACAACGGCCACAAGCTGCTCACCGACCACCCGGACTGCGCGCAGGCGCTGTCCAAATACCGCATCAACCCCGGCAACGTGGGTCGGGGCGACAAACGCGACCGCCAGTTTGGCCAGATGATCGAAGTGGCCTTGCGGCACGACAAACCGGTGCGCATCGGTGTCAACTGGGGCAGCCTCGATCAGGACCTGCTCGCGCAGTTGATGGACGAGAACGCGGGCCGGGCCCAGCCCTGGGAGGCGCGTCAGGTGATGTACGAGGCCTTGATCACCTCGGCCCTCGATTCCGCCGCCCAGGCGCAGGCGCTGGGCATGGCGCCCGAGCAGATCATGCTGTCGTGCAAGGTCAGCGGCGTGCAGGATTTGATCGCGGTGTACCAGGCCTTGGCCCAGCGCTGCGATTACCCACTGCACCTGGGCCTCACCGAGGCCGGCATGGGCACCAAGGGCACGGTGGCATCTGCCGCCGCCTTGTCGGTGCTGCTGCAACAGGGCATTGGCGACACCATACGTGTGTCGCTCACGCCGCAGCCCGGCGAGGCCCGCACGCAGGAAGTGGTGGTGGCGTCTGAAATCCTGCAGTCGCTGGGTTTGCGCGCGTTTGTGCCCAGCGTCACCGCTTGCCCCGGTTGTGGCCGCACCACCAGCACGGTGTTCCAGGACCTGGCCAAACAGATCGATGACCACCTGCGGGCGTCCATGCCGGTGTGGCGCGCCAAGTACCCGGGCGTCGAGCACCTCAAGGTGGCGGTCATGGGCTGCATCGTCAACGGGCCCGGCGAGAGCAAACACGCCGACATCGGCATCAGCCTGCCCGGCACGGGCGAGGCACCGGCCGCGCCGGTGTTCATCGACGGCGAGAAGGCGCTGACCTTGCGGGGCGAGGGCATCGCTGCCGAGTTCCAGGTCATCGTCGAAAACTACATTGAAAAGCGCTTCGGCGCCTGAGCTTGCACATGGCAGAAAAACTCAGTGCCGTCAAAGGCATGAACGACATCGCTGCGCCGGAATCGGCGCACTGGGAGTGGCTGGAGGACAAGATCCGCCAGCTCATGGCGCGTTACGGCTACCGCAATTTTCGCGCACCCATCGTGGAGCCCACCGCGCTCTTCGTGCGTGGCCTGGGCGAGGTGACGGACATCGTCGAAAAAGAGATGTACGCCTTCGAGGACAAGCTCAATGGCGAACACCTGACCCTGCGCCCCGAGGGCACGGCCGGTGTGGTGCGCGCGGCCATCGAGCACAACATGCTCTACGACGGTGGCAAGCGCCTGTACTACATGGGGCCCATGTTTCGCCACGAGCGCCCGCAACGTGGCCGCTACCGCCAGTTCCACCAGGTGGGCGCCGAGGCGCTGGGTTTTGTCGGCCCGGATGTGGACGTGGAGCTGATTCTGTTGGCTTGCGATCTGTGGGATGAGCTGGGCCTGAGCGGCATCACCCTTGAAATCAACAGCCTGGGCCAGCCAGCCGAGCGCAAAGCGCACCGCGAGGCGCTCATTCGCCACCTGGAAGCCCACAAGGACCAACTGGACGCCGACGCGCAGCGCCGGCTTTACACCAACCCGCTGCGCATTCTCGACACCAAGAACCCCGCCATGCAGGCCCTGGTGGAAGCCGCGCCCAAGCTGATGGACTTCCTGGGGGCCGAATCGCTCAAGCACTTCGACACCTGGCGTGCGCTGCTCGATGCCCAGGGCGTGAGCTACCGCATCAACCCGCGCCTGGTGCGCGGCATGGACTACTACAACCTCAGCGTGTTCGAGTTCGTCACCGCCGAGCTGGGTTCGCAGGGCACGGTGTGTGCGGGCGGCCGTTACGACGGCCTGTTCGAGCAGATCGGTGGCAAGCCATCGCCTGCTGTGGGCTGGGCCCTGGGTGTGGAACGCATTCTGGAACTGCTCAAGTCGCAAAACCGCCTGCCGGCCGCACCGGTGGCGGACGCCTACGCCATCGTGCCCGACGCGGCGGTGTTGCCTCAGGTGTTGCCGGTGCTGCGCGCGCTGCGCCGCGCTGGTGTGGCGGTGCTCATGCACACGGCCGGTGCCGAAGGCATGGGCAGCATGAAGTCCCAGTTCAAGAAGGCCGACGCCAGCGGCGCCCGCTTTGCGCTGATTTTTGGCCCCGACGAAGTCGCTCAGGGACAGGTGTCGGTCAAGCCGCTGCGTGCGGTGGAGGGCCAGGTGGCGGCACAACGCGCCGAGGCCCTGGCCGACGCCGCCCAGTGGGCCGCCAGCCTGCGCTGACCCACGCCTGGACGGCATCCTACAATCGACCGAACTTTTCTGACCCCATCCATGGCCACGCATCTCGATCTCGAAGAACAGGAACAACTCGACCAGCTCAAGCACTTCTGGGCGAAGTACGGCAACCTGGTCACCCTCACCCTGGTGCTGGCGCTGGGCGGTTTTGCCGCCTGGAATGGCTGGCAATACTGGCAGAACCGCAGTGCCGTGCAGGCCGCCGCGCTGTACGACGAGCTGGAGCGCGCGGCGCAGGCACGCGATGCCGAGCGTGTGCAGCGGGTGGTTGGTGACCTGCAAGCTCAGCATGCCCGCACCTTGCAGGCGGCCCAAGGGGGCCTGCTGGCGGCGCGCACGCTGCACGATGCACAAAAGCCCGACGAAGCCCGCGCCGCCCTGCAGTGGGTGGTGGACAAAAGCAGCGACGATGCCTACCAGGCCATCGCGCGTGTGCGCTTGGCCGGCTTGTTGATGGACAAGCAGGCCTACGACGAGGCGCTCAAGGTGCTGGATGCCAAGATGCCGCCCGCCTTGGCACCCCTGGCCGCCGACCGCCGTGGCGACGTGCTGCTGGCGCAGGGCCAGCGCGATGCCGCCAAGGCCGCTTACCAGGCCGCCTACCGCGACATGGTGGCCGATGCCGGTTACCGCCGCCTGATCGGAGCCAAGCTGGCCGCGCTGGGCGTGGTGGTGGGCGACGATGCGACCAAGGAGAAGACACCGTGACGTTTGTTGTGTTGCCCCGTGGGGCTGGTGGCCGTGCCGCGCGCCTGCTGATGACCGCTTGCCTGCTGGGCCTGGTGGCGGCCTGTGGCAGCTCGGGCAGCAAGAAGCCTGAGCCCGCACCCCTGGCGCCTGTCAACGCCTTGTTGGGCGTGCGCCAGGTTTGGTCACTGCAAACGGGTGCGAGCGCCGTGCCCTTGATGCCGGCCGTGCTGGGCAACCAGGTGTGGGTGGGCAGCGCCGATGGCACGGTGGTGGCCCTGGACGCCGCTGCCGGCCGCGAGCTGTGGCGCGCGCAGGCGGGTGCACCTCTGGCCGCTGGTGTGGGCAGCGATGGCAACACGGTGGCCGTCGTCACCACCGCCAACGAACTCGTGGCGATGGAGGCGGGGCGCGTGACCTGGCGGGTGCGCCTGGGTGTGGGGGCGTTCACGCCGCCGCTGGTGGCGGGCCGGCGTGTGTTTGTGCTCGCGGCAGACCGCAGCCTCACCGCCTTCGACGCCAGCAACGGGGCCCGTTTGTGGCAACAAAGCCGCCCGGGTGACGCGCTGTCCTTGCGCCAGGCCGGGTTGCTGATGGCCATGGGCGACACCTTGGTGGCAGGTCAACAAGGTCGGCTGGCTGGTTTTGATCCGAACAGCGGTGCCTTGCGCTGGGACAGCGTGATTGCGTCCCCGCGTGGCACCAACGAGATCGAACGTCTGGTGGAATTGGTTGCTGGTGTGAGCCGGCAGGGCAACCAGCTTTGTGTGCGTGCTTTCCAGTCGGCCGTGGGCTGTGTGGACACCACCCGGGGCACCACCGCCTGGAGCCGGGCCGCTGCCGGCTCGGTGGGGGTGGCAGGTGACGACAAGCTGCTCTTCGGCACCGAATCGACCGGCCGTGTGCAGGCCTGGCAACGCAGCGGCGGCGAGCCCGCCTGGAACAGCGACCGTTTCCTGCACCGAGGCCTGACGGCCCCCGTGGTGGTGGGGCGTTCGGTGGTGTTTGGCGACAGCGCCGGTTTTGTGCACCTGCTCGCGCGCCAGGATGGCGCCGTGCTCAACCGTTTGGCCACCGACGGTTCGGGCTTGGCGGCGGCGCCGGTGCTGGCGGGTGACACCCTGGTGGCGGTCACCCGCAAGGGTGGCGTGTTCGCCTGGCGTCCTGAGTGAACGCGCACGCGTATTTTTAGAAAGTCCTTGCTTTGAAACCCGTATTGGCCCTGGTGGGCCGCCCCAATGTCGGTAAGTCCACGCTGTTCAACCGGCTGACCCAGTCGCGCGACGCCATCGTGGCCGATTTTGCCGGGCTCACCCGCGATCGCCACTACGGCAATGGTCGCCTTGGCCGGCGCGAATTCATCGTCATCGACACCGGAGGGTTCGAGCCGACGGCCGAGTCCGGCATCTACAAAGAGATGGCCAAACAGACCCGGCAAGCCGTGGCCGAGTCGGACGTGGTCATTTTTGTGGTGGATGCGCGCGGGGGCATCAGCGCGCAAGATCACGACATCGCCAATTACCTGCGCAAGCTGGGCAAGCCCACGTTGCTCATCGCCAACAAGGCGGAGGGCATGCAGCAGGGCTTGCAGCTGGTGGAGTTTTTTGAGCTGGGCCTGGGTGAGGTCTTGCCGGTGTCGGCAGCCCATGGCCAGGGCGTGCGCTCCATGGTGGAAGAGGCGCTGGACAAGCTGGGCATCCCCGAACCTGACGAGGATGCGGAGGGCGAAGACCAGAGCGTCATCCGGCTGGCGGTGGCCGGTCGCCCCAACGTGGGCAAGTCCACCCTGATCAACGCCTGGCTGGGCGAGGAGCGCTTGGTCGCCTTCGACATGCCCGGCACCACGCGCGACGCGATTTCCGTGCCCTTTGAGCGCAACGGCCAGAAGTTCGAGCTGATCGACACGGCGGGCTTGCGGCGCAAAGGCAAGGTGTTCGAAGCCATCGAGAAGTTCTCGGTCGTCAAGACCCTGCAGGCGATCGAAAAAGCGCATGTCGTGTTGCTGTTGCTGGATGCGGAACAAGGCGTGACCGACCAGGACGCCCACATCGCCGGCTTCATTCTGGAGAGCGGCCGTTCGGTGGTGCTGGCCATCAACAAATGGGACGCGGTCGATGCCTACCAGCGCCAGGTCGTGGAGCGCTCGGTCGAGCAGCGATTGGCCTTCCTCAAGTTCGCGCAGCTGCACCTGATTTCGGCCAAAAAACGCCAGGGCCTGGGGCCTTTGTGGAAATCGATCGCCCAGGCCCATGCCTCGGCCACGCGCAAGATGGCCACGCCCGTGCTCACGCGTCTGCTGCAGGAGGCGGTGGCCTTCCAGCAGCCCCAGCGCAGTGGCATGTACCGCCCGAAGATGCGCTACGCCCACCAGGGGGGCATGAACCCACCGGTGATCGTGATCCACGGCAACTCGCTGGAGCACGTGAACGACAGCTACAAGCGCTTTCTGGAAGGGCGTTTTCGCAAGGCGTTCGACCTCGTGGGCACGCCGTTGCGGATCGAATTCAAGACCTCTGACAACCCTTACAAAGATCAGGATTGAAGCCAATGCATTGGGGCTTACCCTGCCCGCTGTGGTATGGTCCTGACTTCATTAACTTTTCTTGAACACGGAGCATATCGTGAGCAACAACAAAGGCCAACTTTTGCAAGACCCGTTCCTGAACCAGTTGCGTCGTGAGCACGTGCCGGTTTCCATCTACCTGGTGAACGGTATCAAGCTGCAAGGCCAGATCGAATCGTTTGACCAGTACGTGGTGCTGCTGCGCAACACCGTGACCCAAATGGTCTACAAACACGCCATTTCCACCATCGTGCCGGGTCGTCCGGTGCAGTTTGCGGCCGTCCAGGCCGCTGATGGCGCATCTTCCTGATCCCGCGCCGCCTGGCGCCTGAGCGCCGCGCGGTGTGTCATCGCCGCCCCCACATTTGAATTCTCCTGACTCCCCATCCGCCGACCGGCCCGCTGTGGTGCTGGTGGGCGTGGACTTCGGCCATCCCCACTTCGACCATGGGCTGGAAGAGCTTGGCCTGCTGGCTGAGACCGCCGGCTTCCGTGTGGCCGAGCGCGTCGCCTGCAAGCGCCGTGCGCCCGATCCCGCGCTGTTCGTGGGCTCGGGCAAGGCCGATGAAATCAAGGCCCTGGCCCTGGGCACCGGTGCGACCGAGGTGCTGTTTGACCAGGCGCTGAGCCCGGCCCAGCAGCGCAACCTCGAGAGGCACCTGGGCTTGGCGGTCAACGACCGCACCTTGCTCATCCTGCAGATCTTCGCCCAGCGTGCGCGCAGCCACGAAGGCAAGCTGCAGGTGGAACTGGCGCGCCTGCAATACCTCTCGACCCGCCTGGTGCGCCGCTGGAGCCACCTGGAGCGCCAGAGCGGTGGCATCGGCATGCGTGGTGGCCCGGGCGAAACCCAGATCGAACTCGACCGGCGCATGATTGGCGACGCCATCAAACGCACCAAGGAGCGTTTGGAGAAGGTCAAGAAACAGCGTGCCACGCAGCGTCGGCAGCGCGAACGGCGCGACGCTTTCACGATCTCCCTGGTGGGTTACACCAACGCGGGCAAGTCGTCGCTGTTCAACGCCTTGGTCAAGGCGCGCGCCTACGCGGCCGATCAGCTCTTCGCCACCCTGGACACCACCACCCGCCAGCTTTACCTTGGTGAGGCTGGGCGCAGCGTGTCCCTGTCGGACACGGTCGGCTTCATCCGCGATCTGCCTCACGGCTTGGTGGACGCCTTTGCCGCCACGCTGCAGGAAGCGGCCGACGCCGATTTGCTGCTGCACGTGGTCGATGCGTCCAACCCCAACCACCCGGAGCAGATTGCCGAGGTGCTGCGGGTGCTGCACGACATTGGCGCGGCGCAGGTGCCGCAGCTGCTGGTCTTCAACAAGCTGGACGCGATCGACGTGGAGCGGCGGCCACAGCGCCTGCGCGACCACATGGACCTGGAGGGCGACAGCGTGACCCGTGTGTTTGTCAGCGCGTTGACGGGGCAGGGCTTGCCCGAGTTGCGCCAGGCCCTGGCCGAAGTGCTGGCGCGTGACCGGCCTGCGGAACCATTCGCCACCGATGGTGATCCGGAGATGGGGGCATCGTCCGATGACCCTGCATGAGCCCCTTGCCCGGGCTGATTCGGCACAATAGCGCTCATTGGTTCAACCATTTTTCATACCCTTGCCATCCATGAGTCTCAACCTCCCGCGACTTCGACTGCCGGCCGCCTGGACGCGTGCCGCGGGCATGTTCAACCTCAACGATCCGCGCTGGGGGCGTGGTGAAGATGGCAAGGACGACGGCGGCGCGCCGCCGCCCGGGCGCGATGACCCACGTGGGCAGCAACGCCCCCAGGGCCCCAACCAGGGCCCGCCCGATCTGGACGAGTTGTGGCGCGATTTCAACCGCAAGCTCGGCGGTCTGCTGGGCGGGCGCGGGGGCAACAACAACGGCGGTGGCCGCAATGGCGGCGTGCCGCCCTTCAAGCCCGACCCCAAGAGCACGGGCATCGGGGCCGGCCTCATCGTCGGTGTGGCCGCGCTGATCTGGCTGGGCACCGGCTTTTTCATCGTGCAGGAAGGCCAACGCGCGGTCATCACCCAGTTCGGCAAGTACCACAGCACGGTGGGGGCGGGTTTCAACTGGCGCCTGCCTTACCCGATCCAGCGCCATGAGACGGTGTTCGCCACCCAGATCCGCTCGGTCGATGTGGGGCGCGACGCCATCGTGCGTGCCACCGGCCTGCGCGAATCGGCCATGCTGACCGAAGACGAGAACATCGTGGAGATCAAGTTTGCCGTGCAATACCGGCTCAACGATGCCCGCATGTACCTGTTCGAAAGCCGCGACCCGGACGCCGCGGTGGTGAAGGCCGCCGAGACCGCCGTGCGCGAGGTGGTCGGCAAAATGAAGATGGATGCCGCCCTGGCCGAAGAGCGCGACCAGATCGCACCCCGCGTGCGCACGCTGATGCAAACCATCCTGGACCGCTACAACGTCGGCATCGAGGTGGTGGGCATCAACTTGCAGCAAGGTGGCGTGCGACCGCCCGAGCAGGTGCAGGCGTCGTTCGATGACGTGCTCAAGGCCGGCCAGGAGCGCGAGCGTGCCAAGAACGAAGCCCAGGCCTACGCCAACGACGTGGTGCCACGCGCCCGCGGTACGGCCTCGCGCCTGCTGCAGGAAGCCGAAGGCTACAAGGCGCGCATCGTCTCTCAGGCACAAGGTGACGCGCAGCGTTTCCGTGCCATCCAGACCGAGTACGCCAAGGCGCCTCAGGTGACCCGCGAACGCATGTACGTGGACACCATGCAAGAGGTCTACAGCAACGTGACCAAGGTGCTGGTGGACAGCAAACAAGGCTCCAACCTGCTCTACTTGCCGCTGGACAAGCTGACACAGGCGGCGGCACAGGGGGCTGCGGCCGCACCTGCCGCCACCGGTGGGGCAAGCACACCCGCGTTGCCCGCTGCAACCGCCAACCCGAGCGACAGCCGCAGCCGCGATGCCGAGCGCTCGCGCAGCCGTGAAACACGTTGATGCGCCGCCCGCCGTGCACGACCTGAAAGCCTTGTCATGAACAGAATCGGTTTCATTCTCACGTCCTTGCTGGTGGCGCTTGCGCTGGCCAGTTCCATGTTGTTTGTGGTGGACCAGCGCCAGTTCGGCGTGGTCTTTGCCCTGGGTCAGATCAAGTCGGTCATCACCGAACCTGGCCTCAACTTCAAGTTGCCGCCGCCGTTCCAGAACGTGTCTTACATCGATAAGCGCTTGCTGACGCTGGAGAGCACCGACACCGAGCCCACCCTCACCGCCGAGAAGCAGCGGGTGGTGATCGACTGGTACGTGCGCTGGCGCATTTCCGACCCTTCGGCCTACATCCGCAACGTCGGCTTGGACGAGCGCGCTGGCGCGCTGCAGCTCAACCGCGTGGTGCGCAACTCCTTCCAGCAAGAGGTCAACAAACGCACGGTGAGCGAGCTGCTCTCGACCCGCCGCGAAGAGCTGATGAACGACGTCAAGCGCGAGGTGCTTGCGGCCGTGCGTGGTGCCGAAAAGCCCTGGGGCATGGACGTGGTGGATGTGCGCATCACCCGTGTGGACTACGCCGAGACCATCACCAAGTCGGTGTATGACCGCATGGAAGCCGAGCGCAAGCGCGTGGCCAACGAGCTGCGTTCCACCGGTGGTGC
>Ga0256344_1000051_pt1 | contig 13299 bp, 8 predicted proteins | sample AtltaT_15_FD_183794 | JGI IMG/M metagenome (GOLD analysis project Ga0256344, IMG submission 183794) | Metatranscriptome of freshwater microbial communities from Altamaha River, Georgia, United States - Atl_Yuk_RepA_8d (Metagenome... | ecosystem: Environmental > Aquatic > Freshwater > River... | reverse complement strand
TTTGATACGATGTCGGGATGCAGCTTCGCGGATTCTACGAACTGGGCCATGCGCTCGACGTCCTCGATGGCGCGAGCCACGGCTTCGGGCCGGCCGATATCGAGAAGGTCGAGCGTTACTGGTCGTACGGCGACATGCACGACAGCACCGCCGGCTTCGTGCTCCGCCTGCGCGACGGCCGCCGCGCCTATGGCGAGTTCCTGCACTGGCACGGCTTCGAGCAGGACGAGGATTTCCGGATCGACGTCGAGATGCTGGCGGGCGACGAGGTGCCCTCCTCGCCCCTGCGCGAGCCGATCGACCCGTCGGCGCCCTGGCCGCCGGGCGGCTGGTCGGACGACACCGCGCATCTCAGTCGGCTGCTCGCCGGCGGCCGCTGAACCTGCCCGGCGGGTTGGCGAAGTCGGTCTTCTGCCAGTCCCAGACCTCGGTGCCGGCGATGCGGCCCGGACCGCCCTGCTTCGACACGTTACGTAGCGCTTCTCACCACTTCCATGTCGCAATAGAGGTTGGAGACATGGTCCTTGATCGTGTCGGCGGTGTATTCCTTACCAGCCGGAACGTCCTTCGCCATGCGGGCGACCATCTCGCCTTCGACGCCGGCCTTGAGCCGCCAGCCCCTCAGACCGGGCTGAGCAGGCTGACGGGATCGGTCCCGGACTGGACGTCTCTCACGAGAGTCCCGACATGACCGTCGGTCGTGAAGGAAAATTCGCTGACAGCCGACCAGGTTCCGAACAGCGTGATCGTCGCATTGAGGCTGCCGCTCGTCAGGGTAAGCTGACCATAGCTTGCGCCGGCGCTCTTCGTCCACGCGCTGGTCACCTCTCCCCCGTCTTTCCAGGCGATATCGGCAAACTCGATGGCGCCTTGGCCCACTGAGAAGCCCGAGACTTGGAGGTTGCTCACGTCATGAGTGAACTTCACGGTGCCACCATTCGCGCCGACCATGGTGGCAACAGAGCCGGTCGATACGAGGCCTCCGCTGAAGACATCCAGCTTGCCGCCGTAGAGGTTTGTATTCCCGACAGTGGCGCCACCATGGATCAACGCTGAACCGCCGGAGTAGACGTTTGTGTCAGTCACCGTCGTCCCTGCATCCCAAGCCCACAGGTTGCCGCCGCTATAGACATTCACGCCGGAAGCGCTGGCGCCCGAGTAAACATACTCGGCGCCACCTTCGTTGACCTTGGTACCGGCCGCGAGACTTCCCGAGCCCCAGACAGCGATCTGGCCACCACTGATCACGTTGCTGTCCGACTCGGTGGCGCCCGAGTAGACATATTGGAAGGCGTTGATCGCCGCCAGCGTCGATGAGCTCGCCAGGGAGCCGCTTCCCCAGACTTTCAGGTATCCCCCCCCGTCCACCGTCGTGCTGACGGCGCTGCCGGCCAGGTGGACATGAAGATTGCCCCCGGAGTTGACGTCCAGGCCGCTATGGACCGCGCCGCTCTTCACATCCTCTATACCCCCGGAGTGGACCCCCCCTCCCGATCCGACTGTTCCGCTGCCCCAGAGCGCCGTAAATCCCCCGTTGTCCGTTGTCGGAGCAAGCGCGGAGCCACTGTCATACGAGTAGAGATGGGCCCCTGACTGAACGGTCGTTCCCGACGCACTGCCACTGGCCCATACCTTTTGCACGGCGCCCGACTGGAGGGTTGCCCCTGTGGTCGCGCCATTCGATGTCGCGTGAAGAACGCCACCCGACATAAGGGCGCTTATGGCGATACCACTGGTCAACACGGTCAATGTGCCGCCGCTGTCGACGTTGGTATTGAAGGCGGAAGCAACCGCACCGCTACCACCGACGATCTGAATCGCGCCGCTTTGAACCGTGGTGCCCGAGGCCTGGGCTCCGCTGCTTAGGTACTGCGTGCCGCCGCCACCGAGCTGCGTGCCGAGAGCGGAACCACCGGAGACGACGACCTGGACGCCGCCGCCCGATACGATTGTACCGCCTGAATACAGGGTCTGGCTGTTGCTGCCGATATAGGAACTTCCGGTCCTTCCGCCGCTCAGGACGTACTGATTGCCTCCCGAATTCACCGTCGTGCTCATGGCAAGCGCCGAAGTCGCGCTTCCACCCCCGCCGACATACTGGAAACCGCCATCCCTGATCGTCGCAGAGAAACTGCTGCCGTGGACCTGCCCGCTGCCACCGCTATAGATCGTCATGCCGGAAGCTGACGCGGCGGATCCGATCTCGTGAAGACCACCCAGAACGAAAGCGCCGGTATCGCTTCCTGATGAGACGTGTGCCCTGCCGCCGGAACTGACAAGCAAGGCGCTCGTCGTTCCGCCCGCAACGATCACAAGGCCGCCCGACTCGATAATGAGTCCGGCGCTCGTCTGGCCCGAACTAATGGTAAGTGTGGAGTTGCTGATGACAGCGCCTTGCGCGACCGTGAAGCTCTGCACGTCGCTCGCACCATTCAGTGCCCTCACGCCGGCGCTTGCGTCGGCACTCGTCGCGAATTCCTGCATCTGGACGGTGTAGGTGCCGTTGGCGAACTGCACAGGCGTGACCGTCTGCCAGGTGCCTTCGTTGTCGGCCGTTGCGACCAGGTAGTGGATGGTGTTGCCGCCCACGGTGCTGCTCGACAGGCCTGATGAGGGAAGGAGGGCCCCGCCGACGGGCGTGAAGATGAGCCGGGCGGTATTGCCGCCACCGATCTTGTTTGTGTACCCTTCGAGATAGTAATTCTTTAGACTGTACTGCTGTTGCTGGGCTTCGCTGTCGGCACCGTTCCAGCCGAAGACGAGACCGCCGTTGTAGACCGTCTGCGGTGTCGAAGACGGCACCGTACCTGATTGGGTCGAGGTGAACGACTGGGCGCTCCAGACGTCATACATCTGCCGGAAGACGGCCGTTGCCGAGCCGGTGGATCCAGGACGCCAGCCGACGACCGGCGCAGACGGTTCGGCGTACGCTGCCGGAAGAGTCCCTGACGACGGCAAGGGCACGACCGTCATGAGCGACGGATCGATCGAGTTGACGAGGTTGTCCTGGAAACTGACCGACACCTGCCCGTCAGTGTTGGCGACGAACTGGTCGCTGGCGCCGCCATTTGCGGCGACACTGGCCAGACCGTCGATCGCCAGGTCACCGGCTTGCCCCGAATAGGCGGGGTTGTGTATCCGCCCCGAAGTAACCTTCTCGTATAGGTTGAACACCTTGGAGACGACTCCACTCGACGCGACCTCGATCTGATACCAGACCGTGCCCGTGCCGCTGGTAATCGGCATGCCGGAGATATTGATGATGCCGGCATTGTTATTAGCGCCGGTATAGTGGGCCACATAGCCGCCGCCGGACGGCACAATATTGTAGTTCGCACCGTAAGTTCCGGCGCTTGCGAAGGGACCCGACGAGGTGCCATCGGCAACCAAGTGAACGCGAAGATCCCCGCCGCTGCTTGCGGCGCCCTTTAAGATGATCGCCACTTCCGCATCGGGCGTGAGAGTCATTGTCCCGACACCAAAGTCGAACTGGTGCAAGGTCCCGCCGGAGTTGACGCCCGTGACCGCCGTGTAGCCGCCGCTCACGTAGTTGTGGATGACAGGTGCCGTATATCCCGATAGCGCGGAGCCGACTGTATCGGTGTCGGAGAACAGGGTGACGTCGATCCAATTCGCGTTCTGCGCCGGCCTGCTAGAAGTCACCGGTACCTGGTCCCAGACGCTGATGAGCGGTCCGACGCTATAGGAACGGCCGAGGAAGTCCGAATAGCCGTTACCGTAGGAATTCGTCTCCCTGAAAAAGACCTTGGCATAATCGTCATAGGCGATGCCGCCCGACAGCGGGGCAACGATACGAGTGACCGCTCCCGGCGCGCCGGAGGATATGAGCCCGCCGAATGCGTAGGTCGGATCCTGGTTCCACTCCTTGTTCAGGTCGATGGTTCCCGAAACAAGGTGGTTCAGCGACGTCGCGGTGGTGTTCCAGTAGCCGGCGGTGAAGCCAGCGACGAAGTCCCGCAGGACGGTACCCCAAGCGTTGTTGTAGCCGGTGTTCATCGTCAGGGTCGCGGAATTGACTCCGAAACCGTTGTCCATACCGTCGACGGTGGCATTTCCCAGCGTCGTATAGATGCTGTTGTTCAGGTCCTGCTGGGTGAGCGTTATCGTGCCCCTAATCTGGCTGGTGGCGCCGGGCGTCAGGATGAAACTGCTCGTCGCGCTGCTGTAGGTCAGGTCGTAGGCGTAGTAACCAGCATTATGGTAGATGTTGGCGGCATCCTTTCCGCCCGTGTAGTAGCCGGCAATCTGGATCTGACCGGGAGCGCCCGGCGACGTGGCCTGGGAACCGGCTCCGGCATAGAGCGAAGAGGTGTACCCAGCCCATTGTTCGACCGAGTATTTGGTGCCCGAAACATTGTTGCCGACCGCCGTAGCAGGCGAAATTGCCAAGCGCGGCTGCGTGGTCGCGTATCCACTGCTAACGGCCGAGAAGAACTGGATGCTGCCGCTGCCGCCGATGTCGTAAAGTTCCTTCCACAGGCCACTCCCGTTGCCGGTGGCATCGACGGTACCGCCATCGACGACATAGCCGCGGGTCGCGCTGGAAGTCGGCGTGGCACCTGAACTAGCGGAAGGGCCATAGCCCACGGAAATGGCCATCGGAATGCCGAAGCCGACGATATCGGTCAGGTTGCCCACGTCGGCCGGCGCAGGCGTGAGGCTCACCTCGAAGCTGTCGTAGCGGTAGTTGAGTTTGTCGGCACTGGTCGTTGTCCCGACGGGACTGATGTCAGCTTCCGTCGTGATTTTGGTTTCAACGGAATCGTCGGCGTTCGAATTGCTCTGAATGATGAAGTAGAGTTTCTGAGCCGCTCCGCTGAGCGTCACGGGGGTGGTAGCTGCCGTGAGCGGTGTCCAGTTCGCAGCACTGCCTGAGAAATGGACGGCGTAGGCCTTGACGTTCGGGTTCTGAGTGAGCTCATCGAGAAGCTTGCTCGAAAGACTGACCTGCACGGTCGCCATGGCGTCTCTCCATCTTCTTGGGCACCCCTCCAGGAGCGCCTTCCCACATCATTCCCCGGCAGACATTCTGCACATCCAATGATGAAAATACATGGCAAATCAGTTGAAATATCGTCGGCCGAGCACGTGCCTCACGGAAACGTGAGCACGCACCGCCGACTGGCGGCCACCCAGCCGTTGCCCTGGGCACCGGGCGGCTAGTCGAACGAGACCGCGCAGCCCGATCGGCTGCTTGCCAGCAGCCGCGTAGATCAAGCGGCTGGTTGGCGAAGTCGCTTCGGCTTCGCCATGCCCGCCGCCGGTCCGGGGGATGCTCTTACTTGACGGTGATTTCCGCGCCGCCGAGCCCGACGAACTCGGTCTTCGCGACGCCGGGGCCCGGCAGGAACTGCGGCGGATGCACCGAGCCGGTCAGGATCATGTCGCCGGCCTTGAGCTGCTTGCCGTTGGCGATCAGCCGGTTGGCGAGCCAGGCGAGCGAGATCATCGCGCCGCCCATCACGTTGCTGCCCGGACCCGCACCGATCTCCTTGCCCTCGAACTCGGAGCGGCCCTTCACGTTGGCGAAGTCGGTCTTCTGCCAGTCCTTGATCTCGGTGCCGACGATGCAGGCGGCCTGCAGCACGTCGTCGGCGATGCGGCCCGGGCCACCCAGCTTGGAGGCGTCGCCATAGCGGTTCTCGACAACTTCCATGCCGCAATAGAGATTGGCCACGAAGGCCTGGATCGACTGGGCGGTGTATTCCGTGCCGGCCGGCACGTCCTTCGCTATGCGCGCGACCATCTCGCACTCGACGCCGGCCTTGAGCGGCCAGCCCTTCTCGAACACCGCGCCGCTCTGGCGGATGCCGCTGGTGTAGAGGCCGGCGAAGGCCGGGCCCGAGAGCTTCAGCGGCTCGTACTGCGCCGGAACGGCGAAGGCGACCTTCCAGCCGGCAAGCTTCCAGCCGGCGGCCTCGAGCTTGTCGTGAACCGCGAACTGCACCTTGTAGGCATCGGCCTCGGACAGGCTCGCCGTCGCATCCGCGAGCCAGTCCATCACCGTCTTCGAGCAGCGGCCTTCGACGATACGGTCGGCGAGTGCGGCGATTTCCTTGGCGTCCACGGCATTTCCTCCTGATTTGAGGGAGGGATAATTGCCGTGGACGCCACGTCAGTGCAAGCGATGCAGCCCGTTCAGGCCGCCTTCGCCGGCTGGTACTTGCCGTAGAAGCTTTCGCCCTTGGCGGCCATGTCGCGCAGCAGCTTCGGCACCTCGAACTGGGGGCCGTACTTCTTCGCAAACTCGTCGCACTCGGCGACGAACGTCTTGATGCCGACCTGGTCGATCAGGCTGATCGCTCCGCCGGTCTGCGGCGCGAAGCCCAGGCCCATGATCGAGCCGACGTCGCCGTCCTGCGGGTTGGTCAGCACGTTGCTCTCCAGGCAGCGGACGGTGTCGACGGCCTGCACGTACAGAAGACGCTTCTTGATCTCGTCTTCCTTGGCCCGCTTGTCCTCGCCCTCGCCGTAGAGCAGCTTCGGATCGGCCGGGAAGTACTTCTCCAGTTCCGGCCACAGGCGCTTCTTGCCGTCGGCCGGATACTCGTAGAAGCCCTTGCCGTTCTTGCGGCCGAAGCGCTCCAGCTTCTTGACCATCAGCTCGAGGATGTCCTCGGTACCGGCGCCCTCGAACTTCTGGCCCGCGGCCTCGGCGTCGCGCCGGGTCTGGTCCATGATCTTCCACGACAGGTCGATGGCGACCTCGTCGTTCAGCGACAGCGGGCCCACCGGCATGCCGGCATAGCGCGCGCAGTTCTCGATCATGGCGGCAGGCACGCCCTCCTTCAGCATGCGATGGCCTTCGCTGATGAAGGCGCCGCAGACGCGGGAGGTGAAGAAGCCGCGGCTGTCGTTCACGACGATCGGCGTCTTGCGGATCTTCTGGACGAAGTCGAGGGCCCGCGCGAGCGTCTCCTGTGAGGTCTTCTTGCCGACGATGATCTCGACCAGCGGCATCTTCTCGACCGGCGAGAAGAAATGGAGACCGATGAACTGGTCGGGCCGCGACGAGGCTTCGGCGAGGCCGGTGATCGGGAGCGTCGAGGTGTTCGAGGCGAAGACCGCGGTCTTCGGCAGCGCCGCCTCGGCCTTCTTCGTGGCTTCGGCCTTCACTTCGCGGTTCTCGAACACCGCCTCGATCACGAGGTCGCAGTCCTTGAGCGCGCCGAAATCCGGCGTCGCCGTGACCTTGGCCAGCAGCGCGTCGGCCTTCGCCTGGTCGAGGCGCTTGCGCTTCACCAGTTTGCCCAGCTCGTCGGCGATGTGCGCCTTGCCCTTGTCGGCCGCCGCCTGGTCGCGATCGATCAACACGATGTCGAGGCCGGCCTGCACCGAGACGGTGGCGATGCCGGCGCCCATCAGGCCGGCGCCCAGCACGCCGATCTTCTTGTACTCCTGCTTCGGCACGCCCTTGGGCCGGCGCACCAGCTTGTTGGCTTCCTGCAGGCCGAAGAACAGCGTGCGGATCATGCTCTTGGCCACGGGATCGCGCAGTAGCGAGACGAAGTACCGCGTCTCGACCTTGAGGCCGGCATCGATCGGCAGCTGCAGCCCCTCATAGACGCAGCTCATGATCGCCTTCGGCGCCGGATACACGCCGTTGGTCTTGCCGCGCACCATGGCGCTGCCGCCGATGAAGGTCATGACGCCCGGCGGGCTCCAGACCTGGCCGCCAGGGAAGCCCGGCACCTTGAAGCCCTTGCGGTCCCACGGCTGCACGGCGCGGCCGTCGATCGCCTTGGCACCCTTGCCGGCGTACTCCGGCACGACCTGCTCGGTCGCCGGCGCCGTCAGCCACGCCTTGGCGCGGGCCAGCAGTTCGCCCGCCGGCACGACCTCGTGGATCAGCCCCAGGCCCTTGGCGGCGTCGACCGTGAGGTCCTTGCCTTCGAGCAGGATCGGCGCGGCGTTCTGCACGCCGATCAGGCGTGGAATGCGCTGCGTGCCGCCGCCCCCCGGCAGCAGGCCGATCTTGACCTCGGGCTGGCCGACCTTGGTCTTCGGGTTGGCCGCGGCGATGCGATAGTGGGTGGCGAGGCAGATCTCGAAGCCGCCGCCCAGCGCCGTGCCGTTGATCGCGGCCACGATCGGCTTGCCGCCGGTCTCCTGGCGACGGAACATCTTCTGCAGCTGGCTGAACTGCTCCATCAGCTTCGGCGCGTCCGACGTGTCGAGGCTCAGGATCATCTCGAGGTCGGCGCCGGCGATGAAGCTGTCCTTGCCCGACGTGACGATGATGCCCTTGACCTTGTCATCCTTCAGCGCGGTCTCGAGCGCGCCGGCATAGGCCGTCATCGAGGCCTCGTTCAGCACGTTCATCGCGCGGTTCGGCATGTCCCAGGTGATGGTCGCGATGCCGTCCGAATCGACGTTGTAGTTGATCATGGTTCAGTCCTCATTGGAGCGCGCCACTCCTGTGGCGCTCATGTGTGTCGAAATGCCAAGGAAGATGCGCCACTGGAGTGGCGCGCTCCCAGCAATGATCAGACGCGCTCGATGATGGTGGCGGTGCCCATGCCGCCGCCGACGCAGAGCGTGGCGAGGCCGGTCGAGAGATTGCGGCGCTCGAGCTCGTCGAGCAGCGTGCCGAGGATCATCGCGCCGGTGGCGCCCAGCGGATGGCCCATGGCGATCGCGCCGCCGTTCACGTTGATCTTGTCGTGCGGCATCTTGAGGACCTGCATGTAGCGCAGCACGACGGCGGCGAAAGCCTCGTTCAGCTCGAACAGGTCGATGTCGCTCACCGACATGCCGGCGCGCTTCAGCGCCTTCTCCGAGGCCGGCGCCGGGCCGGTCAGCATGATCGCGGGCTCCGAGCCGATCGAGGCGAAGGAACGGATGCGGGCGCGCGGCTTGAGGCCCGCCTTCTCGCCGAACTCCTTCGAACCGACCAGGATCGCGGCCGCGCCGTCGACGATGCCCGACGAATTGCCGGCATGGTGCACGTGACGGATCTTCTCGACCTCGGGATAGCGCTGCTGCGCCACCGCGTTGAAGCCCGGCATCATCTCGCCCTGCATCTTGAAGCTGGGCTCCAGCGCCGCCAGCGTCTGCATGGTGGTCGTCGGGCGCAGGAACTCGTCATGGGCCAGCAGCTCGATGCCGTTCTGGTCGCGCACGGGGACGATCGACTTCTTGAAGTAGCCGGCATCCCAGGCGGCCTTGGCGCGCCGCTGCGACTCGACGGCGTAGCTGTCGACGTCGTCGCGGCTCATGCCGTACTTGGTGGCGATCAGGTCGGCCGAAACGCCCTGCGGCACGAAGTACATCGGGATCGCGACGGCCGGATCGACCGCCCAGGCGCCGCCGTCCGAGCCCATCGGCACGCGGCTCATGCTCTCGACGCCGCCGCCGATCGCGGCCTGGCTCTGGCCCGACATGACCTGCGCCGCCGCCATGTTGGTGGCTTCGAGACCCGAGGCGCAGAAGCGGTTGATCTGCACGCCCGACACGGTCTCGGCATAGCCCGCCATCACCGACGCGGTACGCGCGATGTCGGCGCCCTGCTCGCCGATCGGCATGACGCAGCCCAGCACGATGTCGTCGACCAGGTGCGTGTCGAGATTGTTGCGGTCGCGCACGGCCTGCAGCGCGGTGACGGCGAGGCGCACCGGCGTCACTTCGTGCAGCGAACCATCCTTGCGGCCCTTGCCACGCGGGGTACGGACGGCGTCGTAGATGTATGCGTCGGTCATGTCGGTCTCCTATTCGATAGTTCAGATTACCCTTTGACCTCACCCTTCGAGACGCCGCGCGAAGAGCGGCTCCTCAGGATGAGGATCAAAAGTCAGAGCGTGCGCCCAATGAGTTCCTTCATGATCTCGTTGGTGCCGCCGTAGATCTTCTGCACGCGGGCGTCGGCGTAGAGACGGGCGATCGGGTATTCCCACATGTAGCCGTAGCCGCCGTGGAACTGCAGGCACTCGTCGATCAGCTCGCACTGCAGCTCGGTCGTCCAGTACTTGGCCATCGCCGCGGTCGCCACGTCGAGTTCGCCCTTCAGGTGCTTCGCAACGCAATCGTCGACGAAGACCCGCGCGATATGGGCCTTGGTCTTGAGCTCGGCCAGCTTGAAGCGCGTGTTCTGGAAATCGATGATCTGTTTCCCGAACGCCTTGCGCTCCTTCACGTAGGCGAGCGTATGTTCCAGCGCCGCCTCGATCGCCGCGACCGCCTGGATGGCGATGACCAGGCGCTCCTGCGGCAGCTGCTGCATCAGCTGGACGAAGCCCATGCCCGGGCCGCCCAGCAGGTGATCGGCCGGCACCCTCACGTCCTGGAAGAACAGCTCCGACGTGTCCTGCGCCTTCATGCCGATCTTCTCGAGATTGCGGCCGCGCTTGAAGCCCTCGGTCCTGGTCTCGACGGCGATCAGCGACGTTCCCTTGGCCCCGAGCGCCGGATCAGTCTTGGCGACCACGATGACGAGGTCGGCGAGCTGGCCGTTGGAGATGAAGGTCTTGGAGCCGTTGATGACCCAGTGGTTGCCGTCCATCACGGCGGTCGTCTTGATCGACTGGAGGTCCGAACCCGTGCCCGGCTCGGTCATGGCGATGGCCGTGACCAGCTCGCCGGAGCAAGCCTTGGGGATCCACTTCTTCTTCTGCTCCTCGGTGCCGTAGTGGAGCAGGTAGGGGACCACGATGTCGTTGTGCAGCGAGAAGGCCGGGCCCGAGGCGAGTGCCCGTCCCTGCTCCTCGATCATGATGGCGCTGTAGAGGAAGTCCGCGCCGGCGCCGCCATAGGCCTCGGGCATGGTCATGCCGAGCAGCCCCTGCTCGCCCGCCTTGCGCCACAGGTCGCGCGGAACGATACCCTCCTCTTCCCACTTCATGTGGAACGGCGTCACTTCCTTTTCGAAGAAGCGCCGGCAGGTCTCACGGAACATCTGGTGTTCTGGCGTGTAATGCGCGGCCAAAGCGGCAGTCACGAGCATCGTCCTCCAACGATCGGGATGGTCAGTCTTCTTGATGTGGACTGTGGGCCGCCGGCGGTTCGTCCGCCAGCCCAAGGTAGGTAGTTTACCTTTACGTAAACGTCAACTCAGACCCCCAGGTTTGTCATCTGCCACCAACGTCCAATAGCGCCCGTCTCCGAGGGACTCGCTAGCAGTTGAAGAAGCGAATGCCCTAAACTACCCAAGACATTCTGTGACCCATGGGATTGAGCAGCAGTCATGCCGGAGCGGCGCCATCAATTTGTTAGAGTGGAATTCCACCGATTCAAAGCATTCCGCGATTTCACATTATACCTGCGACATTTCAATATTCTGGTCGGTCCAAATAACGCGGGCAAATCGACGGTCTTAGCCGCGTTTAGAATTCTAGATGCGGCAATGCGAAAAGCACGACGGCACAAGGCACAGCCCGTCACGGCATTCGGCAGGCAAACACTGGGACATTCCATCGATATCCGAGCAATATCGGTGGCGGAAGAGAACATATTCCACAACTACGACGACAGCGAGCCAGCCACGATCAAGTTTTTCCTATCCAACAGGAATGTCCTGACCCTCTATTTTCCTGAATCGCAAACGTGCCTCTTGTTAATGGACGCCCAGGGCAAACCCGCGAATTCACCTTCAACCTTCAGTAGAAACTTCAACGCTCCAATCGGATTTGTTCCGATACTCGGGCCTGTGGAGCACCACGAGCCACTCTACTTGGAAGAAACAGCACAACGTTCACTCTATACATATGGCGCTGCTCGCAATTTCAGAAACATTTGGTTTCACCTGAAGGATAACTTCGACCATTTTCGCTCGCTACTCCAAGCAACATGGCCCGGAATGGATATTCTACCTCCGGAGATCGACAGGTCTCATGAGAAGCCGCGCCTCTACATGTATTGCCCGGAAAATAGATACCCCCGGGAGATCTTCTGGGCTGGCTTCGGATTCCAAGTGTGGGTCCAAATGCTTACTCATCTGGTCAAGTCCAGTGAGGTTTCGCTCTTCTTGATTGATGAGCCAGACATCTATCTCCACTCAGAACTTCAGCGTCAGCTACTGGGACTTTTACGCAATCTTGGCCCAGACATCCTAATCGCAACGCATTCTACCGAAATCATTACAGAGGCAGATGCGGACGAGATTGTGCTCGTCACCAAGGCTAACCGTAGGGCTCGGCGAATTCGGGATCCCTCACAACTTCAAGGCGTCTTCCGAATAATTGGATCTAACATAAATCCCATCCTTACGCAGGTAGCCAAAACACGGCGAGTCCTGTTTGTAGAGGGGAAAGACTTTCAGATTATGGGGCGCTTTGCTCGCAGACTGGGGCGGCCGGCAATAGGGAATCGCGTCGATTTCGCTGTGGTCCCAGTGGAAGGATTCAACCCCGAGAGAGTTAAGAACTTAAAGGCCGGAATGGAAGAGACTCTCGGAGCTCCGATTCTTGCAGCCGTAATTTTAGATCGAGACTACCGATCCAAAGAAGAATGCGAGTTCATCACTGAGAAATGCGGACAGTTCTGCAACTTCGTGAGAATTTTGGAACGGAAAGAAATTGAGAACTTCTTACTCGTTCCTCAGGCCATCGATCGAGCCGCGAAACGCAAGGTGGAAGATCGAGCGCTTCGCTCTGGGTCGGACCTCGACTACGATGGTAGCGCTAAAGATCTTTTGGATTCATATGCCAACGAAGCTCGCTCTTACGTCTATTCTCAAGTTGTGACGGCACATCGCCAGTTTGAGCGCTCGCGATCGAGCGGGCATCATGAAGCCACTGTAACGCAGAAGGCCATAGAACGCTTCGAGCAGCTGTGGTCACAGGACAGCAGTAGACTAGGCTTACTTCCGGGAAAAGAAGCGCTCGCAGCCATAAACACTCGGCTACAGGAACGATACCAAGTGTCAGTCACACCAACCGCAATCGTCGATGCAATGGTAGAGGAAGACGTCCCTCAAGAGATGCTCAATCTAATCAATATGTTGGCGGATCTCGTGTCTCTCACACCGGAAGGACGTCAAGGCTGAAGTGTCGCCAGACGAAGACTCTCGCACATCAGCTCCAATAGTCGGTCGACGAATCAGCCACGACAGACAATGTCGGAGCACCTGCGTAAAATGAAAGCCGTCCATTCATATGACCATCGAAAATGAAGACCAGCTGGAGAAACTGCGCATCGTCGGCCGGCTGGTGGCTCGCACCCTCGCTGCCATGGGCGAGGCGCTGGAACCCGGCATCACGACGCGCGAACTGGACGATCTCGGCCGCGCCCTGCTGGAGAAGGAAGGCGCCCGCTCGGCCCCCGAACTCACCTACGGCTTCCCGG
>Ga0256344_1000045_pt1 | contig 13506 bp, 13 predicted proteins | sample AtltaT_15_FD_183794 | JGI IMG/M metagenome (GOLD analysis project Ga0256344, IMG submission 183794) | Metatranscriptome of freshwater microbial communities from Altamaha River, Georgia, United States - Atl_Yuk_RepA_8d (Metagenome... | ecosystem: Environmental > Aquatic > Freshwater > River... | reverse complement strand
CGGCGATGTTCATTGGTGACTCCCTGTCGCGATGCAGACGTGGCGGGGGAGAGGAGAAGAGAGAGAGTCGGCTGGCGGCATGGCGCGTCAGTGGTTCCCGGTCACTCAGGCAGCGGTGCGCGGTGGCCGGGCGTGGATTCGAGAGGGGAGGGCAGGATGCTATACTCGACAGGCTTTGCAGCTGATGCCCCGCTTATGCGGGCGGGGTTCGCAAAGCAATCGCAAACCAGCCCGACCAGGTGTTGTTACGTTGTTTTACAGCGGGCAATCGGGGCTGGATTTTAGACCCAACCTTCGGAAAGAAATCCCATGTCGATCTCCATGCGCGAAATGCTGGAAGCCGGTGTCCACTTCGGTCACCAGACCCGCTTCTGGAACCCCAAGATGGCCCCGTACATCTTTGGCCATCGCAACAAGATTCACATCGTCAACCTCGAAAAGACCCTGCCCCTGTTCGAGGAAGCCCAGAAGTTCGTGCGCCAGCTGTCCGCCAATCGCGGCACCATCCTGATGGTGGGCACCAAGCGTCAGTCGCGCGACATCGTGGCCGCTGAAGCCCGCCGTGCTGGCGTGCCTTTTGTTGACCAGCGCTGGCTGGGTGGCATGCTGACCAACTTCAAGACGGTCAAGACCTCCATCAAGCGCCTGAAGGACATGCAGGCCCAGAAGGAAGCTGGTCTGGACAGCATGACCAAGAAAGAGCAGCTGATGTTTGCTCGCGAAATGGAAAAGCTCGAGAAGGACATCGGCGGCATCCAGGACATGTCCGCGCTGCCCGATGCCATCTTCGTGGTCGACGTGGGTTTCCACAAGATCGCTGTGGCCGAAGCCCAGAAGCTGGGTATTCCGCTGGTGGGCGTGGTTGACACCAACCACTCGCCTGCCGGCATCGACTACGTCATCCCCGGCAACGACGACTCCGCCCGCGCTGTCGCCCTGTACGCCCGCGGCATCGCCGACGCCATTCTGGAAGGCCGTGCCAACGCCGTGGCCGACGTGGTCAAGGCTGCCGCCGCTGAAGGCACCGACGAGTTCGTCGAAGTGCAGGACGGCGCTTCCGCCTGAACCGGCTTTCGCCGTGAATGAGGGGCTCGTGTAGCCCCTTTTTCACACAAGCTCCTCAATTTTCACTTCGCCCAGCAGGCCGGGTCGGTCGCTGGGCCAACGGAGAAACAAACATGGCAATTACCGCAAGCATGGTCGCCGAACTGCGCGCCAAGACCGACGCCCCCATGATGGAATGCAAGAAGGCCCTGACCGAGGCCGACGGCGACATGGACAGGGCTGAAGAGATCCTGCGCGTCAAGCTGGGCAACAAGGCCAGCAAGGCCGCCTCGCGCGTGACCGCAGAAGGCGTGATCGCCGCTGCCGTGAACGGCACCACCGGCGCGCTGATCGAAGTCAACTGCGAAACCGACTTCGTGTCCAAGAACGAAATCTTCGTGGGCTTCGTCAATGCCTGCGCCCAGCTGGTCGTTGAGCACAACCCCGCTGACGTGGCTGCTCTGTCGGCGCTGCCGCTGGCAATGGAAGACTTCGGCCCCACCGTGGAAGACGTCCGCAAGGGCCTGGTGGGCAAGATCGGCGAGAACATGACCATCCGCCGCTTTAAGCGCTACAGCGGTGGCGGCCAGTTGGCCTCTTACCTCCACGGCGTGCGCATCGGCGTGATGGTGGAGTTCGACGGTGATGCCGTGGCCGCCAAGGACGTGGCCATGCACGTGGCCGCCATGAAGCCGGTGTCTCTGTCTGGCGCCGACGTGCCGGCCGAGCTGATCGCCAAGGAGCGTTCGGTGGCCGAGCAGAAGGCCGCTGAGTCGGGCAAGCCTGCCGACATCGTTGCCAAGATGGTGGAAGGTTCGGTGCAGAAGTACCTGAAGGAAGTCTCCCTGCTGGACCAGGTCTTCGTGAAGGCCGCCGATGGCAAGCAGACCGTTGGCCAGTACCTCAAGGCCGCCAACACCAACGCCAAGGGCTTCACCCTGTATGTGGTGGGCGAAGGCATCGAGAAGAAGGTGGACGATTTCGCCGCTGAAGTGGCCGCTCAGGTCGCGGCCGCCAAGGGCGCCTGATCCCCGTGTTTCGCACCCCTCGGTGCTGACCAAGACAACGGGCCGCAAGGCCCGTTGTCGCATCAGGACGGCTCCGCGCCAAGGGCTGTCCTCGTTACACTTGCCGGCTGTAGCGCCGTTTCCCTCCTGCAGAAAGTTTTTCATGTCAGCCAACACACGGTACACACGCATCTTGCTGAAACTGTCGGGTGAAGCCCTGATGGGCGACGACGCCTTCGGTATCAACCGGTCCACCATCGAGCGCATCGTGGCCGAGATCGCCGAGGTGACGCGTCTGGGTGTGCAGGTGGCGGTGGTGATCGGTGGTGGCAACATCTTCCGCGGGGTGGCTGGCGGTGCCGTGGGCATGGACCGCGCCACGGCCGACTACATGGGCATGCTGGCCACCGTGATGAACTCGCTGGCGCTTGCCGATTCGATGGACAAGGCGGGTCTGGTGGCCCGCGTGATGTCCGCCATCGCCATCGAGCAGGTGGTTGAGCCTTATGTGCGTCCCAAGGCGCTGCAATACCTGGAGGAAGGCAAGGTGGTGGTGTTCGCTGCCGGCACCGGCAACCCCTTCTTCACCACAGACACGGCGGCCGCGCTGCGCGGTGCCGAGATCGGCGCGCAAATCGTGCTGAAGGCCACCAAGGTGGACGGCGTGTACACCGCCGACCCCAAAAAAGACCCGACGGCAACGCGCTACACCACCATCAGTTTTGACGAAGCCATGTCCCGCAACCTGCAGGTCATGGACGCCACAGCCTTCGCGCTGTGCCGAGACCAAAAGCTGCCTGTCAAGGTCTTCTCGATTTTCAAGCCGGGCGCGTTGCGCGCCGTGGTGCTGGGGGCCGACGAGGGCACCCTGGTTCACGTCTGATCGCGCCAGGCCACACCGTCGTTTCCAGGAGTTCTCATGACCATCGCCGATATCCGCAAGAACGCCGAGCACAAGATGCATCAGTCGATCGAGGCGTTCAAGACCAACCTCACCAAAGTCCGCACTGGCCGCGCAAACCCGGCCCTGCTGGACACGGTGCACGTGGAGTACTACGGCTCGATGCTGCCGCTGTCCCAGGTGGCCAACCTGTCCTTGCTGGATGCCCGCACCATTGGTGTCTCGCCCTGGGAAAAAGGCATGGGTGCCAAGATCGAAAAGGCCATTCGCGAGTCGGATCTGGGCCTGAACCCGCAGAGCCAGGGTGACCTCATCCGCGTGCCCATGCCCCCCATGACCGAAGAGCGTCGCAAGGAGCTCACCAAGGTGGTCAAGGGCGAGGGCGAGAACGCCAAGGTCGCTATTCGCAACCTGCGCCGCGACGCCAACGAATCTGTCAAGAAACTGGTGAAGGACAAGCTGGCCTCCGAAGACGATGAGCGCCGCGCTGCCGATGACATCCAGAAGCTCACCGACCGCATGATTGCCGAGGTGGACAAGCTCGTGGAATCGAAGGAGCAGGACATCATGGCCGTCTAAGGCCCGATGCCTCGCCCTGATTTGATGAAGCCCGATACAACCGAGAGCCCTCGCCTGCCAAGGCACGTGGCCATCGTGATGGATGGCAACGGCCGCTGGGCGCAGAAGCGCTGGCTGCCTCGCGTGGCGGGTCACAAGCAGGGCGTTGACACCTTGCGCCGTGTGGTGCGCGACTGCCTTGAGCGTGGCATCGGCGTGCTGACCGTTTTCGCCTTTTCGTCCGAGAACTGGAACCGCCCGGCCGACGAAGTCAGTGGTCTGATGGAGTTGCTGGCGCTGGCCTTGTCGCGCGAGGTGCCCAGCCTGGCCGAGAATGGCGTGCAACTTCACTTTCCGGGCGACCGCAGTGCCCTGTCGCCCCGGGTCGTGCAGGGGCTGGAATCAGCTGAGGAGCGCACCGCTGGCAACCGCCGCCTGGTGCTCAATGTCTGCTTCAACTACGGCGGTCGCTGGGACATCACACAAGCGGCCCAATGCCTGGTGCGGGAAGGCGTGCCGATCGATGAGGCATCGCTGGCCTCACGCCTGGCCCTGGCCCACGTGCCCGACCCTGACCTGGTGATTCGCACCGGGGGTGAGGTTCGCATCAGCAACTTCCTGCTGTGGCAGGCAGCCTACGCCGAGCTGTATTTCTCCGATTGCCTGTGGCCCGATTTCGACGCTGCCGAACTCGACCGTGCCCTGGCCGAGTACGCCCGGCGCGAGCGCCGCTTTGGCAAGACATCCGAACAGGTTCGGCCCTCGGCCGAACTGCCGACCGCTTCCGACCATGCTTAAGCAGCGCGTCATCACCGCCCTGGCACTGCTCGCCGTGCTGCTGCCGGCGCTTTTCTACTCGCAGATCGCGCCGTTCGCGGCCCTGGGCCTCTTGCTCATCACCGCGGCAGGTTGGGAGTGGGCCCGACTGAACGGAGTGGCCGAAGGGGCCTCGCGCGGCATCGGGCTTCTCTTGGGCTTGCTGCTTGCTGCGTTCTGGGTGGCGGGTGGCCTGGACCATCCATGGCGCCCCCTGTGGCTGGGCGTGGGTGCTGTCTGGGTCGGATTGGCCATTGTCATGTTGCGCCGTGGTGTGCCGGGGTGGGCGCACTGGCCATCGGCCGTGCGCCTGGTCGGCGGTCTCTTCCTGATCGCAGTGGCCTGGTTGGCCCTGGTGCAGGCCCGCATGAAAGGCCTCGAGTTCTTGTTGTCGTTGCTGTTGCTGGTCTGGACGGCGGACATCGCTGCCTACTTTGGCGGCAAGGCCATGGGCCGGCGCAAGCTGGCCCCAACCATCAGCCCAGGCAAGAGCTGGGAAGGTGCGATGTCGGGTGCAGCGGGCGTGGGGCTTCTGGCTGCCGGCTGGATTGCAGCCGACTGGGGTGGCCTCGCAAACCATGGCAGCCTTTACGCCCAACTCTGGTCCAAGGGCTCTGTCTGGACTGCCCTGGCAGTGCTGGGCCTGACGGCCATGAGCGTGGCTAGCGACCTGATCGAATCCTTGGTCAAGCGCAGCGCAGGTGTGAAAGATTCCAGCCAGTTGCTGCCCGGCCATGGAGGGGTGCTTGACCGCGTCGATGCACTGCTGCCCGTGTTGCCACTGGGCATGATGCTGGTCTCGATTTGATCGAATGAGCGATTTGCAAAACATCACCGTACTGGGGTCAACAGGCTCCATTGGCAAGAACACGCTGGATGTGGTGGCGCGCCACCCGGACCGTTTCCGGGTGTTCGCGCTGACAGCGGCCACCCAGGTAGACCTGATGGCCGAGCAGTGCGCTCGCTTCGCGCCGCGCTACGCCGTGATGGCCGCCGAAGAGCCTGCCCGTCGCTTGCGCGAGCGTCTGCGGGCGCTTGGCGTGGCCAGCGAGGTGCTGCACGGAGACCGTGCGCTGTGCGAGGTGAGCGAGGCTCCCGAGGTGCACGCCGTGATGGCTGCCATCGTGGGTGCGGCCGGCCTGCCGCCCAGCTTGGCAGCGGCCCGGGCAGGCAAGAAACTGCTGCTGGCCAACAAAGAGGCGCTGGTGGTGGGTGGCGACTTGTTCATGCAGGTGGTGCAGCACGGCGGCGCCACGCTGCTGCCGATCGACAGCGAGCACTCGGCCATCTTTCAGTCGCTGCCGGACGATCCGGCCAGTTGGTCGCGCCGGGTGCAGAAAATCGTGCTGACCGCATCGGGTGGCCCTTTCCGCACCCGAGAGGTGGCCACCCTGAGTCGGGTCACACCGGAGGAAGCTTGCGCCCATCCCAACTGGGTGATGGGGCGCAAGATCTCGGTGGACTCAGCCACCATGATGAACAAGGCGCTGGAGGTGATCGAGGCGCGCTACCTCTTCGGCATGCCGCCTGAACGCATCGAGGTGGTGATCCATCCGCAAAGCGTGATCCATTCGATGGTGCAGTACACCGACACCTCGGTGGTGGCCCAGCTCGGCACGCCAGACATGCGCGTGCCGATTGCTTATGGCCTGTCATGGCCCGAGCGCATGGCCTCGGGCGCGTCGGCGCTGGATTTCGCCACCCTGTCTGCGCTCACCTTTGAAGCGGCCGACGCCGGGCGTTTCCCGGGTCTTCAGCTTGCATGGCAGGCACTGCAGGCCGCGCCCGGCACCACGGCTGTGCTCAACGCGGCCAACGAGGTGGCCGTGGCGGCGTTTCTGGACAAGCGCTTGCGTTTTGACCAGATTTACGCGGTCAATCATGCAACTTTGTCGGCCTGTCAGCCCTCAAAGCCGGGTTGTCTGGAAGACCTGCTGGCCATTGACGCCCAGGCCCGCTCCATCGCCTCGGCACAGGTCGCCTCCCTGTCTCCCTGATCTCCCATGCTCACCACTGCACTGGCCTTCGTCCTCGCCCTGGGTTTGCTGATCGCTGTGCATGAGTACGGCCACTACCGCATCGCGGTGGCCTGCGGGGTGAAGGTGTTGCGTTTCTCAGTGGGCTTTGGCAAACCGATCCTGACCTGGCGGCGAAAGGGCAGCCCGACCGAATTTGTGATCGGTGCGCTGCCGCTGGGCGGCTATGTGCGCATGCTCGACGAGAGGGAGGCGCCGGTGGACCCGCTGGAGCGCCATCTGGCCTTCAACAACCAGTCACTTCACAAGCGCGCTGCCATCGTTGCGGCCGGTCCCGCGGCGAACCTGCTGCTGGCGGTGTTCCTTTACGCCGCCGTTTTCTGGGCGGGCGTCGACGAGCCCCGGGCGGTGCTTGGGACGCCGGTGGTAGGTTCGCCGGCTGAGCGGGCGGGACTGCAGGCGGGCGATCGCGTGCTGCAGGTCGCCACCGAGGGGCAGGAGGGAACCCCGGTGGTCTCCTTCGACGACCTCAGGTGGCGCCTGACCCAGGCGGCACTCGATGGGCAGGACTTGACCCTTTGGGTGTCGGCCGGCGATGGCGACGTGGGACGCCCGATGCACTTGCGCCTGAGCGATCTTGACGTGCGGGAGGCCGACGCCACGCTGGTCAAGCGCATCGGTCTGCTGGGTCCCTACACCGCCCCCGTGATCGGTCAGGTGATGTCCGACGGGGCAGGGGCTGCTGCTGGCTTGCAGAAGGGCGATCGGGTGCGGCGCATCGATGGTCACGAGGTGCGCGATGCGAATGCCCTGCGCGAAGCCATCCGGACGGCGGTGGGACCTGCTGGTGCCCCGGTGGCACAACACTGGGAGATCAGTCGGGCTGGCCAGGTGCTGACACTGACTGTGGTGCCGCGTCCGGAACCTCAGGGGCAAGGCTGGGTGGGCCGCATTTCGGCCTATGTGGGCGAGGCACCCGCCATGACAACGGTGCGCTACGGTGTCCTGGATGGCCTTTGGCAGGCTGCAGTGAAGACCAGCGAGGTGTCTTGGCTGACGCTCAAGATGATGGGGCGCATGCTGATTGGCGAGGCGTCCATCAAGAACCTCAGCGGGCCCCTGACCATTGCCGACTATGCCGGCAAGTCGGCCAACCTTGGTCTCAGTGCTTACGTGATGTTTCTGGCGCTCATCAGCGTGAGCCTGGGTGTGTTGAATCTGCTGCCGCTGCCTGTCCTCGACGGTGGGCACCTGATGTATTATCTTTGGGAGTTTGTGACCGGGCGCAGGGTGTCTGATGCCTGGATGGAACGGCTCCAACGCGGCGGCTTCATGGTTCTCATGTTGCTCATGTCGGTTGCCCTGTTTAACGATGTGGCCCGCCTGGCTGGCTGACTCTTCTCCCCCTGCTCATGAAGAACAAAAAAACCGGTCTTCGCGGTCTCACCTTGTCCGTGCTCGCGTCGACTTTGCTGGCTGCCTTGCCCGCCTGGGCTGTTGACCCTTTCACCGTGAAAGACATTCGCGTCGAGGGTCTGCAGCGTGTGGAGCCTGGCACGGTGTTCGCGTCGCTTCCCTTTCGCATTGGCGACCAGTACAGCGACGATAAAGGTTCTACCGCGATTCGGGCGCTCTTTGGTCTTGGCCTCTTCAGCGACGTTCGCATCCAGGTGTCTGGTGAAGTGCTGACCGTGATCGTGGAAGAGCGCGCCACTGTGGCGGATGTGAGCTTCTCCGGCGTCAAGGAGTTTGACCAGGAGGTTCTGAAGAAGGCTCTTCGTGACGTCGGCCTCACCGAGGGGCGTCCCTTCGACAAGGCCCTGGCAGACCGGGCAGAGCAGGAGCTCAAGCGCCAGTACATCAATCGCAGCATGTATGCCGCCCAGGTGGTGACCACTGTCACCCCCACCGACCGCAATCGTGTCAACCTCAACTTCAGCGTGACCGAAGGCGATGTCGCCAAGATCACCGAGATCCGCATCGTGGGCAATCGCGCCTTCTCGGAGTCTGCGCTGCGTGACCTGTTCGACCTGAACACGGGCAACTGGCTGAGCTGGTACACCAAGTCTGACCGCTATTCCCGCGCCAAGCTCAACGCTGACATCGAGACCCTGCGCTCGTACTACCTCACGCGCGGCTACCTGGAGTTCCGGGTGGACTCCACCCAGGTGTCCATCAGCCCTGACAAGCAGCAGATGAGCATCACGCTCAACATCACCGAGGGTGACCGCTACCAGGTGTCGTCGGTGTCGCTGGAAGGCGAGTACCTTGGCCGTGAAAACGAGTTCAAGTCTCTCATCGCCATGCGCGCTGGCGAGGCCTACAACGTTGAAGACGTGACGGCCACCACCAAGGCATTCACCGACTACTTCGGCGCGTTCGGCTACGCCTTCGCCCAAGTGGAAGCCGTGCCAGATATCGACCGTGTCAACAAGCGCGTGGCCTTTGTGCTGCGTGCCCAGCCGGCACGACGCGTGTACGTGCGTCGCATCAACATCGAAGGCAACAACCGCACCCGTGACGAGGTCATCCGCCGCGAGTTTCGCCAACTCGAGTCGGCCTGGTACGACAGCGACCGCATTCGCCTCTCGCGTGACCGCGTGGACCGCCTGGGCTTCTTCACTGAAGTGGCACTCGACACGCAGCCGGTGGCGGGCTCGCCCGATCAGGTGGACCTGACCGTGACGGTGGCTGAGAAGCCCACCGGCAACATCACGCTGGGTGCCGGCTATTCACAGGCCGAGCAGCTGTCCATCATCGCTGGCATTCGCCAGGAGAACGTTTTTGGCTCGGGCAACTACCTGGGTTTTGACATCAACACCAGCAAGTTCAACCGCCAGATGGTGCTCAGCACCACCAACCCTTACTTCACGCCCGATGGCGTTTCGCGCAGCTTTGACGCCTACTACCGCACCACTCGTCCCTACGAGAACCAGGAGGGCGACTACCGTCTCGTGACCAAGGGGGTGAGCACGCGCTTTGGTGTGCCGTTCACCGAGACGGATACCGTGTACTTCGGCGCGGGGTTGGAGCAGACCACCATCGAAGACGGTAACTTCCTGCCGCAGGCGTACGTGGATTACTCGAACACCTTTGGCAAGACCAGCAACACGCTGCCGCTGACGGTGGGCTGGGCACGTGACACGCGAGACAGTTCGCTGGTGCCCACCCGCGGCCGTTTGCAGCGCTTCAACACCGAGATGGCCGTTGCAGGCGATGCGCGGTACGTCAAGGCCAGCTACCAGTTCCAGCAATACGTTCCCCTGACCAAGCAGTACACCCTGGCGTTCAATACCGAACTGGGTTACGGCAAAGGTTTGAATGGCCGCGATTACCCGATTTTCAAGAACTTCTTTGGCGGCGGCTTGGGGTCGGTGCGAGGCTTCGAGCAAGGCACGCTGGGGCCTCGCTCGCCGGTCAACGGCTTGCCCGGCCAGTTCATCAATATCGGTGGCAACCGCAGTGTGGCGCTGAACGCCGAGTTCATCGCGCCTTTCCCTGGTGCGGGTAACGACCGCACCCTGCGCATGTTCGCGTTTGCTGACATGGGTAACGTCTACGGCCCCAACGAGAGTCTGTCCTTCTCCCAATTGCGGGCATCGGTCGGTGTTGGCCTGAGCTGGATCTCGCCGGTGGGGCCGCTGCGCTTTGCCATTGCCAACCCCATTCGCAAACTCGACGGGGATAAAATTCAACGCTTCCAGTTTCAGATCGGAACTTCCTTTTGATGACCATGTTTTCTTCTTCGACCACCCGGCGCCTGGTCCTGGCTGCGGCCCTGGCGGTGATGTCTCTGAGCGTGTCGGCGCAAAGTCTGCGCATTGGCTACGTCAACCTCGAGCGCATCTTGCGCGACTCGACCTCCGCCAAGTCGGCACAAACCAAGCTGGAGAAAGAGTTCGCCAGCCGCGAGAAAGAGATCCAGAACCTCGCGGCCCAGCTGAAGTCGGCCTCGGAGAAGTTCGAGCGTGAGGCGCCCACACTGCCCGAAGCGCAGCGCACCACTCGCCAGCGCCAGCTCATCGACCAGGACCGCGAGTTTCAGCGCAAGCAGCGCGAATTTCAGGAAGACCTGAACCTGCGCAAGAACGAAGAACTGCAAGGCGTGCTCGAGCGCGCCAACCGCGTGATTCGCCAGATTGCCGAGTCCGAAAAGTACGACCTGATCGTTCAGGAAGCCGTGTACATCAACCCCAAGCACGACATCACCGACAAGGTGATTGGCGGCTTGAACGGCGCCAAATAAGCGCCCCATTGCCCGTGAGCCAACCGCTGGGCGCCATCGCCGAGGCCCTGCGGGGCCGGCTCATAGGCGACGCCAACCTCATCATCCACAAGCTCTCGCCCGTGGGATCGGCCGCCCCGGGCGAGTTGTCTTTTGTGTCCCACGCGCGCTACGCCAGGCAGATCGACACCACCCAGGCGTCGGCTCTGCTGGTGCCGCCCGCCCTGGCTGAAGCGGCGCAGGCGCGCGGCGCTTGCATCGTGGTGGACGATGCCTACCTTGCCTTTGCCCGGCTCACCCAGTGGTGGCGCCAGCGGCACGAGGCCTTGCCGCCACCTCGGCTTCACCCGCAGGCCAGCATCGACCCGTCGGCCACGCTTGGCCTGGGCGTGGACGTCGGCCCGTTTGCGGTGATCGAGGCTGGCGCCCGTATCGGCGACGGTGCGCGCATCGGCGCGCATGCCGTGGTGGGGCGTGACTCGGTGGTGGGCGAGGGCACGGTGCTTCACCCGCGGGTGGTCATCGGTGCGCGTTGCATGGTGGGTGCGCGTGGCGTGCTGCACCCGGGTGTGGTGATCGGAGCTGATGGCTTTGGCTTCGCGCCGCACCAGGGGCAGTGGGTCAAGATCGAGCAACTGGGCGCGGTGCGCATCGGTGACGACGTGGAGATCGGCGCGAACACCTGCATCGACCGTGGTGCCCTTGATGACACCGTCATCGGCAATGGCGTCAAGCTCGATAACCTGATCCAGATCGGTCACAACGTGCAGGTGGGCGAGAACACCGCCATGGCTGGCTGCGTGGGCGTGGCGGGCAGTGCCACCATTGGCGCGAACTGCACCGTGGGTGGCGGCGCCGTGGTGCTGGGGCATCTGAGCCTGGCCGATGGCGTGCACATCTCGGCGGCATCGGTGGTGACCCGCTCCATCCTGCGCCCGGGCCAGTACACCGGCATGTTCCCCATCGACGACAATGCCGCCTGGGAAAAAAATGCCGCTTCCCTGAAGCAACTCAATCGCCTGCGCGAACGGCTCAAGGCCGTGGAAAACGCCATCGCGCAAGCCTCACCGAAGAACGACACACCATGATGGACATCCACCAGATCCTCAAGCAATTGCCCCACCGTTACCCGTTCCTGCTGGTCGATCGCGTGCTGGAGGTGGAAAAAGGCAAGAGCATCAAGGCGCTGAAGAACGTCTCCATCAACGAGCCCCAGTTCACCGGTCATTTCCCGCACCGCCCGGTGTTTCCGGGTGTGCTGATTCTGGAGGCCATGGCCCAGACCGCGGCATTGCTGGCTTTCGAGACCCTCGGCGTGACGCCCGACGACAAGACGGTGTACTACTTCGCCGGCATTGACGGTGCGCGCTTCAAGCGCCCGGTGGAGCCGGGTGACCAGCTCATCATGGACGTGACCCTGGAGCGCATGAAGGCCGGCATCTTCAAGTTCAAGGGCACCACCCGTGTGGCGGGCGAGGTGGCCTGCGAGGCCGAGCTGATGTGCACCATGCGCACCATTGCCTGATCGCACAGGAGGGCGTGAGATGAGCCACATCCACCCCACCGCCGTGGTGGACCCGAAGGCCGAGATTGACAGCAGTGTGGTGATCGGCCCCTACACGGTGATTGGCCCTGACGTGAAGATTGGCGCCGGCACCACCGTGGGCGCCCATTGCGTGATCGAGGGGCACACCACGATCGGGCGTGACAACCGCATCTTCCAGTTCAACTCGCTGGGCGCGATTCCGCAAGACAAGAAGTACGCGGGCGAACCCTGCGAGTTGATCATCGGCGACCGCAACACCATTCGCGAGTTCTGCACCTTCAACATCGGCTCGCCCGGTGACAAGGGCGTCACCCGTGTGGGCGACGACAACTGGATCATGGCCTACGTGCACCTTGCACACGATTGCATCGTGGGCAACAAGACCATCTTCGCCAACAACTCGCAACTGGCGGGGCATGTGGAGGTGGGCGACTGGGTCATCCTGGGTGGCTTCACCGTGGTGCACCAGTTTGTGCGCATTGGTGCGCACGCCATGACGGCCATGTGTTCGCTGCTGTTCGCCGACCTGCCGCCCTTCGTGATGTGCCAGGGCCAGCCGGCCAAGGCCCGCTCGATGAATTTCGAGGGCTTGCGCCGCCGGGGCTTCTCGCCCGAGCGCATCGCGGCCGTCAAGGCCATGCACAAGGCCCTGTACCGAGAAGACCTCACGCTGGAGCAGGCCACGCAGCGCATCGCCACGCTGGCAGACGGCAAGCCCGATGTGGCGCAGGACGTCGACATGATGGTCGACTTCCTGGGCGGCACCTCGGCCCAGCGCGGCATCGTTCGCTGAGGACTGCCGTGTCGCCGTCGGTTCGCATCGCCCTGGTGGCAGGGGAAACCTCGGGCGACCTGCTGGGCGGCTTGCTGCTGGGCGGCCTGCGCCAACGCTGGCCTGATCTGCAGGCCTTTGGCATTGGCGGGCCGCACCTGCAGGCGCAGGGCTTTGACGCCTGGTGGCCCAGCGACAAGCTGGCGGTGCGCGGCTATGTCGAGGTCTTGCGCCATTACCGCGAGATCGTGGGCATCCGCCGTGAACTTCAGCAGCGGCTGCTGCAAGGGACTCGCCCCGATGTGTTCGTGGGCGTGGATGCGCCGGATTTCAATCTGGATCTTGAAGCCGGTCTGCGTGAGCAGGGCGTGCGCACCGTGCACTTCGTCTGCCCATCGATCTGGGCCTGGCGGCCCGAGCGGGTGGAGAAGATCCGCCGCAGCGCCGACCATGTGCTGTGCATCTTTCCGTTTGAGCCCGAGTTGCTGGCCCAGCATGGCATTGGGGCCACTTATGTGGGCCACCCGCTGGCCAATGTGATTCCCATGGAGCCCGACCGCGCTGCCGCCCGGGCAGCGCTGGGGCTGCACGACAGCGAGCCGGTGGTGGCCCTTCTGCCGGGCAGCCGTGCCTCCGAGATCCAGTATCTGGGCGATCTGTT
>Ga0256344_1000039_pt1 | contig 13771 bp, 13 predicted proteins | sample AtltaT_15_FD_183794 | JGI IMG/M metagenome (GOLD analysis project Ga0256344, IMG submission 183794) | Metatranscriptome of freshwater microbial communities from Altamaha River, Georgia, United States - Atl_Yuk_RepA_8d (Metagenome... | ecosystem: Environmental > Aquatic > Freshwater > River... | reverse complement strand
CGCCGGAGGTCGCGGGTTCGAGCCCCGTCACTCGCGCCAGCACGACAAATTCCGCGTGCCAGCGTGACAAAGCCCCTTACAATCCAAATTGTTAACGGTTCGCTCCGGGCGAGCTGAAATTTCTGTCACAGTGTTGCACTGGGGCATCGTCGTGCCTATGGCGGTTCGAAACCAATGGGTTTATGGTCGCGCCGTGTTGCACCGCGAAGGCCGGATGCAGCCGGGTAGCAAACCCCCGGCGCGCTGGCGCGCGGCAATGCGCGCGGAGGGCACTTGGAGCGGGGGTATCCGCAGGGTGTCCAACGTGATGCAAGGGGTCGATCGGAGCTGACATGCAGCCTGTGCTATTCGAATACCTGCCGATCCTCGTGTTCCTCGTCATCGCCGGCGGCATCGCCACCGCGATGATCGGTGGATCCCTTCTTGCCGCTCGGCAGAAGCCTTACGCGGAAAAGCTGTCGGCCTATGAGTGCGGGTTCGAGGCGTTCGACGACGCCCGCCGCCGGTTCGACGTGCGCTACTACCTGGTGGCGATCCTGTTCATCATCTTCGACCTGGAAGTCGCCTTCCTGTTCCCCTGGGCGGTCTCGCTGAAGGACATCGGCCTGTTCGGCTTCTGGTCGATGATGGCGTTCCTGGGCGTGCTGACGGTCGGGTTCATCTACGAATGGTGCAAGGGCGCGCTGGAGTGGGAGTGACACCATGAGCGAGCAGACCCAGATCGCCTGGAACCGCGACCACCTGCCTCCGGGCCCCGAGCAGGATGCGGTGATCAGGGGGATCACCGGGGAGATGGCGGACAAGGGATTCCTGGTCGCCAATATCGACAAGGTCGTGAACTGGGCGCGGACCGGCAGCCTGTGGCCGATGACCTTCGGCCTGGCGTGCTGCGCGGTGGAGATGATCCACGCCTATATGCCGCGCTATGACCTCGACCGGCTGGGGATCATTCCCCGCGCTTCGCCGCGCCAGTCGGACGTGATGATCGTGGCCGGCACGCTGACCAACAAGATGGCCCCGGCCCTGCGCAAGGTCTACGACCAGATGCCGGAGCCGCGCTGGGTGATCAGCATGGGCAGCTGCGCCAACGGGGGTGGGTACTACCACTACTCCTATTCCGTGGTGCGCGGCTGCGACCGGGTGGTTCCGGTCGATGTCTATGTGCCGGGCTGCCCGCCGACCGCCGAGGCGCTGGTCTACGGCATCATGCAGTTGCAGAAGAAGATCCGCAGGACGGGGACGATCCTTCGTGGGTGAGACAACGCAAGCGGAGGCGCCGCCGCCGCCGCCTCCGACCCCGCTTGAACTGCTGGGCCAGGCTGTTGCCGCCCTGCCGGGGGTGAAAGGGACCTCGATCCATGTCGAGGAACTGACCGCGCATGCGGACCGCGACTCGCTGATCGCGCTGATGACCACGCTGCGCGATGACCCGCGCTTCGCCTTCGAGCAGGTGATGGACATCTGTGGGGTCGACTGGCCGGAGCGTGAGGAGCGCTTCGACGTCGTCTACAACCTGCTGTCGGTGTCGAATAACCAGCGGCTGCGGGTGATCGTCACCACCGACGATGTGAAGCCGGTGCCGTCGGTGCACGGGATCTGGCCGGTCGCGACCTGGTGGGAGCGTGAGGCCTGGGATCTGTATGGCATCATCTTCTCGGGCCAGCCGGATTTGCGCCGCATCCTGACCGACTACGGGTTCGAGGGGCATCCGCTGCGCAAGGACTTCCCGCTGACCGGCTATGTCGAGGTTCGCTACGACGAGGACCGCAAGCAGGTGGTCTATGAGCCGGTGAAGCTGACCCAGGATTTCCGCACGTTCGACTTCCTCTCTCCGTGGGAGGCGATGACGACGCTGCCGGGCGACGAGAAGGTGGCCGTCCCCCGACGCGCCGCGCAGAAGGGCTGAGCATGAGCGAAACCGCCGTCACCGAGGTTGGCACGACGACCCGGACCGTCGAGATCGACAGCCATTCGATCAATTTCGGCCCCCAGCATCCGGCCGCGCATGGCGTGCTGCGCCTGATCCTGGAACTGGACGGGGAGGTCGTGGAGCGGGCCGATCCGCATATCGGCCTGCTGCATCGCGGCACCGAGAAGCTGATCGAATACAAGACGTATATGCAGGCGGTGCCGTATTTCGACCGCCTGGATTACGTCTCGCCGATGTGCGAGGAGCATGCCTACGCGCTGGCGGTCGAGAAGCTTCTGGGGATCACCGCGCCGGAGCGGGCGCAGTGGATCCGGGTGCTGTTCGCCGAAATCACGCGGGTGCTGAACCACCTGCTGAACCTGACGACCTATGCGCTGGACGTTGGTGCCATCACGCCCTCCCTTTGGGGGTTCGAGGAGCGTGAGAAGCTGATGGAGTTCTATGAGGCAGCGTCGGGGGCGCGGCTTCATTCGAACTACTTCCGGCCCGGTGGCGTGGCGAAGGATCTTCCGGCCGGCCTGATGGAGCGGATCGCCGAGTGGGCGGACGGGTTCCCGAAGTTCATGGACGACCTCGAGGGCCTGCTGACCTCCAACCGCATCTGGAAGCAGCGCACGGTCGATATCGGCGTGATGTCGCCCGAGGGTGCGCTGGCCTGGGGCTTCAGCGGGCCGCCTTTGCGCGCGTCGGGTATTCCGTGGGATCTGCGGCGGTCGCAGCCCTATGACAAGTATGCCGAGGTGGATTTCCAGGTGCCCGTGGGGCGCAACGGCGATTGCTACGACCGGTATCTGGTGCGCTTGGCCGAGGTGCGGGAAAGCGTGAAGATCATCCGCCAGTGCCTGGCGAAGATGAAGCCCGGCCCGATCAAGGTGCAGGACCGCAAGTTCACCCCGCCGACGCGGCGGGAGATGAAGCGTTCGATGGAAGCGCTGATCCATCACTTCAAGCTCTACACCGAGGGCTATCACGTGCCGGCCGGGTCCACCTACACGGTGGTGGAGACCCCGAAGGGCGAGTTCGGCGTGTATCTGGTCGCGGACGGCACGAACAAGCCGTATCGCTGCAAGATCCGCTCGACCGGGTTCTCCTTCCTCCAGGCCACCGACGTGATGTGCAAGCGGCACATGCTGGCCGATGTCTGCGCGATCATCGGATCGATGGACATCGTGTTCGGCGAGATCGACAGGTAGATCATGGCAGGCAGCAACGGGGCTGACTTCGAACAGCCCACCCATTTCGCCTTCGACGCCGAGAGCGAGGCGCAGATCGCGACCGTGTTGGCCCGCTATCCGGCCGATCGCAAGGCGTCGGGCGTGATCCCGCTGCTGTGGATCGTGCAGAAGCAGATGAAGCGGCAGACCGACAGTGCCTGGGTTCCGGTGAAGGGGATGGACGCCATCGCCGAACGCCTGGGGATGGCGCCGATCCGGGTGTACGAAGTGTGCACCTTCTATCTGATGTTCAACACGCGGCCGGTGGGGAAGTACCACCTCCAGCTCTGCACCACGACGCCGTGCTGGCTGCGCGGGTCGGATGAAGTAGTGGCCGCCTGCCGCGCGGAGACGGGCATCGAGGGCTGGGGCGAGACCTCGGCCGATGGGATGTTCACCATGACCGAGGTCGAATGCGTCGGGGCGTGCGTGAATGCACCCGTATTGCAGGTCGACGACGATTTCTATGATGACATGGACGCCGCCAAGGTGAAGACGCTGCTGGACGCGCTGCGGCGCGGGGAGCGTCCGCCGGTCGGGTCGATGGCCGGGCGGCAGAAATCCGCGCCCGAGGGCGGGCCGCAGACCCTCACCACGCTCAACTTCGCGCCGGAGGCATAGACGTGCTTCAGGACAAGGACCGTATCTACACCAACCTCTACGGCCTGCATGATCCCTTCCTCAAGGGTGCGCGGGCGCGGGGCGACTGGGACAACACCAAGGCGATCCTGGAACGCGGCCGCGATGCGATCGTGCAGGAGATGAAGGATTCGGGGATGCGCGGGCGCGGCGGCGCCGGCTTCCCCACGGGGCTGAAATGGTCGTTCATGCCCAAGCAGTCCGACCGGCCCTGCTATCTGGTGGTGAACGCCGACGAGTCGGAGCCCGGCACCTGCAAGGACCGGGAAATCATCCGCCACGACCCGCACAAGCTGATCGAGGGCTGCCTGATCGCCGGCTTTGCGATGGGGGCCTGCGCGGCGTTCATCTACATCCGCGGCGAGTTCTACAACGAATCCGTGGTGCTGCAGCACGCAATTGAGGAAGCCTATGCGGCCGGGCTGATCGGCAAGAACGCCTGCGGGTCGGGGTACGATTTCGATGTCGTGCTGCACCGCGGCGCGGGGGCTTACATCTGCGGCGAAGAGACCGCGCTGATCGAGAGCCTGGAAGGCAAGAAGGGGATGCCGCGGCTGAAGCCGCCGTTCCCGGCCGGCGTCGGGCTGTATGGTTGCCCGTCCACGGTGAACAATGTCGAGAGCATCGCCGGCGCGCCGACCATCATGCGGCGCGGGGCGGCCTGGTTCGCCGGGCTCGGTCGGCAGAACAACACCGGCACCAAGCTGTTCTGCATCTCCGGCCATGTGAACAAGCCCTGCAATGTCGAGGAGGAACTCGGCATCTCCATGCGGGAGCTGATCGACAAGCATGCCGGCGGGGTGCGCGGCGGCTGGGACAACCTGCTGGCGGTGATCCCCGGCGGGGCCTCGGTGCCGATGATCCCGAAGTCGATCTGCGACGAGGTGCTGATGGACTTCGACAGCCTGCGCGCGGTGCGCAGCGGGCTGGGCACGGCAGCGGTGATCGTGATGGACAAGTCCACCGACCTGATCAAGGCCATCGCGCGTCTGTCGAAATTCTACATGCATGAGAGCTGCGGCCAGTGCACCCCGTGCCGGGAGGGCACCGGCTGGATGTGGCGGGTGATGACCCGGATGGTGGAAGGCCGCGCCGACGTGGCCGAAATCGACACGCTGGAGCAGGTGACCCGCCAGGTCGAGGGCCACACGATCTGCGCCCTGGGCGACGCCGCGGCCTGGCCGATCCAGGGCCTGATCCGGCACTTCCGCCCGGTGATGGAGCAGCGGATCGCGGAGTACAAGGCGCGCGCGACCCAGCGCATGGCGGCGGAGTAGGCGGGACATGGCGAAGCTCACCATCGACGGGATCGAGGTCGAGGTCCCGAACGGGTCCACCGTGCTGCAGGCGTGTGAGGCGGCGGGCATCGAAGTGCCGCGCTTCTGCTACCACGACCGGCTGTCGATCGCCGGCAACTGCCGCATGTGCCTGGTGGAGATCGAGAAGACCCCGCCGAAGCCGATCTCGTCCTGCACCTATCCGGTGGCGGATGGGATGGTCGTGCATACCGACACGCCGATGGTGCGCAACGGGCGCCGCGGGGTGATGGAATTTCTGCTGATCAACCACCCGCTGGACTGCCCGATCTGCGACCAGGGCGGGGAATGCGATCTCCAGGACCAGGCGATGGGGTTCGGCGCCGATACCTCGCGCTATGCCGAGAACAAGCGGGCGGTGAAGGACAAGAACCTCGGCCCGTTGGTGAAGACGTCGATGAACCGCTGCATCCATTGCACGCGCTGCATCCGCTTCATCACCGAGGTCGCCGGCGTGCCCGACCTGGGTGCGACCGCGCGTGGCGAGCACATGGAAGTCGGCACCTATGTCGAAAAGGCGCTGGGGTCGGAGTTGTCGGGCAACATCATCGACCTCTGCCCGGTCGGCGCGCTGACCTCCAAGCCCTATGCCTTCGTCGCGCGGCCGTGGGAGCTGTCGAAGGTCGACAGCATCGACGTGCTGGACGCGGTGGGCACGAACATTCGCGTCGATGCCCGGGGCCCTGAGGTGCTGCGCATCCTGCCCCGCATCAACGAGGACGTGAACGAGGAGTGGCTGGCCGACAAGTCTCGCTTTGCCAATGACGGGCTGAAGCGGCGGCGGCTGGACCGGCCCTGGGTGAAGCAGGACGGCAAGCTGGCGGCGGCGTCCTGGGACGAGGCCTTCGCGGCGATCGCGGATCGTCTGAAGGGCGTCAGTGGCGACCGGATCGGCGCCATCGTCGGCGATCTGTGCGATGCCGAGTCGATGCTGGCGCTGAAGGACCTGATGGCGCGGCTCGACTCGCACAACATCGACTGCCGCCAGGATGGGGCGCGGGTCGATATCGCGCGGCGGGACTTCTACACGTTCAACACCTCGATCGTCGGGATCGAGGAAGCGGACGCCGTGCTGCTGGTGGGCACCAACCCGCGGAAGGAAGCGCCGATCCTGAATGCGCGGCTGCGCAAGGCCTGGGTGGCGAACCGGATGCCGATTGGGCTGATCGGGCCCGCCGCCGACCTGACCTATCCCACCACGTTGCTGGGCGGGTCGCCGTCGGTGCTGAATGCGCTGCATTCAGGGGCGCATGACTTCGCCGAGGTGCTGAAGGCGGCGAAGAAGCCGATGATCATCGTCGGCCAGGCGGCCCTGGCGCGCCCCGATGGCGCGGCGGTGCTCGCCGCGGCCTGGCGCCTGGCCGCGGAAGTGGGCGCGCTGACGCCGGAATGGCACGGGTTCAACGTGTTGCACACTGCCGCCGCACGGGTGGGGGCGCTGGACCTCGGGCTGGTGCCGGGGGCGAAGGGCAAGGACCTCGATGCCATGATGGGCGGCGGGGTGGATGTGCTGTGGCTGCTGGGGGCGGATGAGTTCGACACCTCCCGCATCGGGCCGAACACCTTCGTCATCTACCAGGGCCACCATGGCGACGCCGGCGCGCGGCGGGCCAACGTGATCCTGCCCGGCGCGGCCTATACCGAGAAGTCGGGCACCTATGTGAACACCGAGGGGCGCGTGCAGCGCAGCTTCGGCGCGGTGCTGCCGCCGGGCGAGGCGAGGGAGGACTGGCGCATCCTGCGTGCGTTCTCCGCCGTGATCGGCAAGGTGCTGCCCTATGACACGATCGACGCGTTGCGCGCGCGGCTGGAGCAGGTGAATCCCGCCTTCTCCAAGATTGGCTATTTGCCGCGCTTCGGGTGTTCCGACCTGACGGGGCCGGCGGGCGATCCGGCCGTGCTGAGCGACTCCGCGTTCACGCCGGCGATTGCCAACTACTACCAGACCGATCCGATCAGCCGCGCGAGCCCGACGATGGCGGCGTGCACTGAGGTGGCGTCGCCGGCCCTGGTCGCGGCGGAGTAGGACGATGATCGATTTTCTGCTGCATCATCCGGTTGGGATCGTCATCCTGACCTTCATCAAGGCGCTGGCGCTGCTGGTGCCGCTGCTGATCGGCGTGGCGTATCTGACCTATGCCGAACGCAAGGTCCTGGCGGCGATGCAGCTGCGCAAGGGGCCGAACGTGGTGGGGCCCTTCGGCCTGTTCCAGCCCTTCGCCGACGCGCTGAAGATGATCATGAAGGAGACGATCATCCCCTCGGGGGCGAACCGTCTTCTGTTCCTGCTGGCCCCGATGCTGACCTTTGGCCTGGCGATGCTGGCCTGGGCGGTGATCCCGGTGAACGACGGCTGGGCGATCGCCGACATCAATGTCGGCATCCTGTATCTGTTCGCGATTTCCTCGCTGGGCGTCTACGGCATCATCATCGCCGGCTGGGCGTCGAACTCGAAGTATCCGTTCCTGGGCGCGTTGCGGTCGGCCGCGCAGATGGTCAGCTACGAGGTCTCGATGGGCTTCGTGCTGGTCACGGTGCTGATGTGCGCGGGCAGCCTGAACCTGTCCGAGATCGTGCGGGCGCAGACCAACATGTGGTACTGCATCCCGCTGTTTCCGATGTTCATCGTGTTCTTCATCTCGGCGCTGGCCGAGACGAACCGAGCGCCGTTCGACTTGCCGGAAGGGGAGTCGGAGATCGTGGCGGGGTTCTTCGTGGAGTACAGCTCCATGAGCTTCGCGCTGTTCTTCCTCGGCGAATACGCGAACATGATCCTCATGAGCGCGATGACGTCGATCCTGTTCCTGGGCGGCTGGCTCGCCCCGTTCGGGATCGAGCCGTTCACGTGGATCCCCGGGCCGATCTGGTTCATCCTGAAGATCTGCTTCTGCCTGTTTGTCTTCCTGTGGGTGCGCGCGACCTTCCCGCGCTATCGCTATGACCAGTTGATGCGTCTGGGCTGGAAGGTGTTCCTGCCGCTGTCGCTGATCTGGCTGGTGATCACCGCCGGCGCGCTCGTCGCCTTCGGGTGGCTGCCCCATGCCTGAGTTCTTCCGCCTTAAGGAGCGTGCCTGATGGCATTCCTGGACCGCACCGCGCGGGCGATGCTGTTGAGCGAACTGGTCTCAGGCATGAGCCTGACCCTGCGCTATTTCTTCAAGCCCAAGGTCACGATCAACTACCCCTATGAGAAGGGCCCGATCAGCCCCCGTTTCAAGGGGGAGCACGCGCTGCGCCGCTATCCCAACGGGGAAGAGCGCTGCATCGCCTGCAAGCTGTGCGAGGCGATCTGCCCCGCCCAGGCGATCACGATCGAGGCCGAACCGCGCGACGACGGCTCCCGCCGCACCACGCGCTACGACATCGACATGACGAAGTGCATCTACTGCGGCCTCTGCGAGGAAGCCTGCCCGGTGGACGCGATCGTCGAGGGGCCGAACTTCGAGTTCGCCACCGAGACGCGTGAGGAGCTGCTCTACAACAAGGAGAAGCTGCTGGCGAACGGCGACCGGTGGGAGCCGGAGCTGGCCCGCAGGCTCGAACTGGACGCGCCCTACCGATGATCACCGCGATCCTCTTCTATCTGTTCGCCGCCGTGCTGGTCGTCTCGGCCGCCATGGTGGTCAGCGCGCGGAACCCGGTTCATTCCGTGCTGTTCCTGATCCTGGCCTTCTTCAACGCCGCCGCGCTGTTCCTGATCGCGGGGGCGGAGTTCCTGGCGATGACCCTCGTCATCGTCTACGTCGGCGCCGTGGCGGTGCTGTTCCTGTTCGTCGTGATGATGCTGGACATCGACTTCGCCCAGCTCCGCAGCGGCTTCCAGCGCTATCTGCCGGTCGGCATCGCAGTCGGCGGCGTGCTGTTCGTGGAACTGGCCGTGGTGTTCGGCGGCTGGAAGCTGGCGCCGGCCGCGCCGCGCGTGCTGGCCTCCCCGGTGCCGGCCAACGTGACGAACACCGAGGCGTTGGGCCGCATCATGTATACGGACTACGTCTTCCTGTTCCAGGCCTCCGGCCTGGTGCTGCTGGTGGCGATGATCGGCGCGATCGTGCTGACCCTGCGCGACCGCAAGACGTCGCGCCATCAGAGCATCCGTCAGCAGACCGAACGCAAGGTCGAGGACACGCTGGAGCTTGTGCCGATGGGCCTGGGTGCCGGCATCCCGGCTGATGCGATCCGCCGTCCGAAGGTGATCGAGGAGCCGGCCGTCGAAGGCCACGGGCATGGAGGCCACGGCCATGGCCATCACTGAGCATGCCGAAAGGGGGCTGACCCGATGATGGACGTCGGACTGGGCCATTATCTGGTGGTCAGCGCGATCCTGCTCGTGCTGGGCATCTTCGGGATCTTCCTCAACCGCAAGAACGTCATCGTCATCCTGATGTCGGTCGAGCTGATCCTGCTGGCGGTCAATCTCAACCTCGTCGCCTTCTCGGCGGTGCATGGGGATCTGGCCGGGCAGGTGCTGGCGATGCTGGTGCTGACGGTGGCCGCCGCCGAGGCGGCGATCGGGCTCGCCATCGTCGTGATCTATTTCCGCAACCGCGGTTCGATCCAGGTTGAGGACGTCAACCTGATGAAGGGCTGACATGATCTACGCTCTCGCGATCTTCGCGCCGCTGGTCGGTGCCTGCGTCTCCGGCCTGCTGGGCAAGGTGATCGGCGACCGGGGCGCCATGACCGCCTCGGTGCTGGGCATGGTCGTCGCCGCGATCTGCGGTCCGATCGCCTTCTTCCAGCTCGTGCTGGGCCATGCCCCGGCGGGCGTGCTGCATCTGTCGCCCTGGGTGGAGGCCGGTGGCTTCCACGTCGAATGGGCGCTGCGCTACGACACGCTGTCGGCGGCGATGGTCGCCATGGTGTCGTTCGTGTCGATGCTGATCCATGTCTACTCGATCGGCTACATGGCGCATGACGCGACACGCTGGCGGTTCTTCGCCTACCTGTCGCTGTTCACCTTCGCGATGCTGATGCTGGTCACCGCCGACAACCTGCTCCAGCTCTTCTTCGGCTGGGAAGGCGTAGGCCTGTGTTCCTACCTGCTGATCGGCTACTGGTACGACCGCCCGTCGGCCTGTGCCGCGGCGATCAAGGCCTTCGTGGTGAACCGCATCGCCGACCTGCCCTTCGCGGTGGGCCTGGCGCTGGTCTTCGCGCTGTTCGGGTCGATCGAGTTCCAGGTGATCTTCCCCGCGGTCGCGCAGCACGCCAACGACACCTATTCGCTGTTCGGCCACACCTTCCGCGCGCTGGAGGTCATCGGCTTCCTGCTGTTCATCGGCGCCATGGGCAAGTCCGCGCAGCTCGGCCTGCATGTCTGGCTGCCGGACGCGATGGAAGGCCCGACGCCGGTCTCGTCGCTGATCCATGCGGCAACGATGGTGACCGCGGGCGTGTTCCTGATGGCGCGCATGTCGCCGGTGATGGAATTCGCCCCCTACGCGCTGGGCTTCGTCACCTTCGTCGGCGCGTCGACCGCGCTGTTCGCCGCGACGATCGGCTGCACGCAGAACGACATCAAGCGCGTGATCGCCTATTCCACCTGTTCGCAGCTTGGCTACATGTTCGTCGCCGCCGGCGTCGGCGCCTATCAGGTGGCGGTCTTCCATCTGATCACGCACGCCTTCTTCAAGGCGCTGCTGTTCATGGGCGCCGGTTCGGTCATCCACGCGATGTCGGATGAGCAGGACATGCGCAAGATGGGCGGGCTGGCGAAGCTGATCCCGGCGACCTGCACGGTGATGTGGATCGGCAACCTCGCCTTGGCCGGCATCCCGTTCTTCGCCGGCTACTATTCGAAGGACGCGATCATCGAATCGGCCTTCGCCGCCCACAGTGCGGTCGGCATGTATGCCTTCTTCTGCACGGTGCTGGCCGCCTTCCTGACCGCCTTCTACTCCTGGCGGCTGCTGTTCATGACCTTCCATGGCCGCTCGCGCGCCGACCATCACGTGCTGGAGCATGTGCATGAGAGCCCGCTGGTCATGCTGGTGCCCCTGTTCGTGCTGTCGATCGGCGCGATCTTCGCCGGCTACCTGCTGAAGGACTGGTTCATCGGCCACGACGAGCATCACTTCTGGGCGGGCGCGATCTACAGCGGCGCGCAGAACCATATCCTGGAGGCGATGCACCATCTGCCCGGCTGGGTGGGGCTGGTGCCGCTGATCCTGGCGCTGTCGGGCATCGGGCTGGCCTGGGTGATGTATATCGCCAACCCGCTGCTGCCGGTGCGGCTCGCGCAGGCCTTCAAGCCGGTCTACCTGTTCCTGCTGAACAAGTGGTACTTCGATGAGCTGTACGACGCGATCTTCGTGCGGCCGGCGATCCGTCTCGCCCGCGGCTTCTGGCAGATCGGCGACGTGACGGTCATCGACGGCGTGCCGAACGGGCTCGCGGAACTGACCTCCGGCTCCTCCCGCCAGGTGGTCAAGATCCAGACCGGATCCTTGGCCGTCTATGCCTTTGTCATGCTGATCGGCGTCGTGGCGCTGGTCGGCATCTTCATGCTGATCCGGTGATGATGATGCACGGCCCCGACGGCATTCTCGGTTTCCCGATCCTCTCGCTGATCACCTGGCTGCCGCTGGTCGGCGGGCTGGTGATCCTGTCAGTGCGCGGCGATGAGGAAACCGTCGCCACCAACGCCCGCTGGACCGCGCTCTGGACCAGCCTGATCGTGCTGGTCCTCTCGCTGGTGTTGTGGGTGCGGTTCGACAAGTCGAACCCCGGCTTTCAGTTCGTCGAGGATGTGTCCTGGCTGCCGGAATTCGGCGTCGGCTACAAGATGGGTGTCGACGGCATCTCGGTGCTGTTCGTGCTGCTGTCCACCGTGCTGACGCCGCTGTGCATCCTGGCGTCGTGGGAGAGCATCCAGACGCGGGTGAGGGAGTTCATGCTCTCCTTCCTCATCCTCGAAACGATGATGGTCGGCATGTTCTGCGCGCTCGACTTCATCGTGTTCTACATGTTCTTTGAGGCGGTGCTGATCCCGATGTACCTCATCATCGGGGTCTGGGGCGGGCCGCGCCGCGTCTACGCCGCGGTGAAGTTCTTCCTCTACACCCTCACCGGTTCGGTGCTGATGCTGCTCGCGCTGCTGGCGATGTGGCTCTACGCCGGAACGACGGATATCGAGACACTGCTGCACACGCAGTTCCCCTCGGGCATGCAGAACTGGTTGTTCCTGGCCTTCCTCGCCTCCTTCGCGGTGAAGGTGCCGATGTGGCCGGTCCACACCTGGCTGCCCGACGCGCACGTGGAAGCGCCGACCGCGGGGTCGGTCATCCTGGCCGGCGTGCTGCTGAAGATGGGCGGATACGGGTTCCTGCGCTTCACCATCCCGATGCTGCCCGAGGCATCCGCGCATTTCGCGCCGCTGATGTTCACGCTGTCGGTCGTGGCGGTGATCTACACCTCCCTCGTCGCGCTGGCGCAGGAGGACATGAAGAAGCTGATCGCCTACTCCTCGGTCGCCCACATGGGCATCGTGACGATCGGCATGTTCACCTTCAACAACCAGGGCATCCAGGGCGCGCTGTTCCAGATGCTCTCGCACGGCGTCGTGTCCGGCGCGCTGTTCCTCGTGGTGGGCGTGGTCTACGACCGCATCCACTCCCGTGAGATCGCGCGCTACGGCGGCCTGTCCGACCGAATGCCGGGCTACGCCTTCGTGGCCATGCTGTTCACCATGGCCTCGGTCGGGCTGCCGGGCACCGCGGGCTTCGTGGGTGAGTTCCTGGTGATCGTCGGCGCCTTCCAGGTCAGCTTCTGGCTGGCGCTGCTGGGTGGCGCGGGCATGATCCTGGGTGCGGCGTACATGCTGTACCTCTACCGCCGGGTGTTCTTCGGCCGGATCACGCGCGATGACCTGCGCGGCATCCTGGACCTGTCGGCCCGCGAATGGGCGGTGTTCGTGCCGCTGATCATCCTGACCATGTGGATGGGCATCTACCCGTCCAGCTTCACCAGCTTCTGGGAAGCCTCGGTCGCCGCCATGGTGCAGCAGCACCAGGCCGCGCTCGCCGGCGTCGTGAAGCTTGCCGGGGTTGCACACTGATGAACTGGATGCTGGCCCTGCCCGAGATCGTCCTGGCCTGCCTGGGCATGGCGATCCTGCTGTTCGGCGTGCTGCGCAAGGACGACAGCACGGTGCTGTGCACCATGTTCACCATCGCGGCGTTCCTGGTCACCGCGATGCTGGTCGCCACCGGCGTGACCGGCATCGGCTTCCACGGGCAGTTCACCGCCGACGCGTTCTCAGCCTTCAACAAGGTGCTGATCCTGGCCGGTGCCTCGCTGACCGCGATGCTGTCGCTGGACTGGAACCGCAAGCAGGGCATCGGGCGCTTCGAGTACCCGGTCCTGATGCTGTTCGCCGTCGTCGGCATGATGGTCATGACGTCGTCGTCGAACCTGATGACGCTGTACCTGGGCCTCGAACTCCAGTCGCTGTCGCTGTACGTGCTCGCGGCCTTCGCGCGCGACGACGTGCGGTCGTCGGAAGCGGGCCTGAAGTATTTCGTGCTGTCGTCGCTGGCCTCCGGGCTGCTGCTGTATGGCACGTCCATGGTCTACGGCTTTGCCGGGACGATGGACTTCAACGAGCTGCGCGCGATCCTCGCCGGGCCGGCCAATGCCTCGCCCGGGCTGATCGTCGGCATCGTCTTCGTGCT
>Ga0256344_1000038_pt1 | contig 13838 bp, 14 predicted proteins | sample AtltaT_15_FD_183794 | JGI IMG/M metagenome (GOLD analysis project Ga0256344, IMG submission 183794) | Metatranscriptome of freshwater microbial communities from Altamaha River, Georgia, United States - Atl_Yuk_RepA_8d (Metagenome... | ecosystem: Environmental > Aquatic > Freshwater > River... | reverse complement strand
GGGCCGCCTGCTGGAAGGGGTGGATCGACTCAAGCGCTGGCTCGGGCAATCTCACGCCTGTTGTGGCGCCGCTGCCTGGGACGTTTCCAGGTTCGTGGGCCGCTGCGGCAGGACGCATGTAACCTCGAGGAAATCGAAATGATCGCTCAATCCGTCAAGGCCGAAGTCATTGCGGCCAACGCACGTGGCGCCGCCGACACCGGCAGCCCCGAAGTCCAGGTCGCCATCCTGACCGCTCGCATCAACGAGCTGACCCCCCACTTCAAGACCCACGCCAAGGACCACCATGGTCGTCGTGGTCTGCTGCGCATGGTCAGCCGCCGCCGCAAGCTGCTCGACTACCTGAAGTCGCGTGACGCCGACCGTTACGTGGCTCTGATCGCCAAACTGGGCCTGCGCAAGTAATTGCTGTAGCCAAGTAGCGCAAAAACGCCTGGGTTGGTTCGCTGGCTCAGGCGTTTTTCGCTTGTTTTTCCCCTTTCATCTTTCGGGCACATCACATCAAGCAGAGCGAAGCTGTGTCATTCCAACGGACCTGAAGCCGCAGGTTCTTCTAGTCCGCTGGAATGGCATCGTGTTCTGCAAATGTGGGTTCCGGGCGCCCGGTGCTGCCACACGCACCTCTCACAGGAGAACCACATGACCATGTTCAACAAAGTCACCAAGACCTTCCAGTGGGGCCAGCATTCGGTCCGCATGGAAACCGGCGAAATCGCCCGCCAATCCAGCGGCGCCGTGCTGCTCGACATGGAAGGCACCGTGGTGCTGGCCACCGTGGTGGCCAAGTCCGATGCCAAGGCCGGCCAGGACTTCTTCCCGCTGACCGTTGACTACATCGAGAAGACCTACGCCGCCGGCAAGATCCCCGGCAGCTTCTTCAAGCGCGAAGGCCGCCCCAGCGAACTCGAAACCCTGACCAGCCGCCTGATCGACCGCCCGATCCGCCCGCTGTTCCCCGAAGGTTTCTTCAACGAAGTGCAGGTGGTCATCCACACGCTGTCGCTGAACCCTGAGGTCGATGCCGACATCGCCGCCATGATCGCCACCAGCGCCGCGCTGTCGGTCTCGGGCATCCCCTTCAACGGCCCCATCGGCGCCGCCCGCGTGGGTTACGTCAATGGCCAGTACGTGCTGAACCCCGGCCAGACCGAGCGCAAGAACTCGTCCATGGACCTGATCGTGGCCGGCACCCAGGCCGCCGTGCTGATGGTCGAGTCGGAAGCACAGCAACTGAGCGAAGAAGTGATGCTCGGCGCCGTGGTGTTTGGCCACGAGCAGGGCAACATCGCCATCGCCGCCATCAACGAACTGGTGCGTGACGCCGGCAAGCCCGAGTGGAACTGGCAAGCGCCCGCCAAGGACGAGGCGCTGATCGCCAAGATCGACGGTCTGGCCAAGGCCAAGCTGGAAGCCGCTTACCAAATTCGCAACAAGCAGGCGCGCACCCAGGCTTGCCGCACCGCCTACGCCGACGTGATGGCGGCCTTGAAGGCCGAAGGCGTGGCCTTCGACAGCGTGGCCATCGAAGGCCTGCTGTTCGAGATCGAAGCCAAGATCGTGCGTGGCCAGATTTTGGCCGGCGAGCCCCGCATCGACGGCCGCGACACCCGCACCGTGCGCGCCATCGAAATCCGCAACGGCGTGCTGCCGCGCACCCACGGTTCGGCCCTGTTCACCCGGGGTGAAACCCAGGCGCTGGTGGTGGCCACCCTCGGCACCGACCGCGACGCCCAGCGCATCGACGCGTTGGCTGGCGAGTACGAAGACCGCTTCATGCTGCACTACAACATGCCTCCCTTCGCCACCGGCGAAACGGGTCGCGTGGGTTCGCCCAAGCGCCGCGAAATCGGTCACGGCCGTCTGGCCAAGCGCGCCCTGGTGGCCGCGTTGCCGAGCAAGGAAGAATTCCCCTACACCATGCGTGTGGTGTCGGAAATCACCGAGTCCAACGGCTCCTCGTCTATGGCTTCGGTCTGCGGCGGCTGCCTGGCACTGATGGACGCCGGCGTGCCCATGAAGGCGCACGTGGCCGGCATCGCCATGGGCCTGATCAAGGACGGCAACCGCTTTGCCGTGCTGACCGACATCCTGGGCGATGAAGATCACCTGGGCGACATGGACTTCAAGGTGGCCGGTACCACCAACGGCGTGACCGCGCTGCAGATGGACATCAAGATCCAGGGCATCACCAAGGAAATCATGCAGGTCGCACTGGCCCAGGCCAAGGAAGCCCGCATGCACATCCTGGGCAAGATGCAGGACGCCATGGGTGAAGCCAAGACCGAAGTGAGCAACTTCGCGCCCAAGCTGTTCACCATGAAGATCAACCCCGAGAAGATCCGCGACGTGATCGGCAAGGGCGGCGCCGTCATCCGCGCGCTGACCGAAGAGACCGGCTGCCAGATCAACATCGAGGAAGACGGCACCATCACCATCGCCGCCACCGATTCGACCAAGGCCGACGAAGCCAAGCGCCGCATCGAAGCCATCACCGCCGAAGCCGAAATCGGCAAGGTCTACGAAGGCCCGATCACCAAGATCCTGGACTTCGGTGCCCTGGTCAACATCCTGCCCGGCAAGGACGGCCTGCTGCACATCAGCCAGATCGCCCACGAGCGCGTGGAGAAGGTCACCGACTACCTGCAAGAAGGTCAGATCGTCAAGGTCAAGGTGCTGGAGACCGACGAGAAGGGCCGCATCAAGCTGTCCATGAAGGCCCTGGCCGACCGCCCGGAGCGCGCTGAGCGCCCGGAACGTGCCGAGCGCGCCGACCACCGTGGTGCTGCCGACGCCGCTGCTCAACAGCAGCAGCAACAGCAGTAAGGCGAGCGCCGCCATGGCCACCATGCAAGCTGTCGAGATCACCGCTTACGGCGCGCCTGAGGTCTTGCAACTTTGCGAGCGCCCCAGACCCGAGGCGGGCGCTGGCGAATTGCTCATCCGCGTGGCGGCGTCGGGCGTGAACCGCCCCGACGTGCTGCAGCGCACCGGCAACTACCCCGTGCCACCGGGCGCCTCCGATCTGCCCGGCCTCGAAGTGGCTGGTGTGATCGAAGCGGGTGATGCAGCGGCCCTGGCTGCGGCAGGCCTGAAGCTGGGCGACCGCGTGTGTGCGCTGGTGGCCGGTGGCGGTTATGCGCAGTACTGCGTGGCGCCCGTGGGGCAGTGCCTGCCGGTGCCGGCGGGCCTGTCCGACGTGGAAGCCGCTTCGCTGCCCGAGACCTTTTTCACGGTCTGGAGCAACGTGTTCGACCGGGCCCACCTGCAGCAGGGCGAGACCCTGCTGATCCAGGGTGGCTCCAGCGGCATTGGGGTCACCGCCATCCAGATGGCCAAGGCCCTGGGCGCGCGCGTGATCGTCACGGTGGGCAGCGACGACAAGGCAAAAGCCTGTCTGGCTTTGGGCGCCGACCACGCGATCAACTACAAGACGCAGGACTTCGTGCGTGAGGTGGCCGATGTCACCGGTGGTGCCGGTGTCAACGTCATCCTCGACATGGTGGCCGGAGCCTATGTGGCCCGTGAGATCGACTGCCTGGCCGATGAAGGCCGGCTGGTCATCATCGCGGTGCAGGGCGGTGTGAAGGCCGAGTTCAATGCGGGCGCCGTGTTGCGCCGCCGTCTGGCCATCACCGGCTCCACCTTGCGCCCGCGCCCGGTGGCTTTCAAAGCCGCCATCGCGCAGTCGCTCAAAGCGAAGGTGTGGCCCTTGATCGAAAGCGGCGCCATCAAGCCTGTGATCCACAGCGTGTACCCGGCCGCCCAGGCGGCGCAGGCGCACGCGCTGATGGAAACCAACCAGCACATCGGCAAGTTGGTGCTGAGCTGGGCCTGATTGTTTTGACCCGGAACCAAGAGATGAAAAAGCTCATCGTCGGCAATTGGAAAATGAACGGCAGCCTCGCGTCCAACGAGGTTTTGCTGCAAGGTTTTCAACAAGGCCTCGAGGCGCAAGACCAGTCGGTGCTGGTGGCGGTGTGCGCCAGCGCGCCCTACCTGCCCCAGTTGCAGCTGCTGCTGGGCCAAGGCGCCATCGCCTGGGGTGCACAAGACGTGTCGGCCCACGAGGCGGGTGCCTACACGGGCGAGGTGAGTGCGGCCATGCTGCGCGAGTTTGGCTGCCGCTACGCCATCGTCGGCCACTCCGAGCGTCGCCAGTACCACGCTGAGTCCGATGAGGTGGTGGCGGCCAAGGCGCAGCGTGCGCTGGCGGCAGGCATCACGCCCATCGTTTGTGTGGGCGAGACCTTGGCCGAACGCGATGCCGGCCAGACCGAGGCGGTGGTGAAACGCCAGCTCGCTGCCGTGATCCACACCGTGGGCCACTGCAGCAGCGAGATGGTGGTGGCCTACGAGCCGGTTTGGGCCATCGGCACCGGCCGCACGGCCACGCCCGAACAGGCGCAAGCCGTGCACCATGTGCTGCGCGCCCAGGTGGCCGCCGCCACGGCCAACGCCGACAAGCGTGTGCACATTCTCTACGGCGGCAGCATGAACGCCGCCAACGCAGCCAGCCTTTTGGCCATGCCCGACATCGATGGCGGCCTCATTGGTGGCGCGTCGCTGAAGGTGCCCGATTTTCTGCAGATCATCCGTGCCGCCCGCAGCTGAAGGCTGAGACGGTGCTGTTCGACCATTTGGAGTAGCAAAGAATGAAAGTGTTGATGACCGTATTGCTGGCCGTGCAAATCCTGGCCGCCATGGGCATGATTGGCCTGATCCTGATGCAGCATGGCAAGGGTGCCGATGCGGGCGCGGCGTTCGGCGGCGGCGGTGGTGGCTCGGCCAGCCTGTTCGGCGCCTCGGGCAGTGCCAATTTTCTGTCGCGCACCACGGCGGTGCTCGCAAGCGTGTTTTTGGTGTGCACCCTGGCACTGGCGTATTTCGGCAACCTGCGTGCGCCGGCATCGTCGGGCAGCGTGCTCGAAACCGCGCCCGTGCCGGTTGAAGCCGTGCCGGCAGCCCCTGGTGCGGCTGGTGGTGCACCCGCAACACCGGCGGTCGAAACCGCTCCGGGCAAGCCACAAATCCCGGCCCAGTAAGTTTGATGTCAAGTGGGGTGGGGCGCTTGTCACGCCGCCGCTCCCACTCTGGAGGTGGTGTGGGACGAAGGCCTGATTTTCAAGGGCCAGTGTCAAAAACCCGCCTCGTTTCAGGGTAAACTCCTACGCTGGTCAGCAAGCCCACACCGATCCCTCGTGGGCTTAGCGATCCAGCGATTCCTGACAAATGCCGACGTGGTGAAATTGGTAGACACGCTATCTTGAGGGGGTAGTGGCGAAAGCTGTGCGAGTTCGAGTCTCGCCGTCGGCACCAATCATTTGGCACACATGGCACCGCAGTGGTGCCTCTGGTACACGCAAGATGAACCTCGACCCATACCTGCCCGTTCTTCTGTTCATCATTGTGGGTATTGCGGTCGGTGTGCTGCCGCAGCTGTTGGGCTACATCCTGGGCCCCAACAGACCCGATGCGGAAAAGAACTCCCCGTACGAATGTGGCTTCGAGGCCTTTGAAGACGCGCGCATGAAGTTCGACGTGCGTTATTACCTCGTGGCCATCCTGTTCATCCTGTTCGACCTGGAAATCGCCTTCCTCTTCCCTTGGGCTGTGGCCTTGCAGGACGTGGGTGCGGTGGGTTTCTGGTCGGTGGTGGTCTTCCTGGGCATCTTGGTCGTGGGTTTTGCCTACGAGTGGAAAAAAGGCGCCCTGGACTGGGAATGACGGGTCGCACCCAAAGGAACACAGCACATGATTGAAGGCGTCCTGAAAGAAGGCTTTGTCACCACCAGCTACGACTCGGTGGTGAACTGGGCCAAGACCGGTTCCCTGTGGCCCATGACCTTTGGTCTGGCCTGCTGCGCGGTGGAGATGATGCACGCGGCCGCCGCACGCTACGACATCGGCCGCTTCGGCTCCGAGGTGTTTCGTGCCAGCCCGCGCCAGTCCGATCTGATGATCGTGGCGGGCACCTTGTGCAACAAGATGGCCCCCGCGCTGCGCAAGGTCTATGACCAGATGAGCGAGCCGCGTTGGGTGCTTTCCATGGGTTCGTGTGCCAACGGCGGTGGTTATTACCACTACAGCTACTCGGTGGTGCGTGGCTGCGATCGCATCGTGCCGGTGGATGTGTACGTGCCTGGTTGCCCGCCCACGGCCGAGGCGCTGCTGTACGGCATCATCCAGTTGCAGCAGAAAATCCGCCGCACCCAAACCATTGCGCGTGCCTGAGGACTGCCATGAGTGAATTTGCTGTTCGGCCAGAGGCCATTCAGGACGCGGTGGTTGCCGCGTTGGGCGACAAGCTGCGTCGCATCGACATCGCCCTGGGCGAGGTGACGGTGCAGGTGGCACCGGCCGATTATCTGGCGGCCATGCAAAGCTTGCGTGATGCGCCGGGCTGCCGTTTCGACCAGTTGATCGACCTCTGCGGTATGGACTACTCCGCCTACCGCGACGGCTTGTGGGATGGTGCGCGTTTTTGTGTCGTGTCGCACCTGTTGTCCATGGAGCTGAACCAGCGTTTGCGCGTCAAAGTGTTCTGCGCTGATGATGAGTTTCCAGTGGTCGATTCCGTCAATGGTTTGTGGGCGGCGGCCAATTGGTTTGAGCGTGAAGCTTTCGACCTGTATGGCATCGTCTTCGAGGGGCACAGCGACCTGCGCCGCATCCTCACCGACTACGGTTTTGTGGGGCACCCCTTCCGCAAGGATTTCCCGGTGTCGGGTCATGTGGAAATGCGGTACGACGCCGAGCGCCAGCGCGTGGTCTACGAGCCGGTGTCCATCGAGCCTCGCGACATCACGCCGCGCATCATCCGCGAAGACAAGTACGGAGCTGGGGTGTAAGCCATGGCAGAAATCAAGAACTACACCCTGAACTTCGGTCCACAGCACCCCGCGGCACACGGCGTGTTGCGTCTGGTGCTGGAGCTGGACGGTGAGGTCGTGCAACGTGCCGACCCGCACATTGGACTGCTGCACCGCGCCACCGAGAAGCTGGCCGAGAGCAAGACCTTCATCCAGTCGCTGCCCTACATGGACCGCCTGGACTACGTCTCGATGATGTGCAATGAGCACGCCTACTGTTTGGCCATCGAAAAGCTGCTGGGCCTGCAAGTGCCCATCCGCGCGCAGTACATCCGCGTGATGTTCAGCGAGATCACCCGCCTGCTCAACCACCTGATGTGGCTGGGCTCGCACGGCAACGACTGCGGCAGCTCCACCATCCTGATCTACGCGTTCCGCGAACGTGAAGACCTGTTTGACATGTACGAGGCGGTGTCGGGTGCGCGCATGCATGCGGCCTATTTCCGTCCGGGCGGTGTCTACCGCGACCTGCCGGACACCATGCCGCAGTACAAGGTCAGCAAGATCAAGAACGCCAAGGCCTTGGCGCAAATGAACGAGAACCGCCAGGGTTCTTTGCTCGACTTCATCGATGATTTCACGAAGCGTTTCCCGACCTACCTGGCCGAGTACCACACGCTGCTGACCGACAACCGCATCTGGAAGCAGCGCACCGTCAACGTGGGCATCATGGCCCCCGAGCGCGCCATCAACCTCGGCCTGACCGGCCCCATGCTGCGCGGCTCCGGCATCGCCTGGGACTTGCGCAAGAAGCAGCCTTACGACGTCTACGACCGGATGGAATTCGACATCCCCGTCGGCAAGACCGGTGACAGCTATGACCGCTACCTCGTCCGCATGGAAGAGATGGCGCAGTCCAACCGCATCATCAAACAATGTGTGGACTGGTTGCGTGCCAACCCGGGCCCGGTCATCACCGACAACCACAAGGTGGCACCGCCTTCGCGCGAATCCATGAAGTCCAGCATGGAAGAGCTGATCCACCACTTCAAGCTCTTCACCGAAGGTTTTCACGTGCCCGAAGGCGAGGCCTACGCGGCGGTCGAACACCCGAAGGGCGAGTTCGGCATCTATCTGGCCAGTGATGGCGCCAACAAGCCCTATCGCCTGAAGATCCGTCCGCCTGGCTTTGTGCACCTGGCTGCGCTCGACGAGCTGGCCCGTGGCCACATGCTGGCCGACGCCGTCGCCATCATCGGCACGCTGGATATCGTGTTTGGAGAGATCGACCGATGATTTCCGAAGCTACCCGCGCGCGGTTTGACCGCGAAGTCGCCAAGTACCCGCCCGAGCAGGCGCAATCGGCCGTGATGGCCTGCCTGTCCATCGTGCAGCAGGAGCAGGGTTTCGTCAGCACCGATGCCGAGCGCGAGATCGCCGAGTACCTGGGCATGGCGCCCATGGCGGTGCACGAGGTCACGACTTTCTACAACATGTACAACCAGCGGCCGGTGGGCAAGTTCAAGCTCAACGTCTGCACCAACCTGCCGTGTCAGTTGCGCGATGGCCAGAAGGCCTTGCATTACCTCGAAGGCAAGCTGGGCGTGCACATGGGCGAGACCACGGCCGACGGCCTGTTCACCCTGCAGCAGAGCGAATGCCTGGGCGCTTGCGCCGATGCGCCGGTGATGCTGGTCAACGACCGCCACATGTGCAGCTTCATGAGCAACGACAAACTCGATCAACTGATCGAAGGCCTCAAAGCATCGGAGGGCAAGTGATGAACGCCAACCAGGTGCTCGACCAGTTCCTCGCCACCGGCGTGCAGACCTGTTTCCATGACCGCCACATCAGTCCGCAGATCTACGCTGGCCTGAACGGCAGCAACTGGAGCATCAAAGACTACGAAGCGCGTGGTGGCTACCAGGCGCTGCGCAAGATTTTGGGCAAGGATGGCTCTGCGCCCAACCCCGAGACCGGTGTTGCGGGCATGACCCAGGACCAGGTGATCGCCACCGTCAAGGAATCGGCCTTGCGTGGCCGCGGTGGTGCGGGTTTCCCGTCTGGCTTGAAGTGGAGCTTCATGCCGCGCCAGTTCCCGGGCCAGAAGTACTTGGTCTGCAACTCGGACGAGGGCGAGCCGGGCACCTGCAAGGACCGCGACATCCTGATGTACAACCCCCACATCGTCATCGAAGGCATGGCGATTGCTGCCTACGCGATGGGCATCAACGTGGGCTACAACTACATCCACGGCGAAATTTTCCAGGTCTACGAACGCTTTGAAGCCGCTTTGGAAGAGGCGCGCGCAGCGGGTTACCTGGGCAACAACATCATGGGCAGCGACTACAGCTTCCAGCTGCATGGTCACCATGGTTTTGGCGCCTACATCTGTGGCGAGGAAACTGCGCTGCTGGAGTCGTTGGAAGGCAAAAAAGGCCAGCCACGTTTCAAGCCGCCGTTCCCGGCCAGCTTTGGCCTGTACGGCAAGCCCACCACCATCAACAACACCGAAACCTTCGCGGCGGTGCCCTGGATCATCCGCAATGGCGGCCAGGCTTACCTCGAATGTGGCAAGCCCAACAACGGCGGCACCAAGATTTTCTCGGTCAGTGGTGACGTGGAGCGCCCGGGCAACTACGAAATCCCGCTGGGCACGCCCTTCAGCAAGCTGCTGGAACTGGCTGGCGGCGTGCGCAAGGGGCGCACGCTCAAGGCCGTGATCCCAGGCGGTTCGTCGTCGCCGGTGCTGCCGGCGCACATCATGATGGAGTGCACGATGGACTACGACTCCATCGCCAAGGCCGGCTCCATGCTGGGTTCGGGCGCGCTCATCGTGATGGACGACACGCGCTGCATGGTCGAGTCGCTCAAGCGCCTGTCCTACTTCTACATGCACGAAAGCTGTGGCCAGTGCACACCTTGCCGCGAAGGCACAGGCTGGCTGTTCCGCCTGGTCGAACGCATTCACGGCGGCCAGGGCAAGGTGGCCGACATGGCGGTGCTGGACAACGTGGCCGAGAGCATCATGGGCCGCACCATCTGCGCCCTGGGCGATGCGGCGGCCATGCCGGTGCGCGCCATGATCAAGCACTTCCGTCCCGAGTTCGAACATTACATCGAACACAAGACGTCCCTGGTCAAGACGGCCGCCTGAGCGCGTGTCACCCGCGTGAGAAAACAACATGGTTGAAATCGAACTCGACGGCAAGAAGGTGGACATCGCCCCCGGCAGCATGATCATGCATGCGGCCGAGAAGGCGGGCACCTACATCCCCCATTTCTGCTACCACAAGAAGCTGTCCATCGCGGCCAACTGCCGCATGTGCCTGGTGGACGTGGAGAAGGCACCCAAGCCCATGCCGGCCTGCGCCACACCCGTGACGCAAGGCATGATCGTGCGCACCAAGAGCGACAAGGCCATCAAGGCCCAGCAGTCGGTCATGGAGTTCCTGCTGATCAACCACCCGCTGGACTGCCCCATCTGCGACCAGGGCGGCGAGTGCCAGCTGCAGGACTTGGCCGTGGGCTACGGCGCCGGCAAATCGCGTTACGAAGAAGAGAAGCGCGTGGTGTTCCACAAGGACGTGGGTCCGCTGATCTCCATGGAGGAGATGAGCCGATGCATCCACTGCACCCGTTGCGTGCGCTTTGGCCAGGAAGTGGCCGGCGTGATGGAGCTGGGCATGTCGCACCGGGGTGAGCACTCCGAGATCGAGACCTTTGTCGGCCAGTCGGTGGACTCCGAGCTGTCGGGCAACATGATCGACATCTGCCCCGTGGGCGCGCTCACCAGCAAGCCCTTCCGCTACAGCGCCCGCACCTGGGAACTCTCGCGCCGCAAGAGCGTGAGCCCGCACGATTCGACCGGTGCCAACCTCATCGTCCAGGTGAAGAACCACCAAGTCATGCGTGTGGTGCCGCTGGAGAACGAGGCCGTCAACGAGTGCTGGATCGCTGACCGCGACCGTTTCAGCTACGAAGCCCTCAACGGCGATCAGCGCCTGACCGCGCCCATGCTCAAGCAAGGTGGCGAATGGAAGACGGTGGATTGGCAAACCGCTTTGGAATACGTCGCCAACGGTTTGAAGCAGATCAAGAACGACTTCGGTGCGTCCAGCATTGGCCTGTTGGCCAGCCCGCACAGCACGGTGGAAGAGCTGGCGCTGGCCGGTGCACTGGTGCGCGGCCTGGGCAGTGACAACATCGACCACCGACTGCGCCACGCCGACTTTGGCAACAGCAGCGGCGTTCGCTGGCTGGGCACGTCGATCGAATCCCTGTCCACCTTGCAGCGCGTGCTGGTGGTGGGCTCTCATCTTCGCAAAGACCACCCGCTGTTCGCTCAACGCATCCGCCAGGCGGTGCGCAAGGGCGCACAGGTGAATGCGGTCAACAGCCGAGTGCACGATTGGGCATTGCCGGTGGCCAACACCTTGGTGGCCGATAGCGGCGTGTGGGTGCAGGCCCTGGCGCAGGTGGCCGCCTCTGTCGCCCGCGAAAAGGGCGTGGCATCGCCCTGGCACGTGGCCACCAGCGTCGAATCCGACGCGATCGCCCGCTCCCTGCTGGGTGGCGAACGCAAGGCCGTGTTGCTGGGCAACGCCGCCGCTCACCACGCCTTTGCGGCCAGCCTGCTGGCTGTGGCGCAGTGGATCGGTGAGCAAACCGGTGCTTCGGTGGGCTACCTCACCGAGGCCGCCAACACCGTGGGCGCCCAATGGGTGGGCGCCTTGCCCGGCGCTCAAGGCAAAAACGCAGGCCAGATGCTGGCCGGTGGCCTCAAGGCCGTGCTGCTGCTCAACAACGAGCCCGCGTTCGACAGCGCGGTCGGTGTGGCCGGCCTGCAGAACGCCGAGATGGTGGTGAGCTTCAGCCCCTTCAAGGCCAACATGGACGTGGCCGACGTGCTGCTGCCCATCGCGCCTTGGACCGAAACCCCGGGCAGCTTCGTGAACGCCGAAGGCCTGCTGCAAAGTTTCTACGCCGTGGCGCGCCCACTGGGCGACACCCGCCCGGCATGGAAGGTGTTGCGTGTTTTGGGCAACCTGCTGGCGCTGCCTGGTTTCGCCCAAGAGACCGCACAGGATGTGCTGGCCGAGGTGTTGGCGCAGCGCGGTCTGGGTGGTCAAACCGCTCCGCTGCAATTGCCGGCAAGCGCGCTCAACAACACCACCTCGGTGGCGGCCGATCTGTCGCCGGTGCAGGGCCAACCCGCCCAGGCGTCCATCTACCAGCTCGATGGTGTCGTGCGCCGCGCGCCCTCGCTGCAACTCACCGCTGACGCGCGTGCCGCGCAGGAGGCCCTGGCATGATCGACGCGATGTACAACGGCGGCCTCGGCCTGTTCGCCGCCTACTGGTGGACGGGCATCGTCTGGCCGGTGCTCTGGGCGCTGATCAAGATCGTGGCGGTGTTGGCGCCCCTGATGGGTGCGGTGGCTTACCTCACGCTGTGGGAACGCAAGCTGCTGGGCTGGATCCAGGTCCGCCACGGCCCCAACCGCGTGGGCCCCATGGGCTTGCTGCAGCCCATCGCCGACGCGCTCAAGCTGCTGACCAAGGAATTGATCCAGCCGACGGCCGCCTCCAAAGGCCTGTTCCGCTTGGGTCCCATCATGGCCATCATGCCGGCCCTGGCCGCCTGGGTCGCCATCCCGTTTGGTCCCGAAGCCATCCTGGCCAACGTCAATGCCGGCCTGCTGCTGATCATGGCCATCACCTCCATCGAGGTGTACGGTGTGATCATTGCCGGCTGGGCGTCCAACTCCAAGTACGCCTTCCTGGGCGCGCTGCGCGCCTCGGCACAGATGGTCAGCTACGAAATCGCCATGGGCTTCTGCCTGGTGGTGGTCATCATGGTGTCGGGCAGCCTGCACCTCGGTGAAATCGTGGCGGCTCAAGGTCGTGGCATGGCTGCCAGCATGGGCCTGAACTTCCTGTCGTGGAACTGGCTGCCGCTGCTGCCCATTTTCATGGTCTACCTGATCTCTGGCGTGGCCGAAACGAACCGCCACCCCTTCGACGTGGTCGAAGGCGAGGCGGAGATCGTTGCCGGTCATATGGTCGAGTACTCGGGCATGGGCTTTGCGATCTTCTTCCTGGCCGAATACGCCAGCATGTGGCTGGTCTCCATCCTGGCCGCGCTGATGTTCCTGGGTGGCTGGTTGCCCCCCATCGACAGCGCGCTGCTCAACTGGATTCCGGGCTGGATCTGGCTGGGCATCAAGACCTTCCTGGTCGTGTCCATGTTCATCTGGATCCGTGCCACCTTCCCGCGCTTCCGCTACGACCAGATCATGCGTCTGGGTTGGAAGATTTTCATCCCCGTCACCCTGGTGTGGCTGCTGTTGATCGGCGGCTGGATGGTGTCGCCGTGGAACATCTTTAAGTGAGCGAGGTAGCCAGACAATGACCGCTGCTTCCATCAAGGACTTCGTGTCCTCCTTCATGCTGGCCGAGCTCTTCAAGGGCATGGCCCTGACCGGCAAGTACATGTTCCGTCGCAAGGTGACGGTGCAATTCCCCGAAGAAAAAACGCCGCTGTCGCCGCGTTTCCGCGGCCTGCACGCCCAGCGCCGCTACGACAACGGCGAAGAGCGCTGCATCGCCTGTAAGCTGTGCGAAGCCGTGTGCCCTGCCATGGCCATCACCATCGAGGCTGCCCAGCGTGATGACGGTTCGCGCCGCACCACCCGCTACGACATCGACCTGACCAAGTGCATCTTCTGCGGCTTCTGCGAAGAGGCTTGCCCGGTGGACGCCATCGTCGAAACCCACATCTTCGAATACCACGGTGAAAAGCGGGGCGACCTCTATTTCACCAAGGACATGCTGCTGGCCGTGGGCGACCGCTACGAAAAAGAGATCGCTGCCGCCAAGGCCGCTGACGCTCCTTACCGCTGAACGCCCAACGCACAAAGCTGAACTCCCATGGACGTCACAACCGGCTTCTTCTACTTCTTCTCGGCGGTGCTGCTGTTCGCGGCCTTCCGGGTCGTCACGGCGCGCAACCCCGTGCACGCGGTGC
>Ga0256344_1000037_pt1 | contig 14082 bp, 2 predicted proteins | sample AtltaT_15_FD_183794 | JGI IMG/M metagenome (GOLD analysis project Ga0256344, IMG submission 183794) | Metatranscriptome of freshwater microbial communities from Altamaha River, Georgia, United States - Atl_Yuk_RepA_8d (Metagenome... | ecosystem: Environmental > Aquatic > Freshwater > River... | reverse complement strand
GCAAAATCGCGGATGGATTGACTGCGGAATTGAATACCCTTAATGGAGTAGACTTTGCGACAAATAAAGCTAGATACCTCGCCCTTCTTGATAATGCTGCTTCGCTTGAAATCGCTACTAAGACTGTAATCACGAACCGCATCGCTGCGATAAAGGGCGCAAATAACGCCGACTCCCTGGAGGGCAAAATCGCGGATGGATTGACCGCGGAATTGAATGCCCTTAATGGAGTAGACTTTGCGACAAATAAAGCTAGATACCTCGCCCTTCTTGATAATGCTGCTTCGCTTGAAATCGAGAAAGAGAAGGAAAGCGTGAGCAACGTCCAGAAGGAAAACGAGGAATTCGAGGAAGATCTGAGCGAGAAGGAAGTCGAGGAAGACCTGAACGAGAAGAAGAATGATAAAAAAGAGGAGAAAAACAAGGAAATGAAGTACGAGGAAGGCCTGAACGAGAAGACGAATAATGAGAGAAGTAAGAAAGACACGGAAGTCAATGCGAAAAGCAAGGCATCGAAGATAGTCAAGGTGAGCGATAAAGTCGGTAAGAAAATAGAGAGAGACGATAAAGCCAAGGAGAGAGGCACGATATTGAAGAGCGTCAAGGAACCCAACAAGAAAAGCGAGTATGCCCAAATTTATAATAATACCCTCGATATGATGCGAAGGGTTCCCATGACTGCCTCAATATCATCTATTACAAACAATTATTCTAATGATAGCGAAGGCGCTGTCTATCGTAGAGAAGATTGTCTATCTCCAGAAGATGTGAAATCGATAAAGAGTCAATCCGACGAAAAAATCACAGAATTTTTCAACATAGATGGGCAAGTCGCATTAGATAGATCTACGAAAGAAAAAGCCTTGAGGGAAGCGGAAGAAGCCTCGAACAAAGAGGAAGAAGCATTGAATCAATTGAATGCAAGCATCGAGACAGCGAAGAGTGATATCGAGAAAGCGAAGAGTGATATCGAGACAGCGAAGAGTGATATCGAGAAAGCGAAGAGTGATATCGAGACAGCGGAAAAAGATCGCAATGAATCGAAAGATAAGCTTAAGCAATTGAAAGAAAGCCTCGAGAGAGCGAAAAAAGATATCGCGCAATTGAAAGAATTACCCCTTGAAAAAGAAAAAGAATCCGTTGAATCGAAAAAAGAGTTATTGGAATTGCAAGAAGGCTACGCAATGGAAGAATTCGCGAATGAAATGGAAGAATCCGACTGGAGATCGGAAAAAGTCCTCAAGGAAGCGGAACAATTCTTCGAGGAAGTCCGCAAGGAATTTGAAGAAAGCTTCTGGAAATCGAAAGAAGCCTTGTCAAAATCGAAAAAAGACCGTAATGAATTGAAAGAAGACATCAAGAGAGCGGAAAAAGCCCTCGAGAGAGCGGAAAAAGCCCCCGAGGGAGCGGAAAAAGGCCCCGAGAGAGCGGAAAAAGCCCCCGAGGGAGAGAGAGAAGCTCACGAAAGGAAACCGGAAGAAGAGCTCCAGATGTTGAAAAACGCTCTCGCGAACAACAAAGGGAGTATCAAGAAATTGAAAAAGGCCTTCAATGAATCGAAATTGGCCTTCGAGGAAGTGGAAGAAATCCTCAAGGAGCCGAAAGAAGTCCTCGAGAAATTGAAAGAAGTCTTCGAGAAATCGGAAGAAGTCTTCAATGAATCGAAATTGGCCCTCGAGAATCGGAAGAAAAGATCGAGAAATCGAAAGAAAAGATCGAGAAATCGAAAAAAGACATCGAAAAATTGAAAAAAGACATCGAAAAATTGAAAGAAGGCCGCAGAGAAATGAGCGAAGCCCTGGTTGAATCGCCATCGAAAGACCTCGCGACATTGAAAGAGGAAAAGATGAAAGAATTACTTGCGCTTATTTCATCTCTCGATGAAAAAAGATCTCCCAATAAAAATGAATCTGTTGGAGCGAACGATTCTTCCAATAAAAATGAATCTGTTGGAGCGAACGATTCTTCCAGCGAAGAAGTAAGCTCGACATCAAAATCTTTAACAGATATATTCGCCCCTACTGTCAATAAAATGAAAGAATATATGGCGCATTTTGATAAAAAATTATCGGAAATAAGATATTCTTTAGAGGAGGAAATAGAAGAGACGAAAGAAAAAATAGAAGATATAGAATTAAGAATAGAAGAAATAAATAGAAGGTTGGCAGAAAAATTGGATGATTCGAATTTAAACCATGAAGTAGCGTTACTGCAAAAGAATTTGCTTGAATCATATTTGACTTCTTTACGAGGGGATGTAGGTTTACTTGAAGATTGTGCAAATCGGGCATCGCAAGAAGTAAGAGATGTATTTATTCAAGCTGCGAACAATACGATCGATCATATTGTTTCTCCAGTAGAAGAAACTTCTAAGGACGATTTCTTTAATTCTGAAATGAATATGGCGCAGTCTGTGTTTGAATCACGGTATTGTTCAATCGAACTACGCAAAGAAGAAATACTCGCTAAACGAAAACATAGTAATCAACAAGTAGCAAAAGCAGAGAAGATTATTGGTATTATAAATAATATAAAGAATCCAATGATAAATATTGAAAATCAAGTGAATGCTGCACATAAAGCTCTTGTTGAAGATAATTCAAGGACAATTAAACAATTGGACGATGTAATGAATAAATTAAGTGGCGCAAATCTGCCAATCTCTCGTGAAAATATAAAAAAACTGATAGAAGAAAAAATAAATACATATAACGAAGGGTATATTAGATGTATAAATAAAATAAAAGAAGATTATATATCGTCTATTGCTAGTGATATAGATATGGAAAAGAAAAATAATCAGAGCTTAATCGATGCGGCAAAAAAAGGTATAATTTATAGCAATAATACCGATACAATTGATATAAGAGATGGCAATATAACTGAAGCTATACGTCAAATTAATACTCATAATGAAGCAATTAAATTCGAAGATCTCGCAAAGAGTGCAAATGTAGCAATTTTGAAAATGAATAACTCAAAAATTCATGATTCGGAGGAAATAATCTATGTGATAACTGCTGTGTCATCGGTATTGAAAGCGCTTGAAGTGAAGAAGGAAGAAATAGAAGTGAAGAAAAGGGGATATATTAGAGATATGAAGGCATGTATGATGCGAGATATTGAAAAAAATAGTGATCGAAAAGCAAGTCTTGGAGAAAGAATCGATTCTCTTCTTGGGGGGATGAAGGATAGTATGATCGCAGATGCTATAGATCCGGTTGCGCAAGCATTAATTGCTGAGGCGAATAAAGCGGCGACAGAAGAGATTGATAATATTATAAATCAGGGCTTAGGCGATTTATACCTTGAATATACAGATGACTTACCTCAAGTATCATCCGATGTCTTTGGAAAAGGCTCCGCTCATTTCGAAGAACTTGCAAATAAATCGATAAGAAGAATTTCTGATATAGATATATCATCGTTAAACAGTGGAATAATAGGTAGCGATAAAGACATTAGAAAATTGGACAAAGCCGGAGATCGCGTCCTTGTGGAGGGATATACAAAACTGATCGAAGCTGTAGCGTCTCTAGAAAATACTAGCGACTTGGCAGCTGCTGCTAATGAAAAATATTCGAAAATTGTAGAAGAAAAAATTCGAACCGCTGAAAGACTTCTAGTAGTATCGAAAGATATAATAGATGAAAAAATACAAGAAACAGTCGAAAAATCATTGAAAGATAGCCTTAGAATTACGAGATCAATACTAGAAGAAGAAACAATGAAAGTTATCAATGACTATCTTAATGATTTCACTCAAAGAAGTAATAAATTCGAAAAGTTATTGAATGCAAATGAGTTTTTGATCACCTGTCTAGAATCTAATCTAACGAGAACTAATGGAGGATATTTATTACCTGCAGAGCAAATTGCTAAGAATATAACTGAAGAAGTAGTTGATTTTAAAAATTTATATTTCGCAGATAATAAATTAATTGATTATTTTGAAGGCTTTAGTTCTGGTGAAGTTGAATCTGAATGTATAGATAAGATCGAATCCCAATCGATTGTGATACAAGAAGTAATAATTGAAGCTGATAAAGCATGCCAAAAAATTACGCTTGAAATGAAAAAATATATCGATGACTTCTTCAGTGGACTAGTTGATAAAGTTACTGAAGGGAAAGAAAAGGATGTATTTAAATTAATTACCTATAAAGCGTCAATGCTGCTGTCTGATAAAATATGTAAGCCCATCTATACGGCGTTAAGAGGCAAGTCTTCGTTTACTGATATTACTTTAGATAAAGAAGCGGAGAAAAAAAGAGTGGAAGAAATCTATACTAATTTTCACGAAAAATATTCATCCATACTGGAATTATTGACGAATACTAAAATACAAACCTTATGTGATACAATAACTCAAGCAACAAAATCCATCGAAAGTGAAAAAGAAGAAGCATTAGAGAGATTAAAATCTATGACTGATGATTTCAATACTCGTGGAATTACAATCGATGCAGAACTGATAGGCGGCGTTAAAGGCATTCTCATTAAATATTACGAAGATAAAATGACAATTATAAATAATGAGATATCCGATTCAATAAGTGAAGAAATAGTGACGCCAGCTGCGGGCCCTGATACTCTGATTGGCAATACTGTCGATGCACTAAAAAAATTAAAAGATAAACATTTTAGCGAGCGTGCAATAAAAGAGCGCAATGAAGAAATAACTGAATTTTTGAAAAAGGAAGTGAATAAAAGTGCTATAAAAGGGTTGGAAACATTGCAAGAGAAAAAATTGTTAGCCGAAATAAATGTCGCGCTTAAATTGTTAGGTATATCAGAGAAAACGGATCTTTATAATGCAATTGCATCACTATATGCTGATAAAAAAAGAGATCATGTCTCAAAAGGTCTGCGATCAGAAATTGCTACGAAGCTATTGACTGATGAACATTTGATATCTTTCTTGATTCTGAGTGATGCGGCCTTAATTATGGATATATTTAAGTATCTGCCATTTGAACTTAAGGGATCGATTGCGAAAACACTGCTAACGATGGGCGACGAAAAAAGATTTAGTCTTGACGCTATTTCAGAATTATTGCTTTATCTTAGTCAAAAAGATGAAGAAGAATTTAAAGAAGCAAATGAAAATCTGGTAAGAAGTTTGCAAGCGAGTGATTTGTGGCCCTATAAAATAGGGGATTTAAAGGGGTACAAAGAAGCGGATAAACTTTTTGCTGATATAATTTCTAATACTGAGGAATCAAAGCTGCCAGAAATCGTCATTGATACTTTGAATAAACTTAAGAATGATGCGGATAAAAAGCCTAATTCTATCCGTGAGAGCCTTTTAAACGATCAAGGCGCAAATGTAATACAGAAGGTGTGTGAAAAGTTGGTTGTATCTATTATTAGTTCCAGCACTTCAGAGAATCAGAAATTATATTTTAATCTTTTGAAAGAAATAACTAAAGAATTGCCACCGAAGACCGCAAAGAATATACTAAATAGTAGAAAGATGAATAAAATAGCGAAAGAGAATTACAAAAAAGACTTGCTCAAAGCTATTCAAGATTGGATTTCGATCGAAAAGATGGGAGAACTTGATAAATTTAAGAAGATAGAAGATATTGCTGCGTCCTTAAAAATATTTATTGATTTGGATCTTGGCGAGCCAGTTGACTATAGATTAGACTATATATCTAATCGTCTTAATGATATTTGTGTAAGGTTGAAGCTGCCTGATTTTAATGACTTCAAGAGCATGGAAGGTTTTAACAGAGAAAAATATATAGATAAAGCGAATGAACTTATAAATTCAGATATTTTAGATTTGCTTGCTGAGTGTAGAAAGTGTTATGCTAATTATGCGATGTCTAAAACCTCCTTCAATCCTGAAGTCTCTAATGCTGTTCAACAATGGCTTGAAGAATTGACGGGCGCTATAAAAGATCTACAAACTCCATCGAAGAAGGAAAAGGACAAAGTCAAGAGCAAAGCTGATATAAACAATGAATTATTTAAAGAGTGGGGGGGGGCAATCTTAGACATAGATGATTCAATGGAAGTTTATAGAACAAAGGTAGGTAATAGCGATCAAGATAATTTTAAAATAGTTGCGCTTGCACTTAGTCCTGAAAGATTTAAAGATTCAGAGATGCTATTGAATATGTTGCATAATGGTAGTAAATCTACTACTGTTGCCGTTGCTCCCGTTCCTCATGCCGTTGCTACTGTTCCTCAAAGGCGAGCAACAAAAACAATGACTAGTGATATTAAGCTTCAAAATAAGCTTGGCAAGCCAACAATGACCCAAAAACTCCGCAGAGAGCTGTATGGCAAGTTTGCCGAGAAGGCATTAGGTAATGAAGATTTGTTATCGAAGTTCAAGCCTGAAGATAGATGTACATATATTATGAATTTCTTTAGATGGATTCCGGAGATTTCCAAGCCTCGGTTTGCAAAAGATATATTGATCAAATATGGCTTTGAAAAATTTAGCGATGAAGATAAGTTGAAGTTAATCTCTTGTCTTGATCGAAAATATGTGGAGGAAAAAAAATTGAATCCACAGAATAAAATGGTAGAAGAAGCGCAGATTTTAATCTCCGACCTCTGTGACCCAGGAAGCAAAACGATAGAAGCATCTATAGATAGTTTGAAGAAAAAGAAAAGTGAATTAATATATGCAGCCGCCCTCCAATGCAAAGATCAAGAAAATGTTCAAGAAGTATTAAAGCAATTGATTTCTTATATCACTCTTTCTCGTGATGAAAATAATAAACAAGAAGGGTTCAAGATATTAAAATCATTCGTCAAAGGGCTCCCAAGTGATGCTGTGGTGGATGCGTTGAATCATAAGTCAATCACGGAATTAGATGGTGATAAAAAATTGTTAAATGATATTGTAAAATGGGCAACAATTGAGAAGGACGAAAATAAGTTTACTGAAACTGCTGAAAAAATTTTCAGCATTATCGAAAGATTGAATGCTATTATTGTTCCACAGGACGAGTATCACAAAGTAGACGATAGTCTGAAAAATATTCATTGTTTGCTCGAGAACCTGAAAGATGATATTGGCAATCGTTTTACTTTAGATAAGTTTGAAGATATAGAAGATCTACGCAATAAGGAATATAATAAATTATTATTCGCATCTTTGGATGAAAAAGTGCTAAGAGAGATCAAAAAATGCAAAGAAGCTTATGATTATACGGTATTATCTGGATCTAATACTTATGAAGCTTTTATTCGCGATGATGCGAAGAGCTTGTTCGAAGAATTGATAGGTGCCGTAGAATATGTACGGCGAAAGGCGCGCGAGGAAGAAGGAGTAGAAAAAGAATTCGATCAAATGCAGGGTGAATTGAAGCTCGAAATGATATCTATCATGAATCATATAAAAAACAAGTCTGCATACGCGCCTCAGCATCGAGAATATCATATCGATGCACATTCTGGTATGGACTTTGCTTCGCTAATTTCCAAATTATTTGATGGCAAAGGTTTGAATGATGCCATAAATAAATATTATAATTTTAAATCTGATAAAGATAAAAAGATATTTAATGAGTTATGTTTGAGTAGGCAATTGCTTGAAAAATTCGCTCTGAAGATGTTAAAAAATAAAGCCTTTGTCCATGAAGCCTTGAATAAAAGGATTATGGACTCTGATAATATCATGCGTATGTTTGGTTTTATTCCATATGATCTTAAGCGCTCGATTGCAGGCGGTCTGTTAGAATTGAAATCTGTAGAATTTTCTAGCGAATTGCTTACAGAGTTGATGCGCTCTGTTGATATAGAAGAGGAAAAAAGATTCCGACAAAAAAATAAAATAAGAGTGATCAGAGCGGAGAGGGATATATATAAAAAATCTCATAAAGATCTTGGCAAAATGATAAAATGCTCGTTTGATGATGGTAGAAGCATGGCTGAACTTTTCGATCTTCTAGCCTACGGAGATGATGAACACTCGGCGATATCCATTAATGCATTAGAATCTTTTTCGCCAGACGAATTGCGCTCCTTCATTAGCGTCAACTTGAGAGAAGAAAAAGATGCGAAAATAATGAAAGCAGCATTCAAAAGGCTGTTTGTATATATGCTTGATCCAAGTCTTTCTGAGAGTGATGATATAATGAAATGCGACAGGGTTCTTGAAGAGATGGTTAGAGTATTGCCAAGACATACTGTGCTAGAGGTAATAAATGATAAGAGGATAGATGAAGCTATAAAAAATTATGGAAGAGATGGGTTGGAAGCTGATATAAAAGTGTGTATTGCCGATATATCCAACTGGATAATTAGATTCTTAGCTTCTATAGTTGTGGGCTTTGGGAAGCCAAAGTTTGTAGTAGGTGATGAACTGTATAAAGAGAAGAAGGCTCTTGATAGTCGTCGTGATTCAAGTCTACAAAGGCTGAAAAATATGCGAACTATAATGCCAATAAGAAAAGAATCTTTCGATACATTTTATCAGATGAATGATCTTCTCATTGAATTGGATGGCCTTATCGGCCCCAGAACGGCCTCTGATAGTCCCACGGTTAAAGCCTATACTGATATTTTACGTATGAGATCGTTATTTGATGTACCATTATTATTTGATCCTGAGTGGTTTGCAAAGAATATTGCTGATGACAAATGTCGAGCTTCTGAATTAGAAAAATACAAACTATTATCCGATGCAATCCGAGATGGAACAATTATGGATCGCATCCAGTCTTGCAAAGATATTTATAGGAAGATTGGCTCAAGAAATGGAGAAGGTAATGATTGCAACACTTTTCGTGATAACAGAATAAAAAATTGCCTCGCAAAATTGTTAGATATCGGAGAAAATGCGCAGAGCAAATTACAAAAAGAAGAAATGACGAAATTTAAACTAAAGGCAAAGGATGAAGATCAATTATTGAGTGATGCAAAAGAGATCTTCGATCGTTTACGGAGCCCGATGAAATCGCTCACTGATGATGAAGAAGGAGTTATGAATGATCTATCGTCTAAATACGAGGAATCCGTGCGGAATATAAGCAATACAAAAGGCATTCTAAAAGGCATTCTAAAAAATGAATATCATGCTGCTCATAGTGCTCGTGCGACAATTTCTTCCTTGGATTCGATTATAAATTCGAGATTAAAAGGAAAATCATCGTATAAGAAAGAGTTAGACGAATACTTTGAAAGAAAATTAGAACTACTAAAATCTAAGGGAAATTCATTTAAAACTCGAGATGAATATCTTGCTAGGCGATCTAAAGATTCGTCGCTCTCGAAAAATGATAAAGAGGAGATTAAAAAAGAGATTTTATTACTGGATTTAGACAAAGCTGAAGAGAAAGAGAATGATCTATTGAGTCGTCTTGTGCCACTGAAGTTGAAAATAGAGGCAAATCTTGAAATAAAAGGGATCACAGATTTGCGGCGCTATTTTAGCGGTGCTACAAACCATTTGTTAAATCAAAGATTGAAACAGCTTAGAGAAAAAGATAGACCCACAGCATCAGACTGCAAAGAGATTAATTTAATTGAGCTGCGAAAAGAATTGCTAGGAGAGCTTGCTGCGGATGTATTGACCAATAAGGATTTGATTTCTCTCATTGCCCCTGACCGCAATGATTTGACTACTGTGACTGATATGATTCCATTTATTTCTGGTAGTAGAATTAAGTCAGTTGCGGATTTCCTAATAAAGCGTTATGGGCACATACAAGAACTATATTTATTAGGGCCTTATCTTGATAATAAAGACTTGCAAAAATTTACAAAAGTAGCGGAAGCATTTGCGAGAACGCAAGGTAAAAAAGATATAAAATTCGAGGAATTAAAAAAATATGCGAATAATCCTGCGAATTTTGCGGAATTTACTCGTTTTTATGACGACGAGGCAATCTGTAAGGTCATAGCTTCCAAATTGAATTCAGCAGAAGGGGCGAAATCAATCGAGGTGTTTATTCGATATATGTATTCTCGCAGCCCTACTGATATAATGTATGCGGGCTGGGATCAAGCCAAAGAATCAGACTCTAGAGATTATCAGGAGAAAATGGCGACATTATTCAAGAGATTTAGTTCGGTGCTTGAATTATTCCCAGAAAAAACATGTCTTGCAGCACTTAAGTCAATAGAGATGTCACAAAAAAATGGCGATGCTGCTTGGAAAACAGAAAGATTAACAGACGATCAGAAGTCTTCCATATCGGAATGGATAAAAGCAAAAAAGAGAGGCTTGGACGAGCGTAGCAAGAAAATATCCGCTATCATCAAAGAATTGAATATGCGTATATCTTTGAGAAGCGATTATGATCGTGATATAGAAATTCACCTGCAGTGATGCTCTATAATGCGCTCGATAAATTCGATAAAGATGTTGTTTCGCCGACTATCTTGGAAGACTATAATCGCGTAGATTCATTCAATCGATCGGATTACGATTCATCATTGAAGTTAATAAGAGATGTGAATAGTATAAATAATATCAAGAGATTGTACGAAGAATACCGCAAAAATATGAAGCTGGATGATTCAGAAAATTCGAGAAGTAATGATGCCCTCGATAAGGATGCAGATATATTGTTTGCGAAATTAGTTCACTCTGTAAGAAGTATAGAATCATCTGCAGAGCAAAAGCTGACTAAAGAAGATAAAAAGAAAGAAAGAGAAAGCGAACGTTTGTTGAAAGAGGCAAATGCCATCTTTGATGATCTGAATGCGCTATCGAAAAATTATAAATCTATACATGGTGCTGACTTAAAAAATTGTCCATATATAACTTCATGCTACTCCCTCTCTGAAGTGATTGAAAATCTGTTGAATAATGATAAATTGGAATTATTAGATCGTAGATTGAAAGAGTTGCGCACGAAAGAGGGATCTTTAACTCCTAAAGAAGTAGATGAGTTGAATATTCTGTCGTCTAGAAAAGAATTGCTTGGGATATGTGTTACAAGCATATTAAAGAGCGAAGATCTTAATTTTGACGCTAATGACAAAAATATTTCTATATTTGATATGATTGGATTTGTTCCAGAGCATCTTAAGGAGTCGGTCGTAAAAGCTTTGTACAAAAGAAATAATCCATTAATAAAGAAGGGCATGAAAGAGGTAAATGATTATTTGAATCAAATATGTGACCGAAAGAAAAGTCTTGACGCTTGTAAAATACATATAGATGTATATATCGATTTTGCTATTTCAGAGCTTACGAAAGATAAAAAGGAAAAATTATTTGAGAAATTGCTTGAAAAAATGAATAGCAAATTGATTCAAGGTTGCTCTGGTGTAGGATATTCAGATTCTGTCTTTAATGCGCTAATTAAAAAATTGCCTCTAGATTATCTATTAAAAATGTCGCAGAAAGATGATACATTACTTTATCCTAATATAAAAGGTTCTACAAATTATATTATGAATGATAAAGAAAAGAAAAAAGACATGAAAGAAAAAATGGTTAATGGGAAGATGTCTTATCAAATTGAAGCGATAATTAAGGATATTGGGGAATTGAGAATCCTTATTGCTTCAAATAGAGATTACGAACGACATCCTATGTTGAGAGAAGTTGGAAGAGGGCTGAAAGAAATCAACGATGGGCTTATTAATCGGCAAAGGCTAAGATATGGATATATTGATAAAAGCTATTTATACACTTTGCATAACTCTATCGCTGAACTTGCCAATCGATATGCTATAGCAGCAATTCGAATTAATGATGGTTTATCTAAAGATAGGGCAAAAGATTTATTTGCGTCATTGAAAGATGCTGTAAATGATCTGAGCGAAATAAAATATAAGGCTGGCGATACAATGAGCGAATTGGAAAAGGCTCCGGCTAATAATTCGTTAGAAGGACTAGCTGAGAGTATGGATGAGAAAATCAAAACTAGGTCAACGATTGAAGGCGGAGGCGGGCGTGATCTCTCTAATAAAGCATTGAATGCGCACTCTGATGATGGAGATAATCAGAAAAGTAATGATGATAATTGTAATCGCGAAAATGGCGCTACCTTCGCGAACGAAGAACTAATCGAAGCGCTTCCAGAAGAAAGAGATGCGTCGATGATCGAAGGATTTGTTCCTAAAGAAGTCGATGATATTCCGAAAAACCTCAGCGAGAGCGAATTAGATACGAAGAGTCGAATTGATCCCAAATCTATCATTTTAGGAATAGAAGAAGACCCTAAAAAAGAAGACGATGAAAAGCAATCAGAAAGTATAAAAGATACATCGAATGATCGGAGTAAGAAGAATGAGAAGGAGAATGGGGGGCCTCTATCCATCATCGCTGAAGAAAACCCCGCAGATTACTACCCATCCATGATTCTCCCACAAGATCAAGAAAACAAACCTTTACGTGAAAATGAATTGATCGAGGGCAAAAAAATAATAAGTCATGATCTCGATAATTCAATCGCGAGCGAACCCAAATTATCAGAAAATGACAATAAAGAAAGCAAAGTTATCAAAAATGAGGCTTCAGCTAGTCATGCGCCAATTGATAATGGACCTGTTGTCAACCCTGTCGCAGCCGATTCTAGAGTCGCTTTCCGATTTACAAAAGCACTCGAGTCAGCGCTTGGAGCTCAGGGATTGAATATTTTTGGTCTTGACAATAATCGCAATACCAATAATTCATTTAAATCTGCTGCATATGCGATTCTTTCTTGTGCAGCGGTCTGGCGTTATAATCCAACTATGCAATATAGGATAATTCCAGCCTTAATTTCGAATTTTGTGATTGAATTCTTCAACCTATGGGCGCAGAAATTGGCGCAGAAGGGGCACTCAAAGACCGCATTATTGCCATTTGCAGTACCAGTCGCTTTCCTTATATATTCTATTGTTTGCCTGCCTATGCCTCTCCTTGCAGGAATAATTCTAGTCCCAATGATTAGCCAATTATTGGCTTATCTCGCTGATCTTATAGATAGATATTATAACAAGAATGAGTATGGAGGATTGGTGCCATTATTCTTGCTAATATTATCTCCAATATTAAAAATGCTTTCAATGATAGTATCTGTGGCATCTCTGCAGTTGATCTCAAGTATTGGGCGAGGTCTTATACCGAGTTTGTTGCCTATGGTGTTGAAAAATTGGCTACAAGAGATATCTATAGTACTTATATTTGTTCCAGCAGTCTATTCAATTCTTAAAGGGAATACGTGGAAGAGTCTTATATTGACGACCCTAAAGATAGTGGCTTTGATAGGCGTAATCTTTCTCGCAACTTGTTATTTGAACTTAGGTGGCGTACTTGCATACATACCTACTGCTATATCTGTGATTTCCAATATACGCGCCAATGATAAAAAAGATTACTTGTATCTGGTTATCGCTTGCGTGTTTGCCGCTGCTGTTTCATTGTTATTGGTGACTTCATTTGGATTATCTATACCGATGGCAGTCATGACATCTGCTGCGTTCGTGTTTAAGGCTCTCGAGCGTATTACTAATTATCGAGAAATGGGAGGCGAAAATAAAGGAAAGTACTTTTCTCTTTTTGTTCTCGATATAATTACTACCGCAATGAGCATGTACATATCTTCTTATTTTGCGAAGTTAGCGACTCATAATATTGTTGGTGGTTCTATGTCGGGTGGTTATGTAGAGAGAGATATGGCTGAATATAATAGTGGATTTAAACTTCCTGTTAAGTCGGGAGCTTATCAGAATTCGCATGCTGACATAATCCCCTCTGTATTCAATGCGCTATCGATTTCAAGAGGCACGAAAAATGATTTCTTCAAGGCGTTGAGCTCCTCTGGCAGCAAACCATTGCCAATTGTGTCAATAGCGCCTAACAGCCTAATGATGATTATTGCATTGATCCAATGCGCATCATCAAGTATCGAGGCATATATCTCGAAGAAATTGGCGAATGACAAAAAGCCAGCGCCTACGCAAGTGCCGTAATGACTTCGCTATCGAATGAAAGAGAATGTTCGCTAAGTGGATCTATGTAACGGAAGATATGAATTGTGTGGAAGATGGATTAGGATGGTATGCGATAATGATGTATAGGTATGGCATTTATGAATAAATAGCGTTTGTTATCGCGTTCTATCTCTTGACCAAGAGATAGATTGGCGTTCGATAAAGTTATCTTTTGTCTTGGTG
>Ga0256344_1000034_pt1 | contig 14152 bp, 14 predicted proteins | sample AtltaT_15_FD_183794 | JGI IMG/M metagenome (GOLD analysis project Ga0256344, IMG submission 183794) | Metatranscriptome of freshwater microbial communities from Altamaha River, Georgia, United States - Atl_Yuk_RepA_8d (Metagenome... | ecosystem: Environmental > Aquatic > Freshwater > River... | reverse complement strand
CAGAACGTGAAGCACCTGATTTAGCTTTAGCACGACGACCAGCAGCTACTTTGCCAGAGGTTGAGCGAGCAGCGCCTGAACGAGCAGTTAGACCTGCTTTATCAAGAGCAGCTGCTGATTGTGGAGTCATACTCCTTTTGGGTTTTTTCATTTTACTCTCCTATTGAGTTAAAGCGTTTAACTGAGCCAGCCCTAAAACAAAGTAAGCTGACTCTCGAGTCATGTTACCTGATTTAACAAGCATTTCATCGTCTTTTGTTAAAACAATTAGTAGTAGCTCAGAAATGTTATCTTTCATTTCGTTAAGGTCATCGATGATCTCGTTAACCTCGCTTAATTCTTCAACATTATTTACTGGTTGTTTATTGAAAATATTAATAATTTTATCTGACATGTTGTACCTTATGGTCCCCAACCGTAGTAGTCATAGCCTGTACGCAATGGAGCAGTAATTTCTTCTGGTTTAAATTTTGGATCAAAGTAGCCAAGATCTTCAGCTTCTTTGAGATATTTAAAGTATAGCTCATCAGGTAATCCATCTTCACGAAGAGCATCAAGTGTTTTCTTCACTTTTGGATACTGAGCAAAACGTTTATAGATCTCCCTTACTTCAGCAAGTAGTGGATCAATTTCGTTAATATTTAGCGCAGCAGCGTCATGGATCGTTGAGGTGGGAATACCTACTTTACGACCCCACAGATGAATTTGTCTAACAACGCTAGCGTCGTCAGCGTGAGTGCCGTTAACTCCTAGACCTAGACGAACATCACCGACTTGACCTTTACCTAGTAGCTTACCGTCTTCAGCGGACATCTGGTAGATGTTGCGAACATAACGTCCTGACTGTGGATCATAGAAACGAATTTCTTGTTGTACTTTAGGTCGATAGTCTTGATAAAGTTTCTTACCGTCGAAAGTGACCCAAGGAATACGAACTTTCTTTGTAGCACGAGCATAGTCTTGACCTACACGCTTCCAAAAGTCAATGTAGTTATCTGTAACAGGAGCACGTTCAGAGAGTTTTTCAGACATAATCGCAGCAATACGCTTGAAATGATCGGGACCAACTTGGGGACCTCTACGGTTACTATACTTGTAAACGAAGTCAGCAAGAGCAGGATGAATCTCAGCAGCTTCTGCTAGGAGAGCGTCAGACACCGCTTTATCAGGATTATTAGCAATTTCAAGGATTTCTTTCTTTAATGCTAAGAGGTCAGCTTGAGTATCTGTAGCACCAAGAGTTTTGGCTTCCTTGATTTTTACGTCAATCTGTTTAGCCAGAGCTAAGTATTCAGCACGGGTAGTAACAAGAATGTCTTGTTTACGAAGAACTTTAGATAGCTCAAGAGCAACTCGAGCAGCTTGTCCAGCTTTACCTGCACCATACAAAGAGATCATAACTTGATATTTGGCTGCTTTGTTAATGTCTTCCCAAGTAAGGTCTAACCCTAGTTCATCCATTAGTTCTTGAAAACGAGGGTCGGCAACAGTATCTTGAGCAACAAGGTCGTAGATTCGATTCTTTTTAACTGATTGTAGCACGTTAGACGTAATAGCAGCACCACGGTCGCCTGTAGCAAGAGCAATCATTTGTAGACCACTAGCGGAAGCGTCAGCTTCTCCTAGCAGCTTAGACTTGTATAGTCTTAGCTTAGCAGGACTAAAGTCACCACCTGTTGCTTGATACACACGATAGTACTCAAGACTAAAACGAGCAATCTTAGCAACCTCTGCAGCATCTGTAGACTGGATCAAAGGATGCTCAAGAAATTCTCTAATACGACGATCTCGTTGTGTCTTAGCACTAAGTAGTGCACCTACTTCAAGGATAGACTTTTCATTGTTTTGGAAGATTGTTAAACGGCCTGCTTCAGTAAGTGCTTCAGTACCGGGTCCAATAACTGCAGCCATCTGAATACGTAGTTGATGTAGCCCTTGTGGGGTCATTGGAACAGCATGTGCAGTGTTAATGAAAGGACGTACTACTTCACCCCCAGTAGGTGTTAAATAGCCATTATAGTAGACACGACCGCGACCATCAATACGGGCATGTACGGTGAAAGACTTTCCATTGGCCCGGTAGTAGCGGATAGCTTCCATAAGACCGTAGCCTTGGTCTCCTCGTCTGATAATTTCTTCACGAAAGCCATTAATTGAGTCATAGTATGCGGCATTACCTCTCTGGTCTTTGAAACGAGCTAAGTCGTCCATGAAACTTGAAAATTCATCATCTACTTCATAACGGAAACTCATAGTATGGTTCAACATATCCGCAAAGTCACCGTCGATTTGTTTTTCATCAAACTTAGAAAAAGCAGAACGGGTAACAACAGGAACACCTGTATCACGTCCTCTAGCATCTACATAAGTCTTTTTACCGGGTACTACAAAGTATTTGTTCTCAGGACGATCTACACCTAGTCGGTTACTCAATTCAATTCTACGATTGTAATCTTGCAACTTTAGCATAGTAGGATCAAGAATCTGTACTTCTCTAGAAACAGTGTCTTTCCAAAAACCTGAAGGACGTCCTGTGTCAAGATCCGTAACAGCTCTACGAGTAACACCACGAGCATTCAAGCGAAGCAAGCCTTGTTCTCTAAACAACTCAAGAATCTTAGACCCTTGTTCATGATAGTCTTCTAAAGAAGAACCAAAGATAGGGTAGAAAGGATTCCAAGTAGCTTTTAACTCTTTACCAAGGTTAATAGCAAGAGTATCGTAATCAGTAGTAGTACCTTCTGCTACAACAGCCATTAGTCTACTCATAGACCTTGTAACCTCACCTTCGATAGGCTCTGTTACTTTCTGAATAAACAATTTTTCTAAAGTAAGGCTTCTGCGTAACTTATAAAGAAACTCAAGATCTACAATAGAGCGATATTCTTCTCGAATTGTTCTTGTAATGAAGTCAACAAAACCTTCTTCTTTTAATTCAAGAAACATAGTTAACCAGTTGGGAGTTACCTTCTTCTTCAGATACTTAGTTACAATCTTTAGCCATTTATCTGGTGTCTTACCATAACGAGTATAAAAGCCAATAGGGTCGTCTTTATAGAAAGTATTACGAATAGTTCGTTTAATAAAACTCTCTTTTAGTTGTTCATATAGTCCATCTGGTTTCTGGTTAGGACCAAAGAAGTAAGAAGTCCAAGGTGCTTTACCGCGATAGTAAATACTACGAGCTAACTTGATGCCTTCCGTTGAAGCCCAGTCTTGAGCATAACGTTCATAAATAAGCTTTTCAGCATGTAATTTAGCAATAGGGATGATCTGACCTTGAATCATTACTGCAGGTTCATTAGGATCACCTTTAAAACCAAGGAACAATTCTGCTCTAGCACGAGATCGACGATCCAATAGCCTAGAAACGTTTATCGTTGAGAAGTTCATCTCAGAGCGTAGTGCAGCAGAGAAATCTTCCCAAGGTTGGGGATTTTTCTGATAACGTTCAAATAGCACACGAAGATTTTCAACTACTACTGTTTGTTGGTTAGTAGAAATACGATCCTCAAGGCTATTAGTAAAGTCTTCGATGAACTGCTTTTGATTACGATCAAGTAATTTAGATTCTTTCATATAGTCAATACGTTCACGTAGAAGAGTAAAGTCAGGATCATAGCTTAAAGTAGAACGTACCTCTCCTGTAAAAGGATCAAAAGTTTGATTGCGAGGATCGAACTCGTTGTTAGCTCTAGCACGAACCCCACGTTTACCTGCTAGACTAGTACCACGAAAATCTGTTAATGAGATAGCTTGATTAGCATTCATTGTGTCTGCTACGATGAGATCAGCAAGATCTTTCTGTACTTGTTTAGAACGAACAATTTGGAAGGGACGAGTTACATCTATAAATTTTGTTTGTGGATCTTTGCTAAGTGTCTTAATTGGATTAAAGAAAGTAAGAATGTTGTCTTTAATACGAAGAGCGCTGATATCTAATGGTAAACCTTTGCTTGTAAAAAAGTCACCCATTGATAGAGCACCTCTTTCAAGAAGAGATACTTTCTCTTCTGAGCCTAACTTTTCTAGTTTAGTTGCCATAGGTTGTCTGCGTAACCAAGTAGCAAAATCTTCTTTAAGTGGTGTCTCACCTGTCATCAATGCGTTAGGCACTTCAGCTAGACGATCTCTTTTTAAGAAAGGAGAAAGACTTTTTAGAAGATCTGACTTCGACTTAATAACAGGAACAAGAGTTGAACGACAGTACCAATGAAGTGGAGGTCGTACTTTGACGTTATCAACAGATTGAAATAAATTATCATAGGAAGAACAAATCTTTGATGTACGAGAATCAAGAATAGCAGTGAAAACTAAACCAGAAATCAGGTCTGGATTAGCTTCTAGTACTTTTTGTTTAACAATAGACTCAGCTTGAGTCATGTGTGTAATTACTAGCGTCTTAGCTTGATTCTCAGTTAACTTAGTAGTTTGAAGAACTCTATTTACAATAGACTCTTCGGCTTCACCTGTAGCAATACCTTTACGAATAAGAAGGTTAATGCGAGTTAACTCCGAACCCCCTACATTTTCAAAGCTACGAACTAAAGTAGGATGCTCTTTCTTTTCGTTAAACAACTTTAAAGGGGAACTGGTAATATCTTTAGCTAACTGCCCACGATTAACCGACTGAACATCGTACCAATCACTAACAGAACGTCTTAGGTTATTTGTTTGGAAGTCTAACTCTGCTCCAATATAATCTGTTAAGGCATTAGCGCCTAAAGCATGAAGCTCTTGGACATGCCGAGTAACTTCACGCTCTAAACCTAGTTTGTCTTTAAGGTCTTCCCCTAAGATTTTCTTTAGAAAACCACGATGCCGATTTGAAGCTTTTTCAATAAGCAGCTTAGCTGTCTCTTGATAACGACGAGTGGCAAGCATATGCTCTACTTGTCTGTCAAAAATATCTTGGTTTAGACTCATTGTTTTTCCTTTATTGAATTATAAGGTTCCTGTATTAGTTGACGGGAAAGCTCGATCTGGACCCCAGATCAACCGTACAGCACCGTCTCCACCGGGGTAGTTGACGGCTTGATAAGTAGCAATACCTGCACCGCCACCGTAAGAACCACCGATAGCAGTAAGTGTACCGCCTGTTCCACCAGAACCGCCACCACCTCTTGTAGCACCAACGCTAGTTGAGTTACTTGCAGCACCAAGAGCACCTGAAGTGCCTTGGCCTAGTAACCCTACACCGCCGCCTCCGCCAGAGTTAAAAGCTCCGCTACCAGTGAAGTATGCACCTCCGCCTCCGCCTGCTCCACCAGAGCCAGCTGTTGCTGCAATAGTATTACCGTTGTAGTAACCACCATTACCACCAGCACCAGAGTAACCCCCTGCACCACCACCACCAGAAGCCGACCAGTAATAGGTTGTTGGGTAAGCGTTACCACCAGCACCACCACCGTCTCCAGTATAAGAGCCACCTGTACCTTGTGTAGTAAATGTGCCTGAGCCACCACCAAAACCAGCAACAGTAGAAGTATCAATAAAATAAGAATTACCTCCGGGATTAGTGTTGCCGTTAGTTGTTGTTGCAGTAACAGTTGCTCCACCAGCACCTACTACTACTGTGTAAGAAGTACCGGGTACAACTGGTATGTTGTTTTTCCAACCTAGTCCGCCCCCAGCGCCGCCTGTAGAACCAAAAGAGCCAGTACCAGCGTTAAAAGCACGACCACCTGCACCACCGCCTACACAAACAGCGTTTACGTAGAAGACACCAGCAGGACAGGTCCAAGAATATGTGCCGGGAATAACAAACGAAGCTTCACCATACTCTGAAGTAGGATTCTCGATGACTGTGTAACTAGAGAGCAGCTCCCAACGGCCATATTCAGGTAGGTAAACTTCATAAGCACGAAGGGTAGTGTTGTAGTACATATAGGGCTTAGCTACAGAAGGACGTTGAGCAGAAGTTCCTGTTGCAAAAGACCTAAAGTCAAAGACCCACTTAGAACCATCCCAAGTGTAAGTTTTAAGACCTACTGTAAAAGTTTGACCAACAGTAGGACTATCAGGAAAGTTGATTGCCATTTGTTGACTCCTGTAGGGTAGGCCAGTCCACAAAGAATGGATCTAGATTGTTAACGTTATTGTAGATGTCGCGAAGTGCTTGCCGATATTCTATATAGCTAAGAGGTAGCTCCTGTTCGAGAGTAGTACCATTGAGAACAGTGGCTTCTACTGCTTTTAATACTTTGTAGTCTGTTTCAGCTAGTTTCTTCTGGCAGACCGAACGAACTTGACTCCATTGAGCTAGTACTTCTTCTTCATTAGGGTCACGAACTACCCAGTCTGTTAAGCCCCATTCAACTACTTTAGGATAGACATACTCTGGCATTGCAGGAGCAACCAGCCAACCATCTTGCTCTAGTTGTTCTTCTGTAGGATTAGTAATAGTTAGTCCGTCATCTAAACGAAGTCTAAAAGGTTTAGTTGTAGGTGGAAAACCTACTTTATAGTATAACATGATAACTCCTTATGTTTCTACAACGTTAAACTGGTATAGCACGTCACTAATACTGTCTACAATATAATAGGAAGAGCCATCTGGCTTAACAAACATACCTCTAGGGTTAGCAGAAATATTCTCAATATAAGCATGAGTAGCTTCTGTAAAACCACCTGTAATGCTGTAAGGTACTGTTAGCTTATACCGATAAACTCGACCAACACTGTCTCCAAGAATATAAAGGTGATTACCATCTTGAGAGATAGTAATACCATACATTGTATTAGTCAAGAATGAGCTATCTGAGAAGCTAACTGTAGCTGACAGAGTAGATAATCCCCATGCAGTAGTTAAAGTCTTCTGGTATACAATGTTAGTTGTAGAGTTTACAAAGTAGATGTTTTTTCCGTCTCTGCTAAAGTAAAAGTTTCTTATAGCTGAACCAACACTTGCAGATTTTTCTACAAAGTAGACAGCAGTAAAATCCCAAGGGATAACTACTCGCCACTTAGTCAAGATACCACTCGCTTGGTCTAACGTAAAAATCATGGTACCATCAGGAGAAATAAAACCACTAGAGAAAACACCAACGTTAGTTGCGTTCAGCGTAGGCACAACATAGTTCTTGCTAGTAGTAGCTCCAACAATTGACCACGGAGTAGGGCAATCATACTCGAAGATTTTGTAAGCACCTACATCAGAAACCCAAAACTTTTTACCATCAGGTCTAAATTGAAGAGTGTTTGCACTTGTAGCTGCTGCAGCAATACTTAAAGTAGCAGCGGCTGCACCGTTACTAAAAATAGTGGCATTTGGTTCAGCAGGAATTACTGTTGTACCTCTAGCCTCTAAGTGATAGATAATGTCGGTTGTGTTGTTTAGAATGTAGAAGTGTCTTGTATTAGGTACAAAGTATAGTCCTGTAGTACCAGCAACGTTACCCACAGGGATAATGTTTGTCATTGCACCTGTGTTACCTAAGTTCGTAATAGAAGCAACACTCCAAGGAGTTGCTACTGAATAAACTTGAATAGAGTTGTTAGTTCTTCCCATTACAAATAACCGAGTACCGTCTCCATTAAAACAGAGAGTACCGGGGTTAGTATCTTGAGTAGTAACTGAAGCTGAAACTGAAGCGTAAGCTGCTGTAGCTAGGCTCCAAGGAGTAGACATGGTATACTGGAACACTGTATCAGCCGTACCACCGACTACCCAAAAAGTAGTACCATCTGGTTTTACAAACAAACCTGTTGGAGTAGCTTCTTGTGTAGTTACTGAGAAGGATACTGAGTCATAAACTGCAGTAGAAACTAACCATGGGGTACTTAAGGTGTAAGAATAAATTGTGTCTGCAGCATTACCTAGTACTAGCATCTTTGTTCCATCAGGTGAGAAAGATACTGAGGTAGGGTCTACTACTGTTGTACCAAAGGCAAACAACCCAATATAGGTAGCTGTAGATAGTTGGTAAGGAGTGGTTAAGTCGTATTGGTAAACACTGTCGTTTGTAGTACCAACAAAGTAAAGTTTTAATCCATCATCTCTCATGAACAAGCTAAAGCCAGCGCCATCTCTTGCTGAAATTGATAGAAAGTCTCGCTGATAAAAACCTAAAACTCTACGGTTATCACTAGTTGGAGTATCATCATGAAAAGTATAAGGTAGTCGTTCTCTCGCAGCAAAGTGTGAACGAGCGTCAATAACTCCACTCGTCCATTCACTTGAAGGCGCTTCATAAGAACCTAGAATGTTGCCGTTGATCATCATTATGAGATAACCTCATAACTGCAAAGACCAGTCAGCATTGAGTTAGCTGAAGCTGTTAGGCGGAGAGAGTCTCCTTCTTCTAGATACAAAGGGTAATCTCGTCCAAGAGCAATAAACGTACTATCTTGTAGGACAGCAATAGTTGAGACTAAACGGTAAGCTACACCACCACGAAAAAGATCGATAGTAACGTCAGCAGGAGTTGTACCGTTAATGTTAGCAATAATAACAGCATTAATTTTTAGAACCGTACCGCTAGATGCAGCATTAGCTACGATGTCTGTTGCAGTAGTAGTGACAGCAAGAACACTAGTTTTACCTGTGATAGTAGATACTTGGAGGATATTTGGAGCGGCCATAAGTTGATTCCTTAGTTAAAGACATAGGTCATTGCGAGAGCTTTAGAAATATTAGCGTCAGGACCAGTTGGACCTTGTGACCCTACAATTTCAACCCACTGATTAGAGGTTCCATCTTGGTAGTACAGATAAAGCGAGAGGTTAGCACTAGAGAACCATAACGTGCCTTGAGTAGGAGAACTAGGTGCTGTGTCAGAAACAACAAGAGTAGCTCCACCAGAACCCCCTGAGCCTGTAGCGTCTGTGTCGTTAACCCAAGTAGTACCGTTATATTTTAATACTTGTCCTGTAGTAGGAGACGTAATAGTGACATCTGACAATCCGTCGAGGTTAGTAGCTCCGCCACCTCCACTTGTAAAAGTCTTATTTTTCCACAGACCTGTAGCAGACTCATAAGTCAGTACTTGATCATCTGCTGGAGAAGTGATTAGTACGTCGTGTAGTTCATGAAGTTCAAAACCATTTTGTACATGAACAAGGATACGACCTGAGCTAGCATTAGCTTTAACTACCCAACCAAGAGAAACTAAGTGGTTAGGAGCAACTGGTTTAGTTTGTGTAAAAGTCCCTGCTGTAGAGCCGAGATAGATAGCTCCACCTTCAGTTAATCCACCTGTATTTACATTATAGAGTAACCCATTTGTAGTTACAATACCATCTGCACCATTTGCAATATCAGCCGTAACAAACCCGAAAGTCTTGCTAGAAGTACTTTCAGCAGAGTTATTAGCTTTTGCAATAGAAGGTTTTTGTCCTTGTGCACCATTAATGTAAACGACACTACCTTTAGTAATAGTAGAACCTGTACCATTATACACTGTTAGCTGCTGTAGTTCTAAGGAACCAAACTCAATAATGTTTCCCGCACCATCTTTAGAGAATAGCTTACGGTCGGCAAGATTGATAGCAATCTCACCAACTTCAAGATCAGTAGCTAGAGGTACTTTTTCAGCAACACTAGACTTTTTAAGAATAATTTTAGTAGTCATATAGATGACCCCCTTTCTACTTAGTAGGTTCCGCCGTCTAGACGAACATCTGCTAGGGTTTGGTTAGCGAGACTCCACACATCATTGGTTTCATCCCAGAGGAAGGTTACGTTTGTTTCTGTACCACGAGCAATTTCGATACCAGCATTCTGAGTAGGTGTTCCTACTTCATCAGCATTCAGTAGAATAATAGCGTCGCCGATGTTAACTTCATTTGAGTTTACAGTTGTAGTAGTACCATTAACAATAAGGTTACCATTAACTGTCAAATTAGAAGTAAACAAGCCTGTGGTAGCCTCAAAAGCACCTACAGAGATGTTGTTGCTAGTAATACCACCTCGAGAAGTTACACTATCAAGAGTATCTACCTCTGTAGCTGAGATAGTAATAGTATTACTTGTATCATTATAAGTGACAGTAACAATTCCACTACCTTGAGTGTTGTTACCAACTGTATCAAGAACCGCCTCATCTAGTCCTGTAATATCTGCTGCAGAATGTGTGTGATTTACTGTAGTAGTGATTGTTACGTTACCTAGGTTAGTAATAGTCCCAGAACCTGTAACTGCACCTGCTAGGGTAATAGTAGGATCATTAACGTCAAAATTTAGTTTACCGGAAGTGTCGTCATAAGTTACTGATAGCCCTGACTCAGTATTACTAGAGACCATAGCACCAACGACATCTTCTACTGCTTCTTGGAAGTCTGTAATTGAAGTAGAAGCATGAGTATGATCGAGAAGAGAATAACGACCGTCAAGGTTTACTGTAGCTTGTGAACCATCATAGTTGGTACCTGTTAGAACACCTGTAGCAGAGTTAAAGGTTAGAGTATTTAGTTTACCAATAGTAATCCAAGTAGCACCATTGAAAGCACGAAGCACATGGTTGTCAGAGTCATACCAGAGGTCACCTTCAGCAGGAGCACCTGGAGCTACTGTAGAAACATAAGCACTGTCTAGCTTTACAATGTTTCCTGAGTTATTTTTAGTAAAGAGTTTACGATCTACTAGGTTGACAGCTACTTCACCGATTTCTAAGTCGGTTGATAATGGAACTGCACCTACAGTAGATGATTTTTTGAGAATAATTTTAGTTGCCATAATCACCACCTAGAATAATACCTTGGTCTAAGGTACCAATGTTAAGATCATCTAAGGATCCAGAGAAAGCTACATCTGCGAGATCGTCAAAGGTAGGTACGATGCCTACATCATCTGTTGTACCATCGCTATAGGTAAAAATCAAATGACTATCAACAATCTCAGCAGACACAACTGAGCGACCTTGAGACCCTTGTCCACCTGTTCTTGCTAGAGACACATTCAGCTTTTGAATTAAAATGTCTGTTACTAGTTTATCGGGTTTGCTTGAGATCTCAAGTTTATTTGCTTTTGTAGTTAACTTGTAAGTCATCTTAGAACTCCGTTGGAGAATAAGAGACTTCAACTAAACCACGAACTGGTTTCCAAATTTGTTTATTGTTACCTGTACCGGGATCACGAACTTCTAGTTCAACAAAACCATAAACAGGTTTATCTGGTGTAGGCTGTACTGTCCAAGTGGAGATTAGCTCCTCAGGGAATACGATTTTAAAAGTGTTGTCTGTTACGACTTCATCTAGCAGTGGTAGTTGTGTAATAACTCCGCTAGGTCTGACAGCAGTAGGGATCTTACCGTCTCCTGCATTAAGCGCTTCAATAACAGTTACTTTGAGAGTGTAGTTACTGAGGTTTGTTAGCCAGTTGAGAGTTACTTCTAGGTGAATTTGTTCACCATCAACAATACTAGCCAGAATGGAGCCGTTATCAGAGATTAAGTCTTGTGACGCTGAAGTAATTTTACTGCGTGCCATTGTTTTTCTCCTCTAACCGAGCCTCGACTGGGTTGTTTACGTTGGATCCTTCATTGAGGAGGTCTTGTATAGTTGTTCTCGTAGAAGATAACCTTCAAGAGACCAGATTTTATTTCGGGCATTATCTCGTGCAATACGTCTACCTATCTCACGACTAAAGTTCTCAGGGCTAGCTGCAGCAGACTCTCCTGTAACGATGTAACCATTCTTAAGGGTCAATGCACAGATAGTTAGAGTGCTACCGGGAAACACATAGTACTGTTCAGACACAATTACTGAGTCAATGTGGTTTAGTGTTACACGTGGTGCAGATGATTTAGTTGTAAGTTCAATCTCGAGTTCTAGTTCGTTCATTTCTTTTTCTTTCTCGCTTTTTTCTTAGCTTCTGCAGCCACTGACAATGCAATGGCTACCGATTGTTTTTGAGAGTGTCCACGTTTCTTTTCTCTACGAATGTTAGCAGAAATGGACTTTTGTGAGTATCCTTTTTTCAGTGGCATTATACAGGTTCCCCGGGAATAGCTAAGCAACCTGCTTTAACTATAAGATTAGGATTATAGCCTAGTTTATCTTTTACTGCTTCTGTGTCAGCTACACAAGCTTCTTCTGTAAGAAAGACTTGTTGAGTGTTATAAGATAACTGACAAGTGTTCGCATCACTAACTAGACAAATGAGTACTACTGCTAGAAACATTATGGTAACTCCTGAATACCTAGACTAGTAGCGTCTTGAACTAGAGGATCTTGACCAATTTCTTCTAGTCCTGCAGCATCATCGTAGTCAGAAGGAATAATATCGTGTTGTTTAGCTACGGAGAGCCAGACAGAACGAGGAATTAACCGATTCTGATACCATTCTGTTACTAGGCGTGCCCATTCAGAGCCAAGAGGAGTTGGGTTAAAGTCAGCAGAAAGCTTGAAATCTAGACCTTCTACATCGAGGTCTTTACCATAACGCCAACGAAGCATTAGCTTAAGAACTTCAGCCATAGTTGAAGATAGCTTGTTGTTTAGTAGACCTAACTGTGCAGTAATACTAGAATTACGGATTTCAATAGCAATACCAGAAGGATCACCTTCAGGGGACAGCAGCCTCATACCCATCATATTAAGGTCTTGAATAGAGGAGCTAATAGCAGACTCGAGGTCTGTCAGAGCATCCGTTGGAGTACGGAAAGCATCGATTTTGTCCATAGACCCAAGCTTAATCCAAGAACCTAATCCAGCATTAACTACAGCAGCAAAATCTTCATTGCTCATGTCAGAGAATACAACAGGAGTAAAAGTAGAAGCACCATAAAGAAGATGGTTACGACGAGATACTTTATTGTAGAGAGCGATTTCTTTGTCAATGATAGGAGTCAACATAGGCGCTTCTAACGATACTTCTCCATTGAGAGGAAAGATAGGAAGCTGAGTCATAGGCTCACCCCACATCATAGGGGTAATAGGATCACCATCTGCAACCCAATGATCGTTAGTAAAGAGTTCAGTGCCAAAGATCTGAGTCATACGTAGATCACCGTTAATTAGATCAACAGTAGCTTCTCCATCTTTCTTATAGTACTGTACTTGGTAGAAGCCTGCCTCATTGATAAAATGATCTGCAGCAACGATGTCGAGATTAGGATGCCACTCAGAGTCTTTATAAGCCCTACGAATATATCGAAAGACCACTCGAGTTAGTGTTGGACGACCTGTTGTACGGTCGATAGCCGTTTGCCAGTTAATAACATCTTCTGCTCTCCATAGTACTGGATAGGGAGCAATCATTCTCTTTTGTTCAGGGTCTAGCTCTGTGTAGTTAGGAACAACAGGGAAATCTACCGACACCCAACCTCTAGAAGTAGATAATTCCTCCCAAATAGCAGCGTCAAGAAAAGCTACTAGGGGACGACCATCTTCAGTAAAACGATTACGAATCCAAGCCTCTGCTTCAGGTGGTGTAGCTTCAGTAAAGGTGATCTCAGGAGGCTTACGTAGTAACCCACCAGTAAGAATTTTAGCATACTGTGAGGTTAGGCCGGGTAACTCAGCTTCAGCAACATACCACTTATACTGTTCAGGTGACATACGAGGGCTGAAAGGAACTAGTAGATTAGTGTAGTTTACAACATCAATAAAACGATCATGCTCTTTAGCATAGAGTTCCCCGTTTAGAATAGCACGACAACGTTTCCAAATACGAACCATTGATTCATACTCGTAAGTTGGAGTACCAACACTAGTCTTTGGGGTTGTAGTTGGAATTTGTGTCATTTAGTTCTCCTTAGACGCTATCGTCTGAAACTACCACTACAACAGCTTCTTTAATTGCCTTAGCCCAAACTCGAGTAGCGCCAGCTACACCCGCTTGGTAATCAGTAATTGTGCGGTTAATTTCAGGGTCATCCCAAGTTCCAAAGTGTAGGCCATAGTTTTCTGTTGGAGCAGTACCGTTAGCGGTCACTCTGATATAAACACCATTAAGCTTCTCTTCATTAGAGACAACTTGCCATGTAATTTTAGTAGCATTGCCACCAGTTAATTCAGTCCATGTGCCAGTAGGCACGTGAACAGCAGCTTGATTTCTTGCCATTTTTGAAGTCCTTTATTTTTAGAGTTTCAACCGGAAAAGTTTATTCCAGTTTTTTCAAGTATTTTCTGCGGGGGTGTGAGTGTGTTAGTTTTCTTCAAATTTCATGTAAGCTTTTACAAGATCAGCAACAAGATCTGAGCGTACAAT
>Ga0256344_1000012_pt1 | contig 17673 bp, 8 predicted proteins | sample AtltaT_15_FD_183794 | JGI IMG/M metagenome (GOLD analysis project Ga0256344, IMG submission 183794) | Metatranscriptome of freshwater microbial communities from Altamaha River, Georgia, United States - Atl_Yuk_RepA_8d (Metagenome... | ecosystem: Environmental > Aquatic > Freshwater > River... | reverse complement strand
TTGCGGCCCCTGGGATCAACGACAAACAGCGTGAAGGCCTGATCGACTTCATCACCAAGGTCGTGCAATCGCCCGGCTGGAAGCAAGAGCTCGAGACCCGCAAGTGGACCGATGCGTTCATGACCGAGCGCCCCTTCGAGCGCGACCTGGCCAAAGACATCGCCGACAAAGAAGTGCTGATGAAAGAGCTGGGGCTGGCATGAACCCCTTTCGTCTGGCGCTGGCCTTGCTGGCCGTGTGTGCCGTGGCCATCTGGCAGGTCACCCTCATTCCCGAATCGCTCATGCAAATGGCCGTCGGTCCAACGCTTGTGCCCAAGGTGGTGGTGGCGGGTCTTACGGTTCTGGCCTTGGTCTATGGCTTTCGAGCCCAACGCGGCCTGGAAGCCGACGAGTCCCTCGCTGAAGACCAGTCGCCCTTGCCCGGCGCCAACACCCGCGCCCTGAGCCTCCTGCTGGGATTGACCAACTTCTGGCGCCGCCGTGTCGACGGCTTCGAGGTGCTGGGGGAGGATCAGCGCAGGCGTCTGAACGTGACCGGCGTTCCGGCCGAACGCATTGCCCTGGTACGGGACGGCTCTCCGGTGACTTTCGTACCGGACGGTCCGGTCGAGCCGCTCCCCGCGGACCTCGGCGGCAAGTGCGTCTTGCTCTACTCCGGCAATTACGGCGTCGCGCATGAAGTGGAGACCGTCGTGCGCGGCTACGAGTTGCACCACAGACAGGGAAGCGGCCGTGTCTACCTGTGGCTTTCTGCCACAGGCGGTGGCGCGGAGGAGGTGGCGCGCCGGCTCGGCGCCGCCGGACTGCCGTTCCACAGATCGTCTCCTGTTTCGCTGGATAAGCTGCCCGGCTTGCTGCGAGCGCCTGCAGCGCACCTAGTGACCCTTCGTGATGCGTTTGTGGGCTATGTCATGCCGTCCAAGATCTACGCCTGCCTCGAATCAGGCAGACCCTTGGTTTTCGTCGGCAGTGCCGAGTCTGACGTGGATCTGCTCGCTCGCTCCGTGCCGGGAGGCTACTGGCGGGTTTCGTGTGGGGATTTCAATGGCTTCGCGACAGCCTTGGAATCGCTGGCGGAGCAATGTGGGGTTACCGGGGCCGAACCGCATCGCGCGAAAGACCCTGCAGACTGACTCCTGGCCTGCGCCCGAATCATCTCTGTTTGCGTTTTTGCTGCAGCTTGTTCTCGGATTCTGCCATAATTACCCGTCAGAAACTCCCTGCGATCCAGTCGTCCGTGGGTTGCGAGCGGTGTCATCGGACGAAGGAACCAAGGTCGGCCAGAGGTCTTGGCTTTCTGCAGGTAATTCGCTAATTTGTTTACTGGCTTGGGTGGGACCAGTTCGAGATTCTCGGGTTGGGCCAAGTGGGTGTGTGGTGACACCGCAAAATTGACTATGCCGTCGCAAGATGCATGGTCGGGTTGGGTATTATGTCAAAAATTGCACTCCGGACGCAGGGTTTCGCGGCTTTTTCGGTCCTCCTTTGGGCCGCGACCGCGGCCGCGCAGGTCGGCCCCGAGGTTGCGCAGGCGCCGCCGGGCGCCTCCCAGCCGGCCGGAGGTCCCAGCCAGCCGGGAGCGGGTCCCATGCAGGGAGCTGGCCCGGTGCAGGGAGCAGGTCCGGGAGGTCCCGCCAATGACGGTGGGCCCGCCAGCGATCCCCAGCAGGCTCAACAGGCGCCGCAACAGGGTGGTGGTCCGCTGCAGAATGCCGGTCCGCTGCAAGGCTCCGGCCCGATCCAGACCGCCGGCCCGCTTCAGAGCGCAGGACCGCTCCAGAGTGCGGGCCCGTTGCAGAGCAACGGGCCGCTGCAGAACGCGGGTCCCTTGCAGAATGCGGCGCCCTTGCAGAATACCGCTCCTGATGGAGGTCCGCCGGGCAGCATTGAGGGGCTGACCACGGCCGGTGGCCCGCTGATCCCGCCGCCGGCTGACGGACAATACAACGCCGCCAACTACGGACCGATCGGTGGTCCGACCTGGCAGGAGTATGTTGCCCAGCAACTGGGGCAGCCGGGAGGGACTTCGGGCCCGACCCTTGCCAGCCTCATCAATACCCTTCCGCCGCCGCCGCCGTCGACGCCGTACACGCCGGTCGCGAATCCGCAACCCCCGTTGCCCCCTTTGCCGGGGCCGCCTGGGCCGCTTCCACCGGTTATCTATGACCCGACGACGCCGCAGAACCAGAGCCCGAATTAGTGGCCAGAGGCGTCTGCGGGGAAGTTTTCTCCAGCCGACCCTCGGACCGCTCCCTGGATGGCCGCAAGCACCCATGGTAATTCGTGCGAATCGATCGCAGCTGATCTGGTCGCCTCTGGCCGGTTGGGTCCTGCTGGCTTGCGCGTCTTCGGTTGCGCAGGCCCAGATGGAGTCGGCGTCGCCGGCTGCGGAGATTCTCTTCGAGCAGACGCCAGCGGTCGATGTTCCGGCGGACGTGCCGTTGTCGTCGGCGGGGCCGGGAATCGGAACTGGCGAGGTCGGCATCGCCATCGGCGCTTTCACGCTCTATCCCTCGATCGAAGTCCAGGGCGGCTTCGACAGCAACGTCTACGCCACCTCGGCGCCGACCGTGGGATCCCCCTACACGCTGATCAAGCCCGTCGCGGTGTTGCAGTCGGACTGGCTGAACCACTCGCTGCGCATAGCGGCGGGCGGCGGTTTCGGCTTCTATTCGAATGCGTCGTCCCAGAATTACTGGAACGGCTATGTGCAGGCCGACGGCCGGATCGACATCCAGGAGAATTTCTACATCACCGGTCTCGTTGGCGTCCGGCGCCAGACCGAAGCGCTGGGCACCCCCAATGCGCTGGTCGCAAGTTCGCCGACCGTGGCCGATTCCCTTCCGCTGCAGATCGGCCTGTATCAGCGCTTCAACCGCTTCTTCTATGACGCCAGGGTTTCGGCAACCCGCTACCGGTACATCGACAACAGCATCGTCCCCACCGGTGGCCTGCCGGGCGCCAGTCGTGATCGCTGGGAATATGAAGAGAATGTCCGGATTGGCTATGAGATCATCGACGGCATCGATGTCTGGGTAGCGCCTGGTCTCAACCAGCGCATTTACGACCAGTTCATCAATTCCTTTGGCCAGCAGCGCGATTCGAACGGCTGGTACGTGAACGTCGGCGCGACCTTCAAGCTCACCGAGAAGACCAGCCTCGAAGGCTACATCGGCTACACGAACCAGACCTTCCTGGCGGACGGGACTTCCACCCCGGCCTTCACGTTCGGATTGACGGGTACCTGGAATGGCTATGAGCCATTGACCATTCGGCCTGCTTTCATCCGGTCCATCAACGAATCGGCCTACAGCAACTATCAGAATTACGTCTCTACGACGCTCGGCATCGACTTCACCTACGACATCCATGACGCTTGGAAGATGGTGGGTGGCACGGGCTTCAATATGGCGCAGTACAACCCCGTGCCCGGGTCGGGTGTGGGGCCGCGTACCGATTACTACTGGCGCGCGTCTCTGGGTCTGCTGTATTCCCTGCGCCCGCAACTGCAGGTCGGCCCGCTCTATGAACATACGAGCGGATGGTCGACGAACGTCGCAGACGGCGGTCCGTCGTACACCAGGGAAGTGATCTCTATTCGAGTTGTTGGAGCGCGGTGATCCGGTGAACCTGTCCAGTTTTCTCTCTCGCTGCCTCGGGCCGCTCCTCGTAGCAATGGCACTCGCTCTCGGCGCCTGCGATCCGCAGCCGCCGATGTCGACGATGACCATCCAGCAGCCGTCGCAGGGAACGCAGAACCTGCGCCTCGGCGAGTATCGCGTCGCGCCGGGCGACCGCTTGCGCGTGACGGTTCTGTCGGATACCGAATTGTCCGGCGAGTACGAGGTCGATTCGACCGGCATGATCTCGCCGCGCATGGCGGGTCGGGTGGTCGTGCTGGGTATGACGATGCCTGAGATCGAGACGATGCTGGCCGACCGCTATCGTTCGGGCGGCTACCTCCGCAACCCGCGGATAAGCGTCGACCTCGTTTCGCGGCGCCCGTTCTACATCATCGGCGAGATCAGCCGTCCGGGATCGTTCCCCTACGTGTCCGGGATCAACGTCGTGCAGGCGATCGCAATCGCCGGTGGATATACGCGGCGCGCTTCGAAGACGCGGATCACGATCCAGCGGTTCAATGCGCAGCAGGGTCAGGAAGAGACGGTCACGGAAGATTCCCCGGTGGGGCCGGGCGACATCATCCGGGTGCCGGAGCGGTGGTTCTAGAGTAGGCGTAACGCGTAAGTCTTGGGGATGGGTGGTGTGGGGCCGCCCGTCGGATCGATGGCAACCGGGAATGCGGTCCCGCACGGGACCGGAACGGTGCGCTGCTCGATCGGATGTCGTCGCGAGTCGTCTTTTTCGCGGAGTGTAGTGGGATGGGATCGTTGCCTAGGGCGGACCACATGGTGGATGAGCCGAACCAGACTCGAATAGTGCCGGCTTCGGAAGCGGTGCTTGCGCCGGTGCGTCCCGTCGAATCGCCGAACGAACTGTGGGAATGGCTGCGACTGCTCAACCGCCGCAAGGCGTTGATCATCGGGTGCGGCCTCATCGCGACCGCGCTCATGGCGCTCGTGATCGCCCAGGCCACGCCACTCTACAAGGCATCGTCGCGCATCATGCTCGACACGCGAACCTTCAAGGTGGTCAGCACCGAGGCCGCGCTGTCAGGCGTCGACACTCTGAACATGGGCGCGATCCAGAGCGAACTGGAGGTCATCCAGTCCGAGTTCCTGATCGGCCGCGTCGTCGACAAGCTCGGCCTTGCAAACAACCCCGAATTCAACGGCACCAAGCCCCCGGGCTTCATCGACAATGCCCTGCAGCCGCTGCGCGACTTGTGGAGCACCGGCATTTCCACCCTGCTGGCGCCGCCGCCGAAGCCTGAACAGGCGACACAGGCGCCAGCGCCTGCCCGCACCGGCCAGCCCGCGGCAGACAGCGATCCCCGTCGCCGCGCCGCGATCGGCGCCGTTGCCGGCCGCCTGAGCGTGACGTTGCTGGGCCGCACCTTCGTCATCCTGATCACCGTGGAGAGCCCTGACGGAACGATGTCGGCGCGCATCGCCAACGCGCTTGCCGAGGCCTATCTCGCGGACCAGATCGAGACCAAGAACGAGGCCAACCGCCGCGCCACGGAGTGGCTGGAGCAGCGACTGGCGGAACTGCGCCGCAACCTCCAGGTCGCGGAAGAGGCGGTCGCCGCCTATCGCCGCGACAAGGGCCTGGCCGGCAGCCCGGAGGGCGCTGTCTCGACCCAGACGCTGTCCGATCTCAATGCACGCTACACCGCCGCAAAGGGCCGGCGCATCGAGCGGGAAGGCCGCCTGATCGCCCTCAGCAAGGCCAGTCTCAATCCGGGCGAACTCGCGAACATCCCGGAAGTGTCGGGCAACGCGACGCTGTCGGCGCTGCGCATCCAGGACGTCGATCTCACCCGCAAGACTGCCGAGTTGTCCTCGCAGCTTGGCGAAAACCATCCCAAGATCCAGCAGGTCCGAAACGAGTTGGCCTCGATCCGGGCGCGCTTCATCACCGAGACGCAGCGCATCACGCTGGCCGTCCGTGCCGAACTCGACGCGGCCAAGTCGGAGGAGGAGGAGCTCAAGGAACTCGTCGACAAGGCGTCCGTCGTTTCCGGCGCGGCGAGCCAGTACGAGGCCGAACTCAAGCAACTCGAGCGCGAGGCGCAGTCCAACCGTACCCTGTACGAAGGCTTCCTGACGCGCTTCAAGGAGCTGCGCGAGCAGCAGGACATCCAGCGCGCCGACGCTCGCATCCTGGCCTATGCCCACCCCTCGGGCGCGCCCTCGTCACCCAACTACAAGACCGGCCTGATGGCGGCGTTCATCATCGGTTCGATGCTCGGCATGGCCGGCGCTATCGCCGCCGAGAAGCTGGACCGTGTGTTCCGCTCGGCCTCCCAGGTCGAGGAAGCCACCGGCGTCGGCGTCCTCGGCATGGTGCCGGAGGTCAAGGGACCGGCGACCACGCGTTCGAACGTCGTTGCGCACGTGCTCGAGAACACGACGTCGCCGGCCGCAGAATCGATACGAGCGGTGTTTACCGCCATCAGTCTCGGCAGCCTCGACCGGCCGCCGCGCATCATCGCCATCACCTCCTCGACGCCGAGCGAGGGTAAGACCACGTTCGTAGCCGCGCTCGGCGGACTGTTGACGAAGATGAATGCGTCGCGTCGCGTGCTGGTCGTCGATCTCGACCTGCGCCAGGCGCGTCTGTCGGCCGCACTCGGTCTCAAGGATCGCGGTGGCACGATCGACGAGTACCTGATGGGCATCAAGACTCTCGAAGAGTGCACCCGGCGCCACGAAGGGTCGGGGGTCGACTATATCTGCGCCCGTCCGAGCACGCCCAACGCGCCGGAAATCCTCGAATCGCACGCCATGAGGACGGCGCTCGGCGTGTTTGCGGAGCGCTATGATCTCGTGATCCTGGACGGTCCGCCGGTCATGGCGGTGTCGGATGCGCGCATCATCTCGCGGCTGGCCGACTACACCGTGTTCATCGTGCAGTGGGCGAAGACTCCGCGCGAAGTCGTGAAGACGGCGATTTCGGCGCTGCTGAACGTCACGAGCCATGTCGGTGTCGTGATCAACCGCGTCAACCTGGCCAAGCACGCACGCTACGGCTACGGCGATCATGGCGACTACTATTCGCGTTACCGCGGATACTACGGGTCTGGCATCGATACGGCAGCCAACGCCTCCGGCCGGCCGCCGCTCACGCTGGCCTCGAAGGGATAGGTCCTGGCTGCCGCCACCCGGCAGTCGGCAGCCGTGGCCTCACGCTCACGGCTGAGGCTCTGGCAGCCTCACAGGCGCCAGAGCGTCACGCCCTCGGGTGTGGCGGCACGGTCGAGCAGGCCCGTCACGTCGGCAACGAAGCCGCCCGGGGCGGGCTTCAGCAGGTCCTTGACCAGGGACCAGCCGCCCTCTCGATAGGCGCGATGGGCAACCGCGAGGACCACTGCATCGGCGGGCTTCAACGCGTCGAGCGGCGTCAGGCCGAGGTCATACTCCTCGCGCAGGAGGCCGCCATCGGCCATTGGGTCATGGAGCTGTACCGTGATCCCGAAATCCTCGAGTTCGCGAACGATGTCGACCACGCGTGTGTTGCGTATGTCGGGCACGTTCTCCTTGAACGTCACGCCCAGGACCGTGACGACCGGACGGCCGTTGCCCGCATGCCGCATCACGCTGCGCACGACGCGGTTGGCCACGTGCACGCCCATGCTGTCGTTGACCCGGCGACCGGAGTGGATGACGTGGGGGTGATAGCCCACTTCCTCGGCCTTGTGGGCGATATAGAAAGGGTCGACGCCGATGCAATGGCCGCCGACGAGGCCGGGCTTGAAGGGCAGGAAGTTCCATTTGGTGCCGGCGGCGTCCAGCACGTCCCGCGTGTCGATCCCAAGCCTGTCGGAAATGAGCGCCACCTCGTTGATCAATGCGATGTTCACGTCGCGCTGGGTGTTCTCGAGGACCTTGGCAAATTCGGCGACCTTGATCGACCCGGCCCTGTGAGTGCCCGCCGTCACGACAGCCCGATAGGTCGCATCGACGATGTCGAGCGTCTCGGGCGTGTCCGCCGACACGATCTTCAGGATGTTGTCGAAGCGGCGTTCCTTGTCACCGGGATTGATGCGCTCCGGTGAGTAGCCGACGTTGAAGTCGGTTTTCCATTTCAGTCCCGAGGTCTTCTCGAGCACGGGAATGCAGATGTCCTCGGTGACGCCCGGAAAGACGGTCGATTCGTAGACCACGATGTCGCCGCGCTTGAGGATTCGGCCGATGGTTGCGGAGGCGCCTTCCAAGGGGGCCAGGTCAGGCTGCTTGCTCGCATCGATTGGTGTCGGCACGGTCACGATGTGGAAATCGGCGGCGGCGAGGTCCCGCGGATCCGAAGAGTAGCGCAGACCCGGCGCCTTCAGCAGGTCGGGCTCGACCTCGCCCGTGCGGTCGTGACCGCGGGACAGTTCGGCGATGCGGCGGCTGTCTATGTCGAAGCCCAGAACCTGGTAGCCGACACGGCCGAAGCCGACGGCGACGGGCAGACCGACATAGCCCAACCCGATCACGGAGATATGCCGTTTCATGCCATCCATTTCCGACAGTTCACACCGATGCCGGCATCCTCGGCGGTCCGCCTGACCTCGGCAACCACGTCCGTGCGATGGACCGCGCGATGCCGCGATCCGGGCGATGGCGAGGAGGTCGCCATGACGCGGTCAGCGACCGGCGATGGTGCTGACGAAGGACGAACCGTCACGAATCTTCGGCAGTTCCTCGGCGACGGCGTCGATGACGGCATCGATCTGCTCGGGCGTATGCTCCGAGGTGACGAAGAACCGGAGCCGCGCCTGGTTCTCGGCAACGCCCGGGAAAACCGCCGGCACGACGTTGAAGCCGCGCTCCAGCAGCCGCTCGGACAGCATCACCGTCTGCGGCGAACTGCCGACGATGACCGGCACGACGGACGCTCCGATGCTGAGGCCCGTGTCGAGGCCGCGGGCCTTGGCTTTCTCGAGCAGGGCCTGACCATTGCGACGGAGCGCCGCCGCCCGCCAGGGCTCGCGCATCATCACGTCGACGGCGGCGGTGGCCGCCGCCGCCACGGGCGGTGAAAGTCCGACGCTGAAGACGAAACCCGGCGACGTATACTTGAGCAGTTCGATGAGGGCGCGGCTTCCTGCGATATAGCCACCGGCTGCCGCCAGCGTCTTGCTGAGCGTTCCCATCCAGATCTCGACATCCGCCGGATCGACGCCCTGTTCCTCGGCAACACCACGGCCCGTACGACCGAGCGCACCGGTCGCGTGCGCCTCATCGACCATGAGCCAGGCGTTGTAGCGGCGCTTGAGCTTGATCAGGCCGGCAAGGTCGGGGACGTCGCCGTCCATGCCGTAGAGACCTTCGACGACGACCAGGGTCCGGCGATAGCGCGCCCGGTTGAGTCGCAGCGCGCGTTCGAAGGCGTCGAGGTCGTTGTGGGGGCAGAGGATGCGCTTGGCACCCGAAAGCTTGGCGCCCTCGACGATGCTGTTGTGAATGACGGCGTCCGCCACGATGAGGTCTTCCGGTCCCATCAGTTCGCCGATCACCGATACGTTGGTGCCATGGCCGCTGACGAAGGCGATGGCATCCTCGGTGCCGCTCAGTCGGGCGAGTGCGGCCTCCAGATCGCGATGGACCTGCCTCTCGCCGGCCGAGAGACGGCTGGCCGAGACCGAGGTGCCGAACCGGTCGATTGCGGCCTTCGCCGCTGCGGCGATGTCGGGATGTCCATTCAGACCGAGGTAGTCATAGGACGAGAAATTGGCGACTGTGCGCCCGTCTATCGACGTCGTGTTGCCGGCGCGGCCGTCGTGCAGGCGGTAGAAGGGATTGCCGATCTTCGTGAGATCGCCCACCGCCTTCCAGATCTTCAGGATCTCGTACTCGGGGAGCGTCGTGAAATCGAACTCCCGTCGTCCGCCCGCTGCCGGAGCCGGGCCTTGTCGGCTCTGGGGAGCGGCGGACTGACCGAGTGCCTGTCGTACCCGATCGACCGTCTCCTGGGCGGCGTTCGATCGCGGCGGGGTCATAGCGGCCCGTCGATGTTCTTGACGCGCTGCATCACGGCATTGATGGCCGCGCGCCGCTCAGAGGCCCCCGCTTCTTCTGCCTGTTCGGCCAGGTGACTCGAAGACAGTTTCGCCAGTGTGCTCGGCACGGCATCACGGGACGCCTCCCCGGTCACCAGCGGCGTCATGCGGCGAGCCACGTCTGCCGGGGTGATGCCGCTGGCCAGCGACATCATCGGCAACTCGATCTGGAGAGACGCCTCCACGGTCGTTCGCAACTCGAGCATCATTAGGGAGTCCATGCCGATTTCGGCCAGCGGCCGATGACGATCCACTTCCTTCGGAGGCAGGCGAAGCACCCGTGCGATCTCCTCAACCACGATCTCGAGCAGGGCCTCCGTCGCTTCTTCGGGCGGCATGGCGCGCAACCGCTCGAGCGTGATGGCTGCCTGGCCTGCCTGCCGCGACACGGCGCCGGTATCGACCGCGTTGAAGGTGGGGGCCCGTACCGCCGCGAGTTCCCGCTTGGCCATGGCCCAGTCGACCCGGGCGATCGCACAGACATCGGCAAGCTGGGTTCCCTGGGCGTCGAAGGCCCAGTCCAGCCCGTCCAGCGCCATGCGGGAGGGCATCAGTGTCGAGCCAAAACGACGCTTCAGGCTCGCGTTGGCCTCGATGTGCCGCGCGAGATAGCCCGCATCCTCGATCGCTCCCCAGGCGACGGCGAGGGCAGGGAGCCCCTTCGCACGCATGCGGCGCGCGACGCCTTCGACATAGGCATTCGCCGCGACGTAGTTGAACTGCCCCGGATTGCCGAACAGCGTCGTGGCCGACGAGAAAAGCAGCAGGTAGTCGAGCGGGAGCTTCGCGGCGATCCGCTCGAGGTGCAAGGCGCCGCTGGCCTTCGGCCGGAGGACGGCTTCGATCGACTCGCGGTCGATCCCCTGGATCAACCTGTCGTCGAGCACCATGGCGGCATGCACGATGCCCTTGATCGGGCGGTCGTTGCCGAGTTGCTTGACGAAGCGCTCGAGGGCGTCTGCGTCCGTCACGTCCACGGCCGCGACCTCCACGATCACGCCCTTCTCGCGCAACGCATCCACCCGCGTGGCCACGGACTCGGACAGATGACCCGAACGGCTGACCAGCGCGATGTGGCTGGCATTCCGGTCGGCCAGCCACTCGGCCGTCGCGAACCCGAAGCCGCTGGTGCCGCCGACCACGACATGCCAGCCGTCGGTGCTGACGGGGTAGGTGTTGGCCGGCATTTCCGAGCCGCTGGCCTGCCGGGCCGGTCTGACGACGATCTTGCCGATATGGCCGGCGCGCTGCATCAGGCGGAACGCCTCGGCGATGTGCGCGCCCTCGAAGACACGATGCGGGAGCGGAGAGAACTCGCCCTCCGCGAAGTGGCCCACGACATCCGAGAAAAGCTGGCGCGACAGCGCCTTGTGGGCACCGATGAGCTGGTCGACGTCGACGCCGAAGTAGCTCAGATTGCGGCGTAGCGGCCGCAGGCCGAGTTGGGTGTTGGCGTAGAAATCGCGCTTGCCCAGTTCTATGAAGCGACCGAACGGCTTGAGGCAATCCATCGAACGGATCATCGCCTCGCCGGCCAGCGAGTTGAGCACGACATCGACGCCCTTCCCGTGCGTGAAACTCATCACTTCGTCGGCGAAGGCGAGGGTGCGGGAGTTGCAGACGAAGTCGGCGCCGAGGCTGCGCAGGAGCGCTCTCTTTTCCCCGCTGCCCGCCGTCACGATGACGGTTGCGCCTCGATGCTTGGCGATCTGCATGGCGGCCAGCCCGACCGCGCCGGCGCCGCCATGGATCAGGACCGTCTCGCCGGCCTCCAGCCTCGCGAGGTGTACGAGGGAGTAGTAGGCGGTGAGGAATGCGACCGGCAGGGTCGTCGCGCCCTCGAACGACAGCTGGCTCGGCAGCTTGCTCACGGCGAAGGTCTTGACGACGAGGTGGCTGGCGAAGGCGCCCGGTGCGAAGGCGAGGACGCGATCGCCGACCGTCAGGCCTTCGACGCCAGGGCCCGTGCGCACGATCGTGCCCGCGCACTCCATTCCGAGCCCCGGACCGGCATATCCGTCCTCCAGGGCCTCTTCCGGGAGAAGGCGCAGATTCCACATCACGTCGCGGAAGTTGAGCCCCGACGTTGCGACCTCGATTTCGACCTCGTCGGCGTCCGGCGCCCGGCGCGGTTCCGGAACCCAGCCGAGCGCACCGCGCCCGGACCCCTGACGCGTCACCAGGCGGAGCGCCATGTTGTCCGCAACGGGTTCGGGCGGCCGGGGAGTGGCCGTTCCCCGTTCGACGCGAAAGACGATTCGGGTGTCGCCCGCAAAGAACACCTCGCGTTCCTCGCCGGGGGCGATCATCTCGTCAGCCGCCCGCTTGATCGCATTGAGACGCGCCTTACCCGCCAAGCCGATACAGCGGATCTGCAGGCCGGGAAATTCGTTGCGTGCAACACGCGTCGCGGCGATCAGTGCGCACCAGAGCGGTTGTTCCAGAGGTGCCAGTCCGTCCACGGGTCCGAAGTCGACGACGATCCAGAGGCGTCCTGACTCGTCCGACAGCTGCCGACACTGGTCGGCCATTGCCTCCAGGTGAGCGCCGAGAGCCTCGACCGGGTCGGTGGAGCTGTCGTTCAGGGCGATCGAGAGCACATGGCCGGTCGACGTGCCCTGATCGGGGCGCGTGGTCTCGGTGCCCCGGTGGGCGAGGAGGGCCTGGAGATCGGCAGCCGCCGTGCCCTGCCACGAGAACAAGGCCGGTTCAGCCGCAGGCGCGACAGTGCGGTCGATGCTGCTGCCGGCCAGGCCATGAACGACCACGCCGACACGAGCTTCGCCGAACGCGGGAGAGACCGATATGCCGGTGAAGCCCGCCGTCTCGAGCTCGTCGACCCATTCCTGATCCGTCAGCAAGGCGCCGACCGGGAATTCCGCATTCGCCGACCGCGCCCACCAGCGGCGCCGGCTGCCGCGAACGATATCCCAGAAGGCGCTGGGCGCCAGTTCGCCGGCGATGAGCGGCGCATCGGGACGCAGCAATCTCGTAATGATCGCCATCCCGTCGTCGCTGCCGGCGGCGATCTCGCTCAGAGAATCGATGGCGACGGCGAGGTCCTGCGAAGCGGGTTGCAGGGTCTCCAGCTGGCCCCAGGTCAGGCAGCGGACGAGCGGCGCGCTGTCTCCGATGGCCGCGCGTGTCTGTTCGAGGCGGTCGTCGTCCGGATCGGTGAGGGTGATCTCGACGTTTGCGAAACGCGTGCTGAGATCGACAGCCGTGGCAAAATGATCGGCACCCAGCATCAGGATCCGCAACAGGCGGCTGCTGTCATGACGCGACAGAGACTCCGCGACATCGCGCGCGACGGCATCGCGCAACCAGCCGATCTGGCTCGAGGCCACGCCCAGATTGCGCCAGTGCGGCGAGCCGAGTTCGCTCACTGCGGTCGGGTCCCCGTCGCTCAGGCGACCGATGATGCTCTCGAGTCGCGAGACGCTGGCGGCCTCCGCGCCCATCGTCGGGTGTCGAAGCAGCAACGTGCTGACGATGGAATCGATCTCGGGAAGATCACAGGTGGGAGCGACGACGCGAGTGCCGTCGATATCGACTGCGAGTTTCTTCGCCTCGAGATGCCAAAGAAGCGCGGTTCGCAGGAACTCGGCCCAGGACGCGCCGTCGTCGGTGCCGGTCGGCTCCTGACCGCCGCGGGAGGCGGCGGGCGGCCGGTTGCGGAGCGCAGACCAGGCTGCACGCAGGGTTCCGGCCTCCAGCAGAAGCAGGGCTTCGGAAAGAGCTGCGGTGCTGCCCGTGGGGGGAGCTACGGAAACATGCCGCGATCGCAGCGTCGAGGGTTTGCCGGCGCGTTCGAGATGCCAGGTCGCCGTGCGGTAGGTGAGCGACCTGGGATCCGCGGCCAGCTCGGCCGGGGCCTCGACGAGGCGTACGCCCTGCGCCGTCAGGACGATCGCCCCGCTCTCGTCCCATATGTCGATATCGACGACGATCGAGGTCGGTGATTGCCTGACGGTGCGCGCGGTAATGTGTGAGGCGACGGTGCCGGACTGGAAGACGCGTACGCAACCGAAGCGGACGGGCAACATTCGCTTCATCGGCATGTCGGCGACGCCCGCGTCCTCCGACGCGAAGAGTGCATGGAAAGCGGCATCGAATGCAGTGATGTCGATGAGGCGCGTGCCCTCTGCCAGCGAGTCAGGGCGGTCGAGGGTGGCGATCGCGAGCTTCGGCTCCGGGAAGACGACCTGCCGGGCTCGCTGGAATGCCGGCCCGTAGTCGAAGCCTAGATCGCGAGCCGAAGCGTAGACGCGGCTCTGAGGCACGATGACCGCATGGGTCGGCGCTTCCGGCAAGGTGGCCGCTTTCCCGGCCACCGGCGACCGGCTGACGACCCCCCGGGCATTGAAGGTCCAGTCCGCGCCGGCGCCTCCGCCGCGCTGTCGCGACAGCAACTCGACGATGCCCGTCTCGTGCGCGAGCCGGACGCACGTCTCGAAGGAAGTGTTGCCTTCGAACACGAGCGGCCGAACGATGTCGAGGTCGCGAAGTTCCAGCGCTCCTTCCGCATGGGTCTCGCGTGCGGCTGCCAGCATGATCTCGACATAGGCCGTCGCCGGAAGCACCGGGACATCGCCTACCTTGTGGTCAGCGATCCAGGGATAGAGCGCCGGATCCACCGTGGAATACCATTCGAGACTGTCTTTGCGCAGGCCCGCCCCGAGCAGCGGATGGGTGGGCGGCAGCAACGCGGTCGAAGACTCGTCGGTCGGCGCCAACTTGAACTGGGTGTGCTGCCAGGGGTAGAGCGGCAGGACGATGGCAGAGGCCGGCGCGGGGCCGAAGAAGCGCTGCATCTCGATCTTGCCGCCGGCCAGCGCCACCTTCGACGCGGCCCGCTCGACCGGATCGAACGCGGACTGGGCATCGTTCTCGCTCAGCGTCTCGATGACGATGCCGCGCGCTCCGGCTTCCCGGAGGACATCGCGGACATAGCTGGCCAGAATCGGCCTCGGTCCCACTTCGAGGAAAACCCGGATGTCGTCCTTCAGAAGGGCATTCAACCCCGGCTCGAACTGGACGGGCTCGCGGACGTTGCGCCACCAGTGGTCTGCGCCGAGCGTTTCCGGAGCGACGGTTCCGCCGGTGACGGACGACACGAACTTCTTGTGGGGTGGCAGCGGGCGCAGGCCCTTGAGTTCGTTCAACAGCGGAGTGCGAACGGGGTCGATCAACGCACAGTGGAACGGATAGTCCAGGTCCAGCCGCCGTGCACTGATCCGCATGTCCGCCGCAGCCTGGAGGACCCGGTCGATATCCTCGAAGGTTCCCGAGATCGTTACGCTGCGCCAGCTGTTGACGGCCGCAATCTCGACGCTGGGCACGCCGACGGTCTTGAGAAAGCGTCGGGCCTCGCGGTCGCTCAGCATCAGCGCCGCCATGCCGCCGCTGCCTCGCACGCTTTCCTGATTGCGGCTGCGGGCGACCACGACATCGATGGCCTGGTCGAGGCTGAGCGCGCCGGCACACCAGGCCGCCGCAATCTCGCCGACGCTGTGGCCCAGGGTGGCGCTGGCGACGATCCCTCGTTCTTCGAGCGCACGTACGGTGGCAACCTGCAGCGCGAGGAGCAGCGGCTGCGAGTAGGTCGCCCGCCTCAGGCGGGGTGCCAGGTCATCGGCGAACAGAGTGTCGACGATCGACCATTTCTGGGCTTTCGCGAAATGACCGTCGATGTCCCTGAGCGCGTCGCGGAAGACCGGATTGCTCTCCCAGGCCTCGCGGCCCATGCCCGCCCACTGGGACCCGTTGCCCGAGAACAGGAAGGCCAGCGGCTGGTCGTTGCCCAGCGCCTGGCCGGTCAGCACCGCGGCCGACGTCTCCCCCTTCACGAAAGAGGCAAGGTGATGCCGGACCTCGTCCGTCGTCTCCCCTCGTGCCACGAGGCGGTGCGGCAGCGCATCGCGCAGGTAGGCCGCCGCAGAAATGAACGCCGTGGCTTCGCGTGTCGTGGCCGGCCACCCGTCGACATAGCGGCCGGCCAGGTTCGTCAAGGCGTCGGCCGTATGTGCCGTCAGCAGCAGCGGCGGGGGGCTGGTCGTGTTGTTGACCTGGACGAGATGCGCGACGGATTTTTCACCGCGCAGAATGACGTGGGAGTTGGTGCCTCCGAACCCGAACGAATTGATGCCGACGAGTTGCGGGCCCCGTCGATCCGCCAGGCGGCGGTTCTGGGCAATCACCTCGAGGTTGAGCTCGTCGAAGGGGATGTCGGGATTCGGCGCACGCTGATGCAGGGTCGCCGGCACGAGCCCGCGATCGAGAGCCACGATCGACTTCAGCAGCCCCGCCAGTCCAGATACCGGCTCGAGGTGGCCGACGTTCGACTTCACCGATCCGATGGGGAGGGGCTGCATACGCTTCTGCGCGAGACCCTTGCCGAGCGCGTCGGCCTCGATGGGGTCGCCGACCCGCGTGCCCGTGCCGTGCGCCTCGACGAAGCTCAGGTCGGCGGGGTCGACGGCGAAATCACCGTAGACCTGCTCCAGAAGCCGCCGCTGCGAATCGGCGGAGGGCAGCGACATCCCGGTCGTGCGTCCATCCTGATTGACGCCGGAGCCGACGATGACCGCATGGATGCGGCTCCGGGATTTCAATGCCGATGACATCGAGCGCAGCACCACGACGATCGCACCTTCGGAGCGGACATATCCGTCCGCCGATGCGTCGAACGGACGGCACAGCCCGGTCGGTGACAACATGGAAGCGCGTGAGAAGCCGACGTAGGAGAACGGAGACAAGAGCAGGTTGACCCCGCCGACGATCGCCGTCTCGATGGTGCCGCTGCGAATCGCTTCCGCCGCGAGATTGAGCGCGACCAGGGAGGACGAGCAGGCCGTGTCGACCGCGAGGCTCGGCCCTCTCAGGTCGAACGTGTAGGATATGCGGTTCGCCATGATGCTGAGCGAGTTGCCCGTCATCATGTGCATGCCAGCAGCCGAGGGATCGGCAAAAAAGCGCGCCGCATGGTCGACCGACGATGCGCCCACATAGACGCCAACAGGGCTGCCGGCGACAAGCGACGGACGGATGCCGGCGTGGGCGAGCGCGTCGTGGGCGACTTCGAGGAGATGACGGTGCTGGGGGTCGACCTGCTCGGCTTCCCGCGGGCTCATGCCGAAAGCATTGGCGTCGAAGCCCCACACATCGTCGATTACGCCGGCGGCGAAGGAATAGCTGCGACCGATCTGGTCGGCGGAGGGGTGATAGTAGGCCTGTGTCGGGAAGCGATCGGTTGTGATCTGCGTCACGCTGCACCGATTGCGATGCAGGAGTTTCCAAAAGCTCTCGCTGTCGCGTGCGCCGGGCAGGCGGCAGGCATAGCCGACAATCGCCACTTCGTCCCGACGGGTCATTGGAAGGCTCGTTCGCCAACCCAGCAACACACCGTCTTCGACCCTGCGCACACCATCAAATTCCGACTCCCCGGCTCGCCGTCCAAACGTATAGAGCAAGTAACATCAAACTACTGATCGCAACAAAACGCGAATATGAGTTTGTTCCTGCATCCTGCACTGTCGACAGACAGCGACTCTCCGTTCAGACAGGCCAACAAAACGTATAATAAGCGCAGCCGCAAAATTGTGCGATGCAATATATACACTCGCAGGTGAGAAAATTGTGATAACGGCGTCAATTTCCGGAGGCTCGTCGACCGTCGTTTATGCTTGAACAAGGCGTCTTCCTGAGGAGCGTCGAATCCTGCAATTCAAATGCGACTGAGGTGCGATTCGAACTCGACTTTACCGGTGAGGTGCCGGCCGGAAAGTGGCTGCGCCTACGCTATTCGACGTCCCTTTATTGCTCGGCTACCCGCCTCGCCATTCGTTTCACGTCCGACGGAGGCGAGAGCCAGGCCGCATTGCCGGCCGCCTTGTTCGGTATCGGCGAATGGGTCGGCCTGGTTCCGGAGCAAACTCGTCGGATCGGAATCGTCCTGCCGGCCGATCATGCGGCTTCCGATTTCCGCCTTTCTTCCTGTGA
>Ga0256344_1000009_pt1 | contig 18301 bp, 30 predicted proteins | sample AtltaT_15_FD_183794 | JGI IMG/M metagenome (GOLD analysis project Ga0256344, IMG submission 183794) | Metatranscriptome of freshwater microbial communities from Altamaha River, Georgia, United States - Atl_Yuk_RepA_8d (Metagenome... | ecosystem: Environmental > Aquatic > Freshwater > River... | reverse complement strand
TGGACTGGATGGAGCAGGAGCAGGAGCGCGGCATCACGATCACGTCGGCCGCGACCACGTGCCACTGGCGCGATCAGCGCATCAACATCATCGACACGCCCGGTCACGTCGACTTCACCGCCGAAGTGGAGCGCTCGCTGCGCGTCCTCGACGGTGCCGTGGCCGTGTTCGACTCGGTTGCCGGCGTCGAGCCGCAGTCCGAGACGGTGTGGCGCCAGGCGGACAAGTACCGCGTCCCGCGCATCTGCTTCGTCAACAAGATGGACCGCATCGGTGCGAACTTCAAGCGCACCTTCGATCAGATCATCTCGAAGCTCGAAGCGAACCCGGTCGCGATTCAGATTCCGATCGGCGCGGAAGACCGCTTCGTCGGTGTGGTCGACATCGTCAAGATGAAGGCCATCACCTACAAGGACGAGACGATGGGCGCCGACTACATCGTCGGCGAGATCCCGGCCGACATGATGGCCGAGGCCCTGCAGTACCGCGAACAGCTCCTCGAGAAGGTCAGCGAGTCGGATGATCGCCTGCTCGAGAAGTACCTCGCCGGCGAAGAGATCACTGAGGAAGAAATCAAGGCGGCGCTGCGCAAGCGCGTCATCTCGTCGGTGCAGTCGAACACTGAAGGCGCGTTCGTGCCGGTCATCTGCGGTTCGGCCTTCAAGAACAAGGGCGTGCAGCCGCTGCTCGACGCCGTCGTGGACTACCTGCCCTCGCCGCTCGACGTGCCGTCGATCGAGGGCCTGGACCCGACGCAGCCCGAGGATGTGCCGCTCGAACGCAAGGCCTCTGACGACCAGCCGTTCTCCGCGCTGGCCTTCAAGATCATGACCGACCCGTTCGTCGGTCAGCTCACCTTCTTCCGCGTCTACTCCGGCGTGCTCACGTCGGGGTCCACGGTCTACAACTCGACCAAGCAGCGCTCGGAGCGCATCGGCCGACTCCTGAAGATGCACGCCAACAAGCGTGAGGAAATCAAGGAAGTCTACGCCGGCGACATCGCGGCGGCGGTCGGCCTGAAGAGCGTGAGCACGGGCGACACCCTGTGCGACGAGAAGAACCTTATCGTCCTCGAGTCGATGGACTTCCCGGAGCCGGTCATCTCGCTCGCCATCGAGCCGAAGACCAAGAGCGACCAGGAAAAGCTGGGTCAGGGCCTCTCGAAGCTGATGGCCGAAGACCCGACCTTCCGCGTGCAGACTGACCAGCAGACCGGTCAGACCATCATTCGCGGCATGGGTGAGCTCCACCTCGAAATCATTGTCGACCGCCTGAAGCGCGAGTTCAGCGTCGAGGCGATGGTCGGCAAGCCGCAGGTGGCCTACAAGGAAACGCTGACGCGCGCGGCTGATGGCGAAATGAAGTACGCCAAGCAGACGGGCGGGCGTGGTCAGTACGGCCACTGCAAGATTCACGTGTTCCCGGGCGAAATCGGCACGGGCTACGTGTTCGAGAACCGCACGGTGGGCGGCTCCATCCCGAAGGAATTCATCAAGCCGATCGACGAAGGCATCAAGGAAGCCCTCACGCGCGGCGTGCTGGCGGGCTATCCGATCGACGACGTGCGTGTGGAGCTGTACGACGGTTCATACCACGACGTCGACTCGTCGGAAATGGCGTTCAAGATTGCCGGATCGATGGCGTTCCAGGACGCCGCGAAGAAGGCCAAGCCCGTTCTCCTCGAGCCCATCATGCGCGTCGAGGTGACGGTGCCCAAGGAACACATGGGCGACGTCATGGGCAACCTGTCGAGCCGCCGTGGTTCGATTCAGTCGCAGGAAGACCGTGGCGGCACGCAGATCGTCGCAGCGCGTGTGCCGCTGTCCGAGATGTTCGGCTACGCCACCGACCTCCGGTCGCGCACCCAGGGTCGCGCGAGCTACTCGATGCACTTCGATCGGTACGAGCCGGCACCGCAGATGGTGAGCGATGAAGTCGTCGCTCGCATGCAGGGCAAGTAGGCAGTAAGGCAATAGGCGACCCGGGCCCACTGCCCAGCGCCAGTGAGACTGAAGAGAATGGCTACAGCAACGTTCAGCGAGAAGATTCGGATTCGCCTCAAGGCGTACGACTACCGGGTGCTCGACCAGTCGACCACGGAAATCGTGGACACGGCGAAGCGCACGGGAGCGCGGCTGGCCGGGCCGATTCCGCTGCCGACGGCCAAGAACAAGTGGACCGTGCTGCGCTCGCCCCACGTCGACAAGAAGTCGCGTGAGCAGTTCGAGATCCGCACGCACAAGCGCCTGATTGACATCTTCGAGCCGACCCCGCAGACGGTGGACGCGCTCATGAAGCTGGATCTGCCGGCGGGTGTGGACGTCGAGATCAAGGCGTTCGGCAAGGAACACAAGTAGAAGGTTCCAGGCTTCGGCGCGCACGTGCCGGGGCTAAAGCCTGACAAGGTTTTTGACAATGGTGAACGGAATCATCGGCAGGAAAGTCGGGATGACCCAGATCTTCGACGCGGATGGCACGGTCCATCCCGCGACGGTGATCAAGGCTGGTCCCTGCGTGGTTGTCCAGGCCAAGACCGCCTCGACCGACGGCTACGAAGCGGTGCAGTTGGGCCTCGTTGAGGAGGCGCCGGCGAAGGTCGGCAAGCCGCTGGCGGGTCACTTCAAGAAGGCTGGCGTGCCTCCCACTCGCGTGCGTCGCGAAGTGAAGCAGGACGCGGGAACCGAAGCGGCGAAGCCGGGCGATCAGGTCCTGGCCAGCATCTTCGCTGTCGGCGACCGGATCGACATCGTCGGTACCGGCCGCGGCAAGGGTTTCCAGGGCGTCGTGCGACGTCACCACTTCGGTGGTGGTGCGAACACGCACGGCTCGATGTTCCATCGCGCCCCCGGTTCGATCGGTGCGTCGTCGTTCCCGTCGCGTGTCGTCAAGGGCATGCGCATGGGCGGCCGCATGGGCGGCGCGAAGACGACGGTGCACAACCTGAAGGTGCTGCGTGTGGACGCAGAGAACCACCTCCTGGTGGTCGAGGGCGGCATTCCTGGCGCGCCCAGCAGCTACGTTGTCCTCCGCAAGGCTGTGAAGGCCAAGCGGATCAAGGTAGCGCAGGTCGAGAAGCCGAAGAAGGGCAAGAAGTAGAGGGCGCCATGCAGATTGACGTCGTCAACAACAACAACGAGAAGATCGGTGCGATCGATGTCCGCGATGAAGTCTTCGGCGGACGCGTGAACACCGGCCTCATCTGGGAGTCGGTGGTTCGCCAGAACGCGGCGGACCGTCAGGGCACCCACGCCACCAAGAGCCGCGGCATGGTCAGCGGCACGGGCAAGAAGCCGTGGCGTCAGAAGGGCACTGGCCGTGCGCAGGTTGGCGAAGCGCGCAACCCGCTGTGGCGAAAGGGCGGCACCGTGTTCGGTCCGCAGCCCCGGAGCTACGAGTACTCGCTGCCGAAGAAGGTCGAACGTGGTGCGCTGCGTGCAGCGCTGGCCGTTCGCCTGAAGGACGGCAGCCTGAAGGTGGTCGACTCCCTGGCGCAGGCCGAGGTGAAGACCCAGACCGCAGTGGCAACCCTGAAGCGCCTCGGCGTCACGGGCAAGGCTGTGGTGGTGGATGTGGCGCTGGACGAGAACTTCGCGAAGTCGGTCCGCAACATCCCGGGTGTGAACGCCGTGCCGAGCTCGCGACTGACCGCGCGTGACGTGATGAACGCACGCATGGTGGTGGCGACGCGGAGCGCCCTCGAGAAGCTGCAGGAGGCGCTGGGCTAGCCGACGCGCGTTGCCACCGGCCTCCTGCCGGCGGCCATGCCCGAAAGCGCACAGCCTGCGAAACAGCACTATGAAGCTCACCGACATCATCCGCCGTCCGCTCATCACCGAGAAGACGTCGATCCAGCGCGAAGACGGCAAGACCATCGTCTTCGAGGTGGCCCGCGACGCCAACAAGGTGCAGATTCGGACCGCGGTCGAGAAGCTGCTCGGCGCCAAGGTGGAGAACGTCCGCACCGCCATTGCGCACGGGAAGATCAAGCGCCAGGGCCGTTACGCCGGCCAGCGCCCGGACTGGAAGAAGGCCTACGTCACGCTGCGCGAAGGCCAGAAGATGCCTGAATTCCTGGAGGGCGCGTAATCATGCCCATTCGCAAGTTCAATCCGACGTCGCCTGGCACCCGTTTCAAGACGGTCCAGACGTTCGACGAGATCACGACGTCCGAGCCCTACAAGCCGCTCGTCGAGAAGCTGCACCGCTCGGGCGGTCGCAACAACCGCGGTGAGCTCACCTCGTGGTGGCGCGGCGGCGGGCACAAGCGGATGTACCGCATCATCGACTTCAAGCGGGACAAGCTGGGCATCCCCGCCGTGGTGTCGACGATCGAGTACGACCCGAACCGTTCGGCGCGCATTGCGCTGCTGACCTACGCGGACGGCGAGAAGCGCTACATCCTGCACCCGATTGGGCTGAAGGTGGGCGACAAGATTGTGTCGGGGCCGACGGCGGACATCCTGCCGGGCAACGCACTGCCGCTGCGCAACATCCCGCTCGGCACGCTCATCCACAACGTGGAGCTGAAGCCGGGCAAGGGCGGGCAGATTGCGCGCAGCGCGGGCGCCTCGGTGCAGCTCGTGGCCAAGGAAGGCGAATACGCCTCGGTCAAGCTGCCGTCGGGCGAAGTCCGCAAGATCTTCATCGAGTGCCTCGCGACGGTGGGCCAGGTGGGCAACCTGGATCACGAAAACGTGTCGCTCGGCAAGGCCGGTCGCAGCCGCTGGCTGGGCCGCCGTCCGCACAACCGTGGCGTGTCGATGAACCCGGTCGACCACCCGCTCGGTGGTGGTGAAGGCAAGACCTCGGGCGGTCGTCACCCGGTGTCGCCGTGGGGCCAGCCCACCAAGGGCTTCAAGACCCGTAGCCGGAAGACCACGGACAAGTTCATCGTGCAGCGGAGACAGAAGTAATGGGCCGTTCACTCAAGAAGGGACCGTTCGTCGATACGTCGCTCCTCGAGAAGATCGAGGTGATGAATCGCGGGTCCGAGAAGAAGGTCATCAAGACCTGGTCGCGTCGCTCCACCGTGATTCCGGAGTTCGTCGGCCACACGCTGGCTGTCCACAACGGGAAGAAGTTCATCCCGGTGTACGTCACCGAGAACATGGTCGGTCACAAGCTCGGCGAGTTCGCCCCCACGCGCACGTTCAAGGGGCACACGCAGAAGGTGAACGAGAAGGCGGCCGCACCGGCGGCCAAGTAGGGAGCGAGTCATGGTCGAAGCGAAGGCAACGGCGCGCTACGTCCGGACCTCGGCCCAAAAGGCCGGTCTGGTACTCGCGCTCATCCGCGGCAAGGACGTCAACAAGGCGCTCGCCACGCTGAAGTTCACGCGTAAGTCAGTGGCAGCCGATGTGGCGAAGGTGCTGGAGTCGGCAATCGCGAACGCCCAGCAGAAGGACGGATTCGGCGGCGACGTCGATCGTCTGTATGTGTCGGGCTGCTTTGCGAACCAGGGACCGACGCAGAAGCGCGTGCGTCCCGCCCCGATGGGGCGTGCGTACCGCGTGCTGAAGCGCACCGCGCACCTCACGGTGCAGGTCGCCGAGCGTCCGGAGAAGGTCGTCCCTGTCGGTGGTGCGGCGCCCAAGCGCGCACGCGCGACGAAGAAGGATAAGGAGTAACCGTGGGCCAGAAGGTTCACCCAATCGGATTCCGCCTCGGCTTCAACAAGACGTGGCGGTCGCGCTGGTACTCGGATCGCGACTACGCCAAGTTGCTGCATGAGGACCTCAAGCTGCGCTCGACGCTGAAGAAGCGTTTCGCGCATGCGGGCGTCTCGAAGATCGAGACGGAGCGCGCGGCCAACAAGCTGAAGATCGACATCTACACCTCGCGTCCGGGCATCATCATCGGCCGCAAGGGCACGGAAGTCGACAAGCTGAAGCAGGAGATCCAGAAGCGCACCTCGCGCGAGGTCTTCATCAACATCCAGGAGATTCAGAAGCCCGAGCTCGACGCTCAGCTCATCTCCGAGTCGGTGGCGATGCAGCTCGAGAAGCGCGTGGCGTTCCGCCGCGCGATGCGCAAGGCGGTCGAGTCGGCGCTGCGCTTCGGCGCGCGCGGCATCAAGGTGCGCGTCTCGGGTCGTCTGAACGGCGCGGAAATCGCGCGCTCGGAGTGGTATCTGCACGGGCAGCTGCCGCTGCAGACGCTGCGTGCGGACATCGACTACGGGTTCGCCGAAGCCAGCACGACCTACGGCCAGATCGGCATCAAGGTGTGGCTGTACAAGGGTGAGCGTCTCGTGCCGCAGCGCGGGCGTGAAGAGGAATACCGGGAGCGCGGACCACGGCGTCCGGCGGGACCCAGGGCCTAGGAAAGACGGTCGGTCGGGACGGTCGGGACGGTCGGGAGCGCGGGCAACAGCCCGCTGACCCACCAGCCCCACCCGCCCCACCTGCCTGGAGATAACACCGATGTTGATGCCGAAGAAAGTCAAGTACCGCAAGGTCCAGCGCGGTCGCATGTGCGGCAAGGCCTGGCGCGGGTCCGATGTCTCCTTCGGGGAGTTCGGCCTGAAGGCGCTCGAGCCCTGCTGGCTGACGGCGCGGCAGATCGAAGCGGCGCGTATCGCGATGACCCGTTTCATCAAGCGCGGCGGGAAGATCTGGGTGCGGGTGTTCCCCGACAAGCCGATCACGAAGAAGCCGCAGGAAACCCGAATGGGTAAGGGCAAGGGCGCGCCCGAGGCCTGGGTCTGCGTCGTCCGTCCGGGACGCGTGCTCTTCGAGATGGAGGGCGTGAGCGAGGCGGATGCGCGCGAGGCCATGCGACTGGCCGCTGCGAAGCTCCCGATCCTCACGAAGTTCGCGACGCGGTTCGCGCAGGAGAAGGCGTAATGAAGGCAGGGGAACTCCGGGACCTGGGTGTCGACGAACTCGGCGCGAAGGACCGCGAACTCACCGACCAGCTGTTCCGGATGCGGATCCAGAAGTCGATGGGGCAGCTCGAGGCGCCGGACAGACTTCGCACGGTGCGGCGCGATCTGGCCCGCATCAAGACCGTGCTGCGGCAGAAGCAGGCAAAGTAGCTATGGCTCAGAAATCGGAAAAGCAGGGCATCGTCGTCAGCAACAAGATGCAGAAGAGCATCGTGGTTGCTGTCGAGTGGCAGGTGCGGCACGGGCTCTACGGCAAGACCGAGCGCCGGACGTCCAAGTTCATGGCGCACGATGAGAATGAAGAGGCGAAGGTCGGCGACGTAGTTGAGATCGTCGAGACCCGTCCTCTGAGCCGCCGCAAGCGCTGGTCCCTCAAGCGCGTTGTCCGCGCGGCAGCACAGGTCTAAGGGAGCACAACCATGATCCAGATGCGATCGATCCTGGACGTCGCCGATAACTCCGGCGCGCGCAAGATCGCTGTCATCAATCCCATCGGCGGCTCGACCGGCCGCTACGCCCGTCTCGGCGACATCGTGACCGCCTCGGTGAAGGAAGCCAATCCCGAGGGCACGGTGAAGAAGGGGCAGGTCGTCAAGGCCGTCATCGTCCGGACCGCGAAGGAGCAGCGTCGCCGCGACGGCAGCTACATCCGGTTCGATCGGAACGCCGCGGTCCTCATCAACGACGCCGGCGAGCCGGTCGGGACCCGCGTGTTCGGGCCCGTCGCGCGCGAGCTGCGTGAGCGTCGCTTCATGAAGATCATCTCGCTCGCGCCGGAGGTGCTGTAATGAGCCGTCTCGCGACACCCATCCGGAAGAACGACAACGTCCTGGTCATCACGGGCAAGAACCGTGGCGCCAAGGGCCGCGTGCTCAGGGTCGACCCCGCGAAGAACCGCCTGGTCGTCGAGGGCGTGAACATCATCAAGCGGCACACCAAGCCGAACCCCCAGCGCAACATCAAGGGCGGTGTGGTGGAGCGCGAGGCCTCCGTGCACGCGAGCAACGTGCAGCTGCTCTGCCCGGAATGTGGCAAGCAGACGCGTGTCGGGCGCAAGGTGCTCGGCGACGGCCGGAAGGTCCGCATTTGCCGCAAGTGCGAGGGAGTGGTCGACAAATGAACCGCCTGAAAGAGAAGTACCAGAACGAGGCGATCGCGTCGCTCAAGAAGGAATTCGGCTACACGAACGTGATGGCCATTCCGAAGATCACCAAAGTGGTGGTCAACATGGGCCTCGGCGAAGCCACCGGCAACGCCAAGATCGTGGACACCGGCGCGGAAGAACTCGCGAAGGTGACCGGTCAGAAGCCGGTTATCCGCCGCGCCCGCAAGTCGATTGCGCAGTTCAAGCTGCGTGAAGGCCAGCCGGTCGGCACCTCGGTCACGCTGCGCGGCGAGCGCATGTGGGAGTTCCTCGACCGTCTCGTGTCGATCGCGCTTCCGCGCGTCCGCGACTTCAAGGGCGTGTCGCCGAAGGGCTTCGACGGCCGCGGCAACTACACGCTCGGCCTGCGCGACCAGCTGCTGTTTCCCGAGATCGACTACATGAAGGTCGACAAGGCTCGCGGCATGAACGTGTCGGTCGTCACCACGGCCAAGACCGACGAGGAAGCGCGCAAGCTGCTCCAGTTCATCGGCATGCCGTTCCGCCAGTAGTCAGGACCGAGGACAGAAGAATGGCCACGACCGCAAAGATCGCCAAGGAACAGAAGACGCCGAAGTACAAGATCCGGCTGCGCAACCGCTGCCACCTCTGCGGGCGCCCGCGGGCGTACATGCGCAAGTTCGCGCTCTGCCGCCTGTGCTTCCGCAAGCTGGCTCTCGATGGGGACGTCACGGGCGTCACCAAGAGCAGCTGGTAGGCACCTACGGTTTCGGAACGACTGAGCTGAGAGAGATATGACAGATCCTATTGCCGACATGCTGACGCGGATCCGCAACGCCGTGACCGCGAAGCACACGCGCGTGGACATGCCCGCGTCGCGGATCAAGGCCGACATTGCCCGGATCCTTGCTGACGAGGGGTACATCCAGAGCTACAAGCTCGTCGAGGAGCCGGGTGCGGTGCAGAAGACCCTGCGCCTGCAGCTGAAGTACGGCCCTCACGGTGAGCGCGTCATTACCGGGATCGAGCGCATCAGCCGCCCGGGCCGCCGCGTTTACTTCGGCTGCCAGGACGTGCCCACGGTGCTCGCCGGGCTCGGTACCAGCATCCTGACCACGTCGCGTGGCGTCATGACGGGCCGTTCGGCCGTCAAGGCCGGCGTCGGCGGCGAAGTGCTCTGCAACATCTGGTAGGACTCGAAGCCGGCGTCTGACGACGCCGCGAGCCGAGAGAACAAGGAACAGACGACATGTCCCGTATTGGAAAGAAACCGATTCCGCTGCCGAAGGGTGTGACCGTGAAGGTTGAACCCGGCGCGGTGGAAGTGAAGGGGCCCAAGGGCACGCTTCGCCAGATCCACCCGGTCGGCATCAACTTCGAGCTGGCCGACGGCCACCTGCACGCGAAGCGCTCGACTGACGACCCGGCCCTGGCCAAGTTCCACGGCCTGTCCCGCAGCCTCGTGGCCAACGCTGTCACCGGCGTGACCGACGGCTTCAAGCGCGAGCTCGACATCGTCGGTGTCGGCTACCGTGCGGAAGTCAAGGGCAAGCAGGTCATCCTGGCCCTGGGCTACTCGCACGCGTGCGTGTTCGACATCCCGAACGGCATCGACATCCAGATCGACAAGCAGACGCACCTGACGGTGACCGGCGTCGACCGCCAGCTGGTCGGCCAGGTGGCTGCCAACCTGCGTCGCCTGCGCAAGCCGGATCCGTACAAGCAGAAGGGCGTGCGCTACACCGGCGAGATTCTGAAGAAGAAGGCCGGCAAGACGGGGGCGAAGTAACCATGAAGATCAAGACGAAAGAGGATCGCCGCCGCCGCATCCAGCTCCGGCAGCGCAAGCGCATCTCCGGTTCGCCCGAGCGTCCGCGTCTCTCGGTGTTCCGCAGCGTCACGCACATCTACGCCCAGGTCATCGACGACCTGAGCGGGACGACGCTGGCCGCCGCGTCGAGCGTCGAGCCGACCATCAAGGCGTCGTTCGACAAGGGCGTCACGGGTGGAAACCTCGCGGGAGCGGAAGCGGTTGGCAAGGCCATCGCCGAACGCGCCGTCGAGAAGGGTATCAAGCGCGTGGTGTTCGACCGCGCCGGCTTCCTCTATCACGGTCGCATCCGCGCCGTGGCAGATGCGGCACGCAAGGCAGGACTGGAATTCTAGGAGCGGTATGCGTATCCCCGAGCGAATCGATCCGTCGCAGCTGGACCTCAAGGACAATGTCGTCTCCATCAACCGTGTCACGAAGGTTGTGAAGGGCGGCAAGAACCTCAGCTTCAGCGCGCTGGTGGTGGTGGGTGACGGCCATGGTGTCGTCGGCTTCGGCATCGGCAAGGCGAAGGAAGTGCCGTCGGCCATCAAGAAGGGCATCGAAGCCGCCAAGAAGAACCTGGTCCGCGTCCCGCTGGCGGGCACGACCATTCCGCACGCCGTCGTCGGCAACTTCGGCTCTGGCAGCGTGCTGCTGAAGCCGGCTCCGGACGGCACGGGCATCATTGCTGGCGGCGCCGTGCGCGCCGTCGTCGAAGCGGCTGGCATCGCGAACATCCTGACCAAGTCGCTCGGTTCGGCCAACCCGCACAACGTGGTGCGGGCAACGGTGGCCGGTCTCGACTCGCTGAAGGATCCGGTGGTCATCGCCCGTCTCCGCGGCAAGGAGCTGGAAGAACTGACCGGCGCGGCCGCCACGGCCTGAGAGAACCAACATCATGGCGAATGAGCGTACAGATTCGAAGGGCACCGGCACCCTCAAGGTGACCCTTCTCAAGAGCCCGATCGGGTTCAACAAGAATCAGGGTGACGTGCTGCGCGGCCTCGGCCTGCGTCGCATCCGTCACACGGTCGAAGTCAAGGACACGGTCCAGACGCGCGGGATGCTCCACAAGGTGCGTCACATGGTCACGGTCCAGGAATAGTTCGGAGAACAGTGATGGATCTGTCCAATCTGCAGCCCCCCAAGGGCGCGAAGCACTCGAAGAAGCGCGTCGGGCGCGGCCAGGGCTCCGGCAACGGCCACACGGCCGGCCGTGGTCACAAGGGTGCGAAGTCGCGTTCGGGCTTCACGTTCAAGCGCGGGTTCGAAGGCGGCCAGATGCCGCTGCACCGCCGCATGCCGAAGCGCGGGTTCCACAACCCGTTCCGCATCGAGTTCGAGGTGGTCAACATCGACACGCTCGTCGAGCGCTTCGACGCGGGCGCGGTGATCACCCCTGAAGCCCTCGTGGCGGCGGGTCTGGTGACTGGCAACAGCCCGATCAAGGTTCTGGCGCGCGGCGATGTGAGCAAGGCGCTCACGGTCAAGGCGCACAAGTTCAGTGGCAAGGCCGCAGAGAAGATCGCGGCGGCCGGCGGCCAGGCCGAGGCGCTCTAGCAGGCGGGCGGGCGTGATGCCCGCCCCGGATTGCAGCCCATGGAAAACAGCCTCAAGAACATCTTCGCCGTCTCGGACCTGCGGAACCGGGTGCTTTTCACCCTGGGAATGCTGGGCGTCTACCGGATCGGGCATCACATCCCGACCCCGGGCGTGAATGCGGCCGCGCTGGCCGAGCTCGCGCAGCAGATGCAGAACCAGATGTTCGGTCTGTACGACATGTTCTCCGGCGGGAACCTGTCGCGGGTCACGATCTTCGCGCTGGGCATCATGCCCTACATCAGCGCGTCGATCATCCTGCAGCTCCTCACGGTCGTCTGGCCGTATCTGGAGAAGCTGTCGAAGGAAGGCGAACTGGGCCGCCGGAAGATCACGCAGTACACCCGGTACGGCACGATCTTCCTGAGCATCGTCCAGGCGCTTGGTATTGCCATCTTCCTCGAACGGCAGACCAACGTCACCGGCGGGCTTCCGCTGGTCTACAACCCTGGCATCGGCTTCCGCCTGATGACCGTGCTCACGCTGTCGACGGGCACGTCGTTCATCATGTGGCTCGGCGAGCAGATTACTGAGCGCGGCATCGGCAACGGCATGTCGCTCATCATCTACTCCGGCATCGTCGTCGGCTTCCCGCGTGCGGTGATCCAGACCCTGGATCAGATTCGCACCGGACAGCTCGGCCTGTTCTCGATGCTGCTGCTCGTGGTGGTGATGGCGGTTGTGATTGCGGCCATCATCTTCGTCGAGCGCGGCCACCGTCGCGTGACGGTGCAATATGCCAAGCGCGTCGTCGGCCGCCGGATGTATGGTGGATCGAGCACGCACATCCCGCTCAAGGTGAACACGGGCGGCGTCATTCCGGTCATCTTCGCGTCGTCCATCCTCGCGTTCCCGGCGACCTTTGCCCAGATGTTCCAGGGCAACCGCTTTGCGGACGGTCTGGTGACGCAGCTCGGACTCGGGATGCCGCTCTACAACCTGCTGTTCGTCGCAGGCATCATCTTCTTCGCCTACTTCTACACGGCCATCATCTTCAACCCGGATGATGTCGCGGAGAACATGCGCAAGTACGGCGGCTTCATTCCGGGCATCCGTCCCGGCAAGCGGACCGCCGAATACATCGACCAGATCCTGACGCGCGTCACGCTTGCCGGCGCCCTCTATCTGGCCATCATCGCGATCCTCCCGCAGTTCCTGCTGAACGGCTTCAAGGTCGAACCGATCCCGTTCATCGGTGGCTGGCTGGATGCGGCCATGCCGCGCTTCATCACCGAAGGTCTGGGCGTGCAGTTCTACTTCGGCGGCACCTCGCTGCTGATTGTGGTCGGCGTCGCGATGGACACGGTGCAGCAGGTCGAGAGCCAGCTGATCATGCGGCACTATGACGGCTTCATGAAGAAGACGCGCATTCGCGGCCGTCGCGCCTAGGGTGTTCAGTCGGAGCGGCGCGCCAGTGCTCGGGCGTCGCCAGCGGGAGTCGAGGCCCGCAGGGACAAGGCAATGGCGCTGAACCTGATCATGCTCGGCCCCCCTGGGGCAGGCAAGGGCACGCAGGCCGAGCGGTTTGCGAAGCTGAAGAAGATCCCGAAGATCTCGACCGGCGACATGCTGCGCGATGCAGTGAAGGCCGGCACCGAGATTGGTCTCAGAGCCAAGGCGATAATGGATCGCGGCGAGCTCGTGAGCGACGAAGTGATGGTGAAGATCGTCCAGGACCGCCTGAACCGCGACGATGCGCGGAGCGGGTTCATCCTGGACGGCTTTCCGCGCACCGTGGCGCAGGCCCGGGCACTCGACGGCGTGATGGCGGGGCGTTCGCCGCTGATCGTCATCGACATCGTGGTCCCCGAGGACGAACTGATTCGGCGGCTCGGGTCGCGACTCATCTGCGCCAAGTGCGGGCAGAACGCAGACCCTACCGACGCGCTCGCGCAGCAGACGATGGTCTGCAGCCGGTGCGGGGGACAGCTGGCGCAGCGAGCCGACGACAACGAGGCCGTGGTGCGCGAGCGCCTGAAGGTCTACGAACGAAACACGCGCCCGCTGGTCGATTACTACCGCGACCGGCCGACGTATCGTGCCGTTGATGGCACGCTCGCTCCGGACGACGTCGCTGCGACGCTGGCCGGGGAAGTCGAGGCGGCGAAGAGCGTAGTGGTGGGCGGGACAGCACTGTGATTGTCTGCCGCACGGCAGCGGAGCTCGAGAAGATGCGGTCGGCAGGGCGCCTCGTCGGCCAGGTGCTGACGGCACTGTCGGCGGTTGTGGCGCCAGGCGTCACGACGGCAGACCTCGATGCCCTCGCCGAACAGTTGATTGTGGATGCCGGTGCGATTCCGGCGTTCAAGGGTTACCACGGGTACCCCGCCACAATCTGTGCGTCTGTCAACGACGAAGTGATCCACGGGATTCCGTCGGGCAAACGCATCCTTCAGGCAGGCGACATCATTTCTATCGATGTCGGAGCGGCCCTTGGAGGGTACTATGGGGATTCGGCCATTACGCTGCCGGTCGGCCCCATCTCCGAGGCGGCTGCCAAGCTGCTCCGGGTCACCGACGAGTCGCTCTACAAGGCGATCGAAGTGGTGAAGCCGGGTGGTCGTGTGTCGGACATCGGGCATGCCGTGCAGGCCCATGTCGAAGCACACGGGTTTTCGGTCGTGCGCGAGTTCGTGGGGCACGGCATCGGTCAGCAGATGCACGAGGAACCGCAGGTGCCGAACTACGGCGAACCTGGACGGGGACCGAGGCTGGCCGAGGGGATGGTGCTCGCCATCGAGCCGATGGTGAACGCCGGGAAGCCTGCAGTGAAGGTGTTGTCGGACGGCTGGACCGCGGTCACGCGTGACCGGAGTCTGGCGGCACACTTCGAACACACGGTGGCGGTGACAGCGGACGGGCCATGGATTCTGACGGCCAGGGACACGCCGGTCGCCGCGCGGAAGTAGCGGGCACCGTCGTCGCCCAGCTCCCGAGCGCCCTTTACCGGGTGAAGCTCGACGGGGGTTCGCTGGTGACGGCACACATCGCCGACAGACCGGACAGGAACTTCATCCGGGTATTGGTCGGGGATACGGTGCGCCTCGAGCTCTCGCCGGTCGATTCCGGGCGCGGGCGAATTGTTGAGAAGCTGGTGTAAGGGCTGCCGGCTAAGGGACTAAGGACATGAAGGTTCGAGCATCGGTCAAGCGCATTTGCGACAAGTGCAAGATCGTCCGTCGCCGTGGCGTGGTTCGCGTAATCTGCGCCAATCAGAAGCACAAGCAGAGGCAAGGGTAGTTTATGGCACGCATTGCTGGCGTCGATCTTCCGCGCACCAAGCGGATCGAAATCGGTCTCACTTACATCTTCGGCATCGGGCGTCACCGTTCCAACGTGATCCTGAAGGAAGCCGAAGTGAGTGGGGACATCCGCGTGAAGGACCTCTCCGAAGACGACGTGCGCAAGATCAGCCGCGTCATCGAGGAGCAGGGTCGTGTGGAAGGTGATCTCCGCAAGGAAATCACCATGAACATCAAGCGCCTCATGGAAATCGGCAGCTATCGCGGCCTTCGTCACCGCCGCGGCCTCCCGGTGCGTGGTCAGCGCACCAAGACCAATGCGCGCACGCGCAAGGGTCCGCGCAAGGGCGCGATCGCGAAGAAGAAGACGGTCTAGGCAATCTGCCGTCTGCGCGGGGCCGACGCCGTTGCCGTGACGGCCCCCTTTGCCGGGTGCCTCGAGGCGCGCGGGCTGCAGGGCAGATCGACGAGTGAAGATTCGAGATTCGAGACTGGATTATGGCAAAGACTGAAGCCGAAGGCGCCTCCCCAGAGAAGAAGGCGGCCGGCAAGCCCAAGAAGACCTTCAAGAAGCGCGGCGAGAAGCGCATCGTTCACCATGGGCTCGCGCACATCCACGCGTCGTTCAACAACACGACCGTGACGATCACCGATACCGAGGGGAACGTCGTCGCCTGGTCGAGCGCCGGCGGCATCGGCTTCAAGGGCTCGCGCAAGGGCACCCCGTACGCGGCGACGCAGGCGGCGATCAGCGCGGCCAACGTGGCCAAGACGGTGGGCATGCGCTCGCTCGACGTCCGCGTGAAGGGACCCGGCTCCGGCCGTGAGTCCGCCATCCGCGCGCTCCAGACGGTGGGCCTCGAGGTGAAGTCGATTCGCGACGTCACCCCGATTCCGCACAACGGTTGTCGTCCCTCGAAGCGCCGTCGCGTCTGACCGACGCTGCTCGGGACCGGAGCAATTGGTGATCTGGTGAGTGGGCGAATTGGTGTTCGGATTGGTGACATGACCTCACCAACTCACCAATTCACGACTTCACCAACTGCGTAGATCTATTAGAGGTTGATTGAATGGCTCGTTACATCGGACCTGTCTGCCGCCTGTGCCGCCGCGAGGGGATGAAGCTCTTCCTGAAGGGTGAGCGCTGCTACACGGAGAAGTGCGCGATCGAAAAGCGCAACTTCGCGCCGGGCCAGCATGGCAAGACGCGCAAGGCGAAGCTCGCGGGCTACGGCCTGCAGCTGCGCGAGAAGCAGAAGGTCAAGCGTATCTACGGCGTGCTCGAAGATCAGTTCCGCCGCTACTTCGAAGCGGCCGAGCGCACGCGCGGTATCACCGGCGCGACGCTGCTCCAGCTCCTCGAGCGTCGCCTGGACAACGTGATCTACCGCCTGGGTCTCTCGACGTCGCGCTCGCAGGCCCGCCAGCTCGTGCGCCACGGCCACTTCCTGATCAACGGCAAGAAGGTCGACATCCCGTCGTACTCGCTGAAGGCGGGCGACGTGATCACGGTGCTCGGCCGCAGCCAGAAGAACGCCACGATCGAACACGCGATGCAGGAAGTGAAGGGGCGCGGCATCCCCGAGTGGCTGTCGTTCGACGGCGCCTCGATTTCCGGCCGTGTCGTCTCGATGCCGACGCGTGAGCAGATCAACCTGCCCGTGCAGGAACAGCTCATCGTCGAACTCTATTCGAAGTAAGACACCTCAGGCTCTGGGCTCCAGGTTCCGCCCTCACGCCGCGTCGCTTGCCGACGCGGACACGGCGGCCCACTGGAACCCTGCAGCCTGTGTGGCGGCCTCGGGTTCCGGGGCCGCCGTCGCTAACCACCAGCCCGTAGCCTTTCACAGGCCTGCGGCGGGAGGCTGGTGGTCACTCGCAGGTCTGGAGGCCCGTCTGCGGGCCCGAAAGCGAAGCCACGACGACGCCGATGCGGCCGTCGGGCGAAAGGACGATACGAATGCTTTGGAAAGGTTTTCAGCGGCCCAAGCGCCTCGAGTTCGAGCGTGAAACGCTCACCGACCGGTTCGGCCGCTTCTACGCGCAGCCGTTCGAACGCGGCTTCGGCACGACCATCGGCAACGCCCTGCGTCGCGTGCTGCTCTCCTCGATCGAGGGCGCCGCAATCACGGCGGTGAAGATCGACGGCGTGCAGCACGAGTTCTCGCCGATTCCGGGCGTGGTCGAGGATGCGACCGACATCATCCTCAACCTGAAGCAGATTCCGCTCAAGCTACACACCGACACCACCAAGACGCTGGTCATCCGCGTCGACAAGCCGGGTGAGGTGAAGGCGAAGGACATCCAGGCGGATGCGGACGTCGAGATTCTCGAGCCCGAGGCGCACATCGCGACGGTGTCCGAGGGCGGCAGCCTCCACATGGAGATGCGCATGCGCCGCGGCCGCGGCTACGTCTCGGCCGACAAGAACTTCGACGAGGATCTGGGCATTGGCTGGATCCCGATCGACTCGGTGCACTCGCCGATCAAGAAGGTGAACTACCTCGTGGAGGCCGCTCGTCTCGGCCAGACCACCGACTACGACAAGCTCACGGTCGATGTCTGGACGAACGGGTCGATCACGCCTCGCGACGCGATTTCGCTGTCCGCCAAGCTGATTCGCGACCACCTGAACATCTTCATCAACCTCGAGGAAGGCGTCGAGCCCCAGTCCGAGGTGGCCGGTGACATCCCGCGCAGCGGCATCGGCAACGAGAACCTCGACAAGTCGGTCGAGGAGCTCGAGCTCTCCGTTCGCTCCTACAACTGCCTCAAGAACGCGAACATCCGCACGATTCGCGAACTGGTGCAGAAGACGGAAGCGGAGATGCTCAAGACGAAGAACTTCGGGCGCAAGAGCCTGAACGAGATCAAGGAAATCCTGCACACCATGGGGCTCAGCCTCGGGATGCGGATCGACGCGGGCGCGCAGGACTAGGAAAGGACTGGAAGGCCCGTTCCGGCCTTTCTGCCATCAGATATGAGACACCGAGTTGCACACCGTAAGCTGGGCCGCGTCACCGAACATCGCATCGCGATGATCCGGAACCAGGCCACGGCTCTCCTTCGCCACGAGCACATCGTCACCACGGTTCCGCGCGCCAAGGAACTGCGTCCGTTCGTCGAACGCCTGATCACGATCGCGAAGCGCGGCCTGAAGGCTGGCGACGCGAAGCTCGCCACGCTGAACGCGCGTCGTCTCGTGATGCACGACATCCAGGACCGCGAAGTCGTCAGCAAGCTGTTCGACACGCTGGCGCCCCGCTTCGAAGCGCGTCCGGGCGGCTACACCCGCCTCCTTCGTCTGGGGTACCGCAAGGGTGACTCGGCCGAAATCGCGCAGATCGAACTGGTCGGCAGCGAGTTCAACCCGCGCGCCGAGGCCGAAGCCGCTGCGTCCCAGACCGAGGCCGAACCGAAGGCCAAGGGTGTGGGCGGCCGCCTCAAGGCCGCAGCCAACCGCATCCGCGGCGGCAAGAAGGCTGACGGCGGCGACGCCGCTCCGAAGGCCAAGGCGACCAAGCCGGCGAAGACCGCCGTGCGCAAGTCGACCACGCCGCGCAAGGCCGGCGGCAGCTAGCACAAGCAGGCCCAGAGCGTCAGGCTCCGGGCCACAACCTCACCAACAGAACAGCCCCTCGTTGCTTCGGCACGCG
>Ga0256344_1000007_pt1 | contig 19734 bp, 13 predicted proteins | sample AtltaT_15_FD_183794 | JGI IMG/M metagenome (GOLD analysis project Ga0256344, IMG submission 183794) | Metatranscriptome of freshwater microbial communities from Altamaha River, Georgia, United States - Atl_Yuk_RepA_8d (Metagenome... | ecosystem: Environmental > Aquatic > Freshwater > River... | reverse complement strand
CGGCGCTTGTTCAGCACTCCGACCGTGGCAAAGTACGGGATTGATAAAGAGTCTCTGACTTCAAAACGGAAGCGCCAGATACTCAAATGCAGTCACTGTAACCACCAATTTTTACCGTCCTATGAGGAAAACATCATCATTCCAGGGTGGGACAAGCCGAAAATTGAGATTAACCGGAGCAATCTTAAGGATATTCGGTGGCAAGAGGCTAGGTTGCTATGCCCTTGTTGTGGCAAAGAGCCTGACCAGAGCATCCAGTATCGAGAATGGGTGGTAGAAAACCCCCAAGAGAACTATGACGCAGTAACTTACTTCGTCAGTCCGTTCTGCGCCCCGAACATCCTTGTTCCATCCTACCTTGTTAAAGCCTCTACGGACTTTAGCAAGTGGTCAGAGTTTCAAAATCAGGTGCTTGGCCTGACTGCGGAAGATAAACAGGAGACCTTGACCCGTTCCGACATTGAAGCCGCCCTGGTACAAGGTGACTTTACCTCGAACGACATGCACTTTATGGGCGTGGACTTGGGGCTTACCTGCCACATCACCATCGGTAAGTTGGTGAATGAGAACCTTGTTGTGGTAAAGAGGGTTAAGTGCCACGTATCGCAGCTAGAGTCTACACGCCTGGCACTTGCCAAGCAGTATCGAGTGATTGCTAGCGTGCATGATGCTTTTCCCTATACAGACTTGGTGGATCGGATTACCATTTACGACCCTAATGCTTACGGGGCAGTCTACGTGACAAGGGCATCGACAGAGCTTTACACCATTAAGGAGCGTCAAGCTGAAGTTACAGAAGGTAAACTGAACCTAAGGGCGGTGCATATCAACCGGGATGTGGCACTTGATAGCTTGATGATGGACTTTAAAAACAAAAAGATCATTGTCGCTAAGGAAGACGATCACGAAACCTTCGTTAATCATCTTCAGGACATGAAGCGTATCAAGAAGTTTGATAAGCATGGAGGGATTATCTATCGCTGGGAGAAGACAGAAGGTGAAGACCATTGGCACCACAGCTTGTTGTACTGCAAGATAGCGGCCAGTCTGAGAGGGACATTTACCGGGACGGACACAGTGCGCTCCCCACTTGTCAAGACTTTCAAGGTCACTAACCCTAACTATAAGACGACTCCGCTTGGTTTAAGGATGGTTAAGCGGTAAGGTCTTACCAGAATTAGGTCCAGTCCTCGCAGCCTTGGTCTTACCATAGGGTAACATCCAGCCCACAAGTGGGCTGGACCCAAGGAACCTCTAATATGCAAATCTTGAAACGCCTTGATGCCGCATGGCAGGCGGCTACTGCCCTGCCACCCTTCCCCATGCCCAAGGCACCGGGCAAGCCCCTGTCCCTGCCTGGGTATCGCACCAGTAAGACAGTATCGGCTTCAGCCGTAAGACGACCTGATAGGCTACTTGCTACGACTGATCGGCTATCGGCCAGGGACTTGAACGATACGCGAAAGACCATTCGCGCCCTGGCCAAGAGCACGCCAGACTTGTCCAGTGCGGTTAGCTTCGTCCTAAGAGTAGGTATTCCTGAGCAATATACAGTCGTAGCGCGGAATATGGACGGACTTGTAGACGCAGAGGCTACGAAGACGGCTCATGCCTTGCTAAGACGGATGACCTTCCTTGGCAATCCAGACGGAAGCTTTGGCAATAACAAGGGTCTTCAAAGCCTGAGTGAAGAGCTGGGCCAGGAGCTTGTCCTAGATGGGGCGGCTTGTCTAGAGGTTGCACTTGATAAGCAGCGAGTGCCTGCTAGTTTCAACCCGATTAGCGTCACTACGCTGGAGATGTATGAGGAAGACAATTCCTTCAAGCTGAAGCAGAAAGTTGGGGGCGACTTGATCGACCTTGACTATCTGAACATCATCTACGTGTCGGTGGACCAGTTGCAGACTGAACTGTACCCCAGTTCCTACACAGAAGCTGCTATCCAGCCTGTGCTGGCGGATATTGACTTCAATAATGATTTAAGACGGGCCTTGAAGCGCAGCATTCTGCCCCGACTTACGGCCATTATTGATAGCGAAGCTGTCAAGAAATTGACGCCGCCTGACATTTTGATGGACCCTGACAAGTTTGCAGCTTATAAAAATGAGTTGATTGCAGAGGTTGAGGCAACGGTGAACGAGGCAGGGCCGGAAGATGCATTTGTTGGTTACGATAGCGTGACTTACAAAAACATGGAATCTGGGCAGGCTCCTGGGGAACTTATCGAGCGCATTCAGAAAGTCCTGAACGGGAAGATCGTGGCCGGGGCCAAGACCTTGCCTACCATCCTTGGGCACGGCGGAACGTCGAATGCGGCCAGTGCAGAGACTATGCTGTACGTGAAGCAGGCCAACATGATCCGCGTTAAGCTGAATGAGCTTTACAGTCGCGCCTTGACTGTGGCTATTCGCATCCTTGGCATTGATGGTTACGTAGAGTTCAAGTACGCTGAGATTGACTTGCGGCCTACGAACGAGTTGGAGGCTTACTTTTCCATGCGGCAGAGCCGCATCCTTGATTTGTTGAGCCTTGGCATGATCGACGATACAGAGGCTTGTATCATGCTGACTGGCAACCTACCGCCTAATGGGTATGTGCCTAAGACTGGTACGATGTTTAGGGCTGGGACGAACGTGATCCAGAATCCTAGCTCTAACACCAGCGCCATGAGTCAGACGTTAACGCCGAAGACGCCTGACCAACCTAAGACACAACAGTGACCCCAAAGAGGGCCAGTATCCCAAAGATACTGGCCCTTGTTCATGCTATAAAGCCGAAAAGGGTAAACCACCATGCAAGACACAATTTTTTGGGCCGGTCCGCAGTCTTCTTACGAAGCGTTCAAGGCGCTGCAGCCTCCTACAGCGGAACAGGCTATGGCCGTGATGAAGGCCGACGAGGCTCTGGAAGCTCAGCAAGGTCACTGGGCACTTGAAAACCAGAACGGAGTCGGTGTGATTACCGTTAGCGGTAGCCTGATTGACGGAAGCGCAGGCTATTACCGTTACTATGGATACATCGGCTACGACGATATTCGTAATGCCGCGATGACGGCCCTGGCCGACCCGGCTATCGGGTCTATGCTGCTTGTGATGAAGACTCCGGGCGGCATGGTAGCGGGTGTGAATGAGACCAGTAAGGCGTTGGCTACATTGAGCAAGATCAAGCCTATCATCACGTTCAATGCGAGTCAGATGACTAGCGCGGGCTTGTGGCTTGGCTCAGCCGGTAAGAAGATCGTTACGGATGCAACGGCCGTTAACGGCAGCCTTGGGATCATGCAGATTCACACTGAGTATTCCAAGCTGTACGAAAAAGAGGGTATTACCAAGACGGTAATCCGTGCAGGGGAGAACAAGGTTCTGGCTAACGCGGTTGAGCCGCTGTCCGACAAGGCTAAGGCTCAGATGGAAGCCCAGGCTAAGGCCATGTATGACGTGTTCCTGTCTACCGTGGCTAGCAACATGGGTCATACAGAGGCTCTGGCTGAGTCTAAGTATGGTGGCGGTAAAGTCTTTATCGGTCAAGCGGCTGTGGATGTTGGACTGGCCCATGCCGTGGGCGGTTACGACGACGCCTATGCACTTGCTAAGAAGGCGGCTGACAAGATTGTGGCTAAGGCTGCGCCTCAAAATCCCAATCCTCAACGGGCTGTAGTTTACAGAGCCGACCTTGGTGCTACCAATATGGTAGCTGTTCCCATGCTTGGGCTTACGTCAGATGGCTTTGTAGCGGATAATTCGGCCATTACGGAAGGAACCCCAACCATGACCCGACCCTTGGACCCTGAAGCTTTGGCTGCACTGGCAGGCGTTTCGCCTGAAGCTGCGGCTGCGGCTGCGGCTGCCTTGGCGGAGCCTGAAGCTGCTGCAGCTTCGACTCAGCCTACTGCCTCGGCCCCTACCGCACCTGTGACTGCGCCTGTTACCTCTCCTGCATCGGCCTCAGCATCGGAAGATGTAGTGGCTCTGACTGCAAACTTGGCTACTACCAAGAACTTGCTGACAGAAACCACTGCCAATCTGACTGCCGCCAACGCCCAGGTGGAAACCCTGAAGACGGAGCTGGCTAACGCCAACGCTAAGGCTCAAGCAAGCGAAGCTGCTATGGCTCCGTTTGTGGAAGTTGTGCGCAAGAACCTGACGGCTATGGGCATCAACTTCGGCCTGAACGCTGAAGCAGTTGCAAAACTGGCCCCTTCCGAAGTGTTGTCTGAACACAAGCGTGTGAGCGACTTGTTTGTGGCAAAGCTGAAAGCTGGCCCTGTGGCTCAGTCTTCCAAATCTGAAGTGGCAAAGGCAGAACTGCCCTTGGCCTTCGCCCTGCGTACCAACCAACTGAAGTAAGGAGCCAACTAACATGGCAAAAGCACACAAGATCGTCCCTCAGCTTCCGTTGGCTGAAGTGACTACCGCTATCCTGGGGACCAGCACCTCGGATATCTATACCGACAAAGAGGTCGGCAAACTGGTGAAGCTGTCAGCTTCCGATACCTACAGCTTGGCTGCTGCCGGTGATGCCATCGAAGGCTTCATCGTCCAGGTGGAGACTGGCACTTCTGCTGGTCGCACCATCGGCGGTATCGTGGATGACAAGAAGCAGTTTGTGACTGCTGATGGCCTGCAAGCCACTCCCGGCACCGGCACCATTGCCTTCAATGACTACGTGGTGGTCGGTACAGTGGTTGCCAAGGGCACCGCTATGAGTGGCTACCCCAAAGTGACCAAGGCTACCGATCAAGCTGCCGCCAAGGCTGCCCCGTTCGCGTGGCGCGTGGTGAGCTTGGGCACCGCTGGTACTGGCGCAGTCGGTACTGTCCTCGTGATTGCACGTACTTAAACCCTTTTTCCAAGATTGGAGATACTCAAATGGCATTTTTCATCGACAAAAAGGGCACTCCGCAGCATGTGCAGATCGGCCCTGAAGTTTACGCTGAGGCCAGCGCCTTGGGCCTGACCGTTGACCAAATGTTCAACGCCAAGTACGGCAATGACGTGGACCTGACCAAAGGTACTCCGTGGCGCCAACTGTGTGCCTCGGAAGGCTTGTCCTTGACTGAATCCAACAAGTTTGGCATTCGTCCCAAGACTGTGGCCCAGGTGATTGCTTCCAATCCCACAGCCGCTGGTCCGACAAACAGTTCCGACATTGGTGCTCCGTTTGGCTCGGCTGCCCGTATCCTGTACCCTGTGGCGGTGCTGGACATGGTGGAAGACGTGCTGGCCAAGGAACGCAATGTGGATACCGTCTGCTTTGACCAGATGGTGGCCCAGAACATCAGCATTGCTGGCGACAACTTCATGCAGCCTGTGGTTTCTTACCAGACTACCGGCGGCCCTGAACAAGCCAAGGCACAGCGCGTGACTGAGTTCGCTACGCCCGGTTCCATGCTGCGCATCGGTACAGCCGAACGCATCCGTTCTCTGCCTGCATTTACGATGGGTATCGAGTTCTCTGACAAAGCTCAGAGCGCCTTGTCCATCGACGTGATTGCAGAGACCATTGCCCGTTTTGTGGCCGTGGAGAAGGATGAGCGTGTCTATACCTACCTGTCGGCCTTGTTCAACGGTGACAACGATCTGGTGGTGGGCGCAATTTCTGCCGTGACTTCTGCATCCTTGGATTCGGCCTCTACAGGTGGTGTGTTGACCCACAAGGCTTGGGTGAAGTTCCTGGCTCGCAATCGCAAGTACCGGAACCTGACCCACTTGGTCATGGACATTGACACTTACCTGAAGGTGGAAGGTCGCACTGGTCGTCCTGGCTCGAACAACTACGATCCTACTCTGGTTCGTATTGATCCCCAGAACCGTCCGATGAACAGCGCCAACATCGGCTTCGGCAATGATGTGCAGTACTTCATCGTTGACGCAGCGGCTGACGGCGGTCCGGTGCCTGCCAACACCATCTGGGCTGTGGATGCCACCAAGGCCATCACCCGCGTGAGTTCCAGCACCAGCAACTACAGCGCTTCCGAGGCTTTTGCCCTGCGCCGTAGCACTGCTATGCGTTGGGACTGGGCAGAAGCTGTGTATCGTCAGTTTGGCGACACAGAGCTGAAACCGTTTGATGTGCTGACCATCAGCTCGTAAGCAATAAGGATGGCTATCGAAAGGTAGCCGTCCTTAAAGGAACCTCTCATGAAGATTGCAGACTCTAGCGGAAAATGGTACGTCAACAAGGGTGTGTACCCCTTCGTTGACTCTGAATCCGGTACTCGGTTTGAGCCGGGCGAGAAGACCAAGGCTACTCCTACGAGTTGGATGGCTGTGCAAATTGAGGCCAAGGTCTTTGAGGAAGTCGCAGACCCTATGGCCCCTGCTGCAAAGCCTGAGCCTGAACTGGTAGCCAAACCGGCCAAGAAATAAAAAGACCCGCTACGGCGGGTCTTTTCTTTGGTGTCCCCAATATCAAAGCCTGTCCAGACTTGGTAGTCTCCTTGGCCCATAGAATGCGCTATGGCACTTACAGACTACACCACAAGCGATGACGTGCGAGCCACTCTTGGGGTGTCCCGTACTGAGCTTCCTAACACAAGCATCGAAACCAGCAATAACGAGCTGATTGTCGTACTGGCCTTGGAAGATGTGTCTACTGACATACCCACAGAGTTTGCCACGGTCTCGGCCTTGCCCTCTGGCAGCCGCACAACAGCCCAGCAACGGTTCTACGACTTAGTGAAACTTTTTTCAGCTTATGCTCTGTCAAAGAGTTTACTAACTTCCTTGCCCATGTTTGGCGTACAGCGCCTGACGGATGGTAAGGCCGAGTTCCAACGGCAAGCAGACACCTTTAACGATCTTAAAGATGGGATCGACTCCGCACTCAACGCCCTGCGCTACCGCTTGGGTGCCGCCTACCAGACCTTGTTCCCTGGAGAATCAGTGGCCGTCCGTGTGACTCCACGGATGACTGCGGTTGTTGCCCTTGGTACGGACCCTGTAACAAATGCCTGAATTTTCGGCTGTCGCCTCCCACTTCGACCAAGAGCCTGTTTACGATGGTTACTCCAGCGTAAGTCTGTTCAACGCGCAATTCAACACCTTCGACGATGCTTCGCCTGACGGTAACGTCCTGAAGCGTCGGATCATGTCTGTCGCACCCTTGACAGTCATGCCTGCGCGTAAGGTCATCCTCAACGCTAACGAGCGTTGGGTAGTGGGTGACGGTAATAACGAAATGTTCATGGGCGATATTGTTCGCTCTACCTACTGGCTGAAAAAGGCCACGGACCTTGTTACGATTCTGACTCCGGCTCAAGTTATCTCAGGAGCTGCAGGGACGACAGCCTACGCTCACCGTGCCTATCTTAAGGATACAGTACAAGGTGTGACGGATGCTGAGTATTACCCCATGTGGGACTTCTTTCTTTCCGTGACAGAGACTGTTGCGAGAGGAACCTTCTTCAAAATCGGTACAACCCTGTACCGTGCAAGGGCTCGGCACCTTGAGTTGAGTGGGCATATTCTGGCAGTGACAGATGAGCTGGAATCAAACAACCTTGTCACTGTAACCTTTGCTGACGCCGGGACATTTGACCCCATCACAGAAACCTATTCTGGCAGTAGCTCCAGTGTAAGTGGGATTCTGATTGACTCGACAAAGCTTTACAAGCTGGTCACTGACGCTGATCCTAAAGTGCATTCTGGCGACCAGACCTTGATCCTGGCTGCGAATCCTGGGGTAGGTCGGAAGTTGACCATCGCAGGGGTTGCGTATCAGGTACTCTTGGTCACGCCTGAACGTGATGCCTATGCTGCACGCTTACGGAGACAAGGGTGAAAATCTTTACCGTAGACCTGAATACTTGGAAGAAGAAGACGGAAGCGGCTAAGCGCCGCATCCGTGTTTCTGCGTCCAAGCATGTTCAGAAGCGTGTCCTGCTTGTCTACAAAGAAGCCCTTAGAGTCAGTCCCCAATGGTCAGGGAACTATGCCTATAACTGGCAGATTGAGTTCTCACACAACCCTAATCCTGGGTATGACCGGCGATTCAAGGCTGATAACTGGAAAACTGTCTATCCGCCCAAAAAGGCTGGCGATCCTGTGGCAATCAACGCCGCCTATGATTTTGCGAAAGACCTTGTAGAGCAGATCAAGTGGAATCACAAGGTTCGGCTTGTCAATCCTGCGACGGTAGCGCCCATGATTGAGGCAGGTACGATAAAATTGCGGCCTGAGAATTTGATCCCTGGCGGTAAAGGGGTCATCGCACACCTGAACATGAAGTTCAATTACCTGGGCCGTTAAATGGGACGAGAAACCATCCGTGTTGATATAGTGACTGCTGTAAAAGCTGCGGCAGACTTGTTTACGACTTGGCCTCTTAAGGTTGAGTACGACAACATTTTGGTAGTTGATACCAGTACCCAGACTGATCCCTTTCTTTGTGTAGAGATTAAGCACACAGACGCCTATCAGGCGAACCTTGGCCCAGGAGCCTTGCATCGCTACATGGGATTCATCATCCTGTCCGCAGTTGTTAAGGACGGTAGCGGAAGCAGCAAGGCTAACCAGTTACTTGACTTCCTTGTCCCGAAACTGCACGGGAAGACCCACGGAACGGTGCGCACCTTGTTGGCAGAGAGTGCACCTACCAAGCCCCACCTTGGCTGGCAGTATTTCCCCATGCTTATCCCCTTCTGGTCTGACCAACCTTCATAAAGAGTAAGCTCTTTTTTCCATATCGTAGCAACGGTAAGGTTTTACGCCAACCCTAGCTGCTAGACTCCAGTCATTGATTGTCCTTCCTTGGAGTCTAGCAAATGACATTCGCCTCTACCAGTTCTGTCGTCGTTTACGGCGCACGCGAGCCTTCTTTCGGTGTGGTCGCCACAACCGGGAATCACCAAGCATTTCGTGTGACTGGTGAAAGCCTCAAGTTTGACCTGACCAAAGAAGCCTCTGAAGAAATCAACGACACCCGTACCATTGACGGTGAAGTCATCGTTAACGCCGCTACTAGCGGCAGCATTAACTCGGAAGTCTACTACGGTGCAGACTTCTCTGCCTTGCTGGAAGACGTGCTGCAAAGTTCGTTCGTGGCCTTCGGTACAAACGGGGTGGGTACTGCTGTCTCTGTGGACATTACCACTACCACTATCACTGCTTCGGTGGCTCCGACTGGCAACAACGCTTTTACCGGCCTGCAAAAGGGCCAGTGGTTCCGCATCTCTTCTGCTGGTGCCAACAACGGTAAGTTGCTGCGTGTCAGCACTACGACTGCGCCTACCTCCACGGTTATCACCTTGGACACTAACACCCCTGGTACTGCCGCCACTGGTGAAAGCATCCAGATTCAGTCCAGCCGCCTGACTCATGGCACTACCAAGCGCTACTGGTCTTTGGAGCGTCGCAACACCGATATTGGCTTGTTCACGGTTTACCGTGGTCAAGCTCCTTCTCGGATGAGCTTGAGCTTCTCGTCTGGTGCCCGTTCGACTGCCACCTTTGACTTCATGGGCAAGAACTCGGCCAGCAACACCTCGACCTACCTGCCGGGTACGACCACCGCTGCCTCCACCTACAACATCCATGCTGGTGTGGGCGGTGCGGTGAATGCTCTGTGGTTGGACGGTGCTCCTGCTACCGCTTTCTTCAAGTCGATTTCTCTGTCCTTCGACAACAGCATGCGGGCAATTGACGCCATGAACAACCTTGGGGCTGTGGGCGTCGGTAACGGCACTATTGCTCTGACGGCTGATGTGCAGTTGTACTTGGAAGACGCTTCCGTTTACAACAAGTTCATCGCCAACACTGCTACCAGTATCATCTTCAGCTCTATCGATGAGTCTGGCAATGGGTATGTGTTTACCATCCCCAAAGCCAACTTGTCTGACTACACCAGCAATGCTGATGGCAAGGACCAAGAGCAGATGATTGATGCCACCTTGACGGCTCTGCGCGACAGCTCGAACGCTACTGCAGGTCTGCGTAAGGCAATCTTCATTGACCGCGTGGGTGCGGCCTTGACTGCGATCTGATTGTTTCTCCTTGTAGGTGAGTGATTCCCCTGGTAGCCTTGCTGCCAGGGGTTTTTTCGTGGCACAATAGAGCCTCACTCACTTACTGGATTCCCTATGACACAAGAGATTGATCTGTTCCGCGCATTCGCTACTGATGAAGTGGCTGAAGTTAAGGGCGCTGCCGTTACCATCGAAGGTTTCGGCTCTCGGGTGTGGAACATTGCCCGTTCCAACAACGAGGAATACAACAAACTGTTCATGAAGTTGTATGCCGAAAAGCAAGCAATCATTGATGACCGTTCTGACGAAGCCGCGAAGGCTCGCGCCGAGCAGGCCGGAAAAGATGTGGTCTTGGAGTGCTGGGCAAAGACCATTCTGGTCGGTTGGGAAGGTGAGGTCACTTTCAATGGTGAGAAGTTGGTCTACAGCCCGGAAAATGCTAAGAAACTCTTGGCTGTGAGCGAGCTGTTCAGGCGCTTTGCTGCCAAGGCTAACGACTTCGCTACTTACCGCATCTTCAAGGATGACAAAGAAAAAAACTAAACGCGTATCTTGAGTGGCAGGTTAAGTGGGGGGATCGCTTAGACTTCCTACAAGAAATGGCAAGGGAAACTGGAACCTTGCCAAATGCCCTCAAGACAAGACCTACACTTGACACTATCTGGCAGTACCCGTACCACGTATGGGGAGAGATTAGCCCAGGCAGAAAAGAGTCATTGCAAGGTGTAGGTCGAATACCGTTTAGTGAGTTGTATGCTTGGGGACAAGCACACAATTACACTTCGGATGATTATGAGCTTGTCTGGCATGCTGTTAAGACCATAGACCGAATCTGGGTAGGTCTTATCAACGAAAAGCTCAAGTCTCAAACGCCGCCTGGGGGTGCAAAGCCTCCTGCTCCGGCAAGAAGAAAGCGATAGGCCCGCCTTGTGCGGGCCTTTTTGTTGCTAGGCCGGGTAAAATCGCGGTACGCGATTTCTAGAAGGCCCTGCCATGAGCGATTCCAATATCTTTGAGTTCAATACTGACGCCGAAGTTAGGGCTGTAGATGCCTTCACGGCTGCGATTAACCGCGCCGATGCAGCAGTAAACAAGCTCAGCAAAGAGAATCTGGATAACCTCTCTAAGGCTGTCAAAGATTTAAAGGCTAGCGGCAATAAAGAGTTAGATCAGACCGCACAGAATCTGGCAGCCTCTGCAGAGAAGCTGCAGAAGATGATGAACACGACAGGCAAAGTGCCTTCATCATTCGTTTCTGAACTTCGTTCAGCCCAGGCCGAACTCAAAAGTGTTTTGCAAGACACCGGAAGAACTTTGTCGGCATTTAACCGAGAAGTTGAGCAACATAAGCGGCTTATTGATAATGGCGCTTCTGCAGCCTTGAAGGCTGCCAGAGAGCAAGCACGAGTAGATAAGGAACTGCTGACCGATCAGATTAAATCCATTAAAGATGTTGGGGCAGCCTGGAAGCAACTGCAGCAGATTAGACAAAGCAGCGAAAGCCGTGATTTAGCTGCTGCTTCTGTTGGGCCGACCAGGGCCGAGTATTTAGCAGGCAGTGCAAAAGCTGCTGCAGAGGCTGCTAAGCAGGAATCTGCCCGCTTGAAGGCTGAGGCAGAAGAAGCACGCAGAATCCAGCAACAAAGTTACAGCATTCTCTTCGCTCAGGCTGAACAGTTCTACAAGGATCGTCAACGTCTGGCAGACGTTTATGGTCGGGCCGGAAACCTTGCGCTTAAGGACGACAGTCTTCGTTCGCTAACTGCTGACACTAAGGCTCAGGCTGCAGCACTTGCTGCCCAACAGGCTTCGGTTGTTGAGCAGACTCGTGCTTACTACCAAAAACTGGAGCAGGTAGGTGTCCTTAAGGACACTATTCGTAACCGGATTGCTACAGGCAATGTAGGAGTCACTTCTGCCAGTCCTAGAATGGACTTCGACCAGAAGGAGGCCTCTTATCGCACCTCAATGGATGCAATGAAGGCTTACTACGAAAGCCAGCAGACTGTTGTTGATAAGCTCAGAGACAGTCATGCCAATCTTAGTTCGACTATCGGTAAGGGTGTTGCTCCTGCAGGGCAGCTTAATAATGCTCTCAAGCAATTCACCATTGACGGTGATGTAGCACACTCCACTGCACGAGGCCTGGCCTCGGCCTTCGGCTTGTTGTGGTTGACCTGGGGCAACCTTGTACCTCTGTTTGCCGGTGCAGGTATCAGCTATGCCGTAAAAAAGACATTTGATATTGGCTCAGAGGTTGAGTACAACATCAAGTTCATGGAGCAGCTTGGGCTGGTCAGCAAGGAAGCATCGGGCACTGTACGTGAAGCCCTGCGTCAGATTGACCAAGACACCATGTTCTCTGTCAGAGAGTTGAGTGCTGCTATGGTTGATTTCGGTCAATCAGGCTACAGCATGTCTGACTCCTTGAAGATGGTTAGAGCTTCGGCTGACCTTGCGGCAGCCGGTATGGTGGACTTGAAGACCGCCTCTAGAACTCTTACACAGGTCAATGAGCTGTTTGGCCTGTCTGCTGACGATGCAGCTAAGACTGCATCTAAGTTGTTTACTGTCACTAAAGCATCTTCTCTAAACGTAGAGAACCTTGCAGGCTCTATGAAGTACGCTAGCACGGTTAACGTGCAGTACGGCAAGAGCCTGGAGGAAGTGCTTGCCTTGTTTGGTGCTCTGTCTAAGGCAGGTATCAAAGACAGCATGGCCGGTACAGCCGTGGCCAACTTTATGCAGGACTTGAGCGTTCGCTCAGGAACTGCAGCTAAGGCAGTGGCTCAGCTAGAGAAGTCTCTTAACTCTGTCAAGGAAAAAGGAGCTAAGGACTGGAAATTCACAATGTTCAACGCTGATGGTACTCAGAAGACGGCTATTTCAGCCATCACTGAGCTGTCGAATGCGATGAACAAGTTGAAGCCAGAAGCTGCCAACAAGTTTATTCAGAGCCTGACAACTGAGCGAGGTATCCGAGTCTTCTTCTCTGCCATCCGTGAAGGTCTACCTGACCTGCAAAATATGGTGGAGACCCTGCAGAACGTCAAGGGTGATGAAGTATTTAAGGCTGCCAAGGGCATGATGGACACCACTAAGGGTGCCCTGGAAATGCTCAAGTCATCTCTTGAAGGTGCTTTGGATAAGGTGTTTGACACCAACTCTCAGGCATTTAAAACCTTCATGCTCGACATGAAGCGGGTGTTTGATAGCCCTGAGTTTCTGGCTACAGTTCAAGGCATCGTTCAAGGTGTAGGAGCCCTGTACGACAGCCTTAAGACTCTTTATCCGGTAATGGAGAAAGTCGGCTATGTATGGCTCGGCTGGAAAGCCTTGACTACTGGCGTAGCCATTTTCCAGAGCCTTGGGCTAGCTGTTGCAGGCTTTACTGCTACCCTTGCTATGAGCGGGGCTACGTCTGTTAAGGCTGCTGCTCAGGTAGCCTTGTACGGCAGAACTGCGTCAATCACTGGTGCTGAAATTGTAGGTGCTACTGTTGCGACTCGTGCAGCAGCGGCAGGGATGGAAGTTGCTGCAGCCCAGACCGCAGGTGCTGCGGCCAAGGCTGCTGCCGCTTCTGGCGCGTTTGGGATGCTGGCCCGCGTGGCCGGGTTCTTGGCTAACCCGCTTGTAGGTGCTGCCGTAACTGTAGGCACACTTGCCTACAGCTTCTTTTCCCTGAGAGACGCAGCTAAGAGTGGGCTGTCGGAGACAAGTGCCGAAGTCTTAAGCTCTACTAACACTAATATTGCTAACTACCAGAGGGAGATTAGCAAGATTGTAGAGTTGAGAAACCTGCAAGGTAGCGGAGATATTTTTTCGTCTGCGCAAAAAGGCTTAGACGCAACGGTCAGCGAGTTAAGAGATGCTGAACTGAAGCTTGCCAACTTTGACGATAAGTTGGTTAAGCGTGCGGCTAACGGGCTGTCCTCTAGTCAAAGACTGGCTGATGAACGAACTAAGCTGGAAGAGAATGTTCTTCGCCTTCGTTCTGATAGAGACTCAAAAGCTAGAGTCCTGGACCGTGCTCGCACCGAGGTCGAAGTCAGCGAACTGAACAAGCGACTTGATGCTGAGCGAAAAGCTGCAGCAGAAAAGGCTAGACTGGAGGGTCAACTTGGCTTTGCTAAGAACGGTACAGGCAAGAACAGCTTTGGCAGTGAGGCTGTCAAGTCTTACTCTGACACGTTTGCCAAAATCAACCGCCTGCAAACAGCAGAATTGGAAACTACCAAACAGGTCTACAACGATCAGTTGGCGACCCTGGAGGCTTACCATCGTGCCGCACTTGTTAGCCAAGGCGAGTATCAAGTCAAGAAGCTTCAACTGGCAGCAGAGGCGGATGCCAAGAGCCTTGGCACATTAGAGCGCAGCAAGCAGGCTATCGAGGAAAAGTTCAAGCTTGAGCAAACTGCCCTGAAGAAGGGCAAAGGCTACGAAGCTAACCTGAAGGCACTTGAAGAAGAACGCGCTAATCGCTTGGCGGCTCTGGGCGAGACTGAGGCACGTATTCACAGTGAGCGTGCTAAGCGTTCGACTGAAGTTGCTATGGCTACCTCTATCGAAGCCGCAGCAGCTACAAAAGCTTTTGAAAAATGGAACACTCAAGAGCAGATCAAACTTGCTGCTGAAGAACGGGCACAGGACGCTAGAGAAAAGGCAGCACTGGCAGGCCCTGAAGAAGTCGCACGTATTGAAGCCAGAATCAAGGCCGAAAGTCGCTTTGAGCAGCAGATTGCTACAGTGCAGGCGGCGGTAGAGAGCAATGCCGATAGCTACAAAGCAATGGCTGATGCCATCAAAGAGTCAGGTGACGAATTTGACGTAGCAGCTCTTTCTTACCTGGCCTCCTGGAAGTCGCTCGAAGCCTTGCTTGAGCGTATCAAGAAGCTTGCCAAAGAAGCTGGAACAACTGCTGGAGATGCAGCCGCTGACAAAGCACGAGCCGACAAGCAGAAAAAGTTCCTCGAAGCTCAAGCAAAAGAGTACGAGGACATGGTTAAGAAGGTCGGTGACGATCTGTTCTTGGCTATCCGCACAGGCGGCAAGCAAGGGACCGACAGCCTCAAGCAGATGCTGACTGACGCCCTGCTGTCGCCCTTCAAGATCATTCTGCAGCCGGTCCTGCAGGGTGTCGGCGGGCTTGTGGCTAGCGTCCTGCTGCCGCAGGGCGCAGCGGCCTCTGCAGCGGGCTATGGCACCTCTGCCTTGACCAGCGCAGGCGGCAGCGCCCTGGGCTCGTCCTTGTTCGGCGGTGCAAGCCTGTCCAGCCTGGGCACGGCCTTTGGCGAAGGCTTCATGGCCACCTTGACTGGTAGCAGCATCAGTGGCGGCACTGCGGCGGGCCTGCTGGCTGGTGGCGCAGCTCCTGGCACAGGCTTAGCCGGTACGTTAGGTGCTGCTGCACCTTACGCTATAGCTGCTGCAGCCGTTCTGTCGGCAGTTGGAGCCTTCCGTAAGACTAAGCAAGTAGGCTCTGGTCTTACCGGTACTCTCGGCTCTGGTGACATTGAGAATTACGCTCTGATGCGTAAGAGCGGCTATTTGTTTGGTGGCCCTGACTACAGCATCCAGAACAAGGGTGTGTCTGAGCAGTCTGCTTCGTTGCAAAAGTCTTTCGAGACTATGCGCACTGCTGCAGCTCAGATGGCTACAAACCTTGGGCTGTCTGCCGAAGGTGTTAAGAACTTCACCGTCCGCCTTGGCAGTGATCTGATTCACCCTGACACTGGGCAATACGGCCTGAAGCTGGAAGGCTTGTCTGCTGAAGAAGCCCAGAAGAAGGTTGCTGAGGCTCTGGAGAGCGCTAACAACGAGCTGGCACAACGTATCCTGGGCGAGTGGACAACCACTAGCAAAGAAGTCACCAAGGTAATCACTACCGAAGCTGGTCACTGGGAAAGTGAGCTGCAGGCTGCTACTCAGACTGTTACGGAAACTATCACAGAGTCCACCTACAAAGCTAGCGATCTGGCTAAAGAGGGTGAGACTGCCAGCCAGACCTTGACACGACTGGCTACCGACCTTGCCACGGTAAACACAGCTTTCGACACGCTTGGCGCAACCTTGCTGACCGGCTTGGCCGGAGCAGATCAAGCCAGCAAGTTGATTGCAGCGTTTGGTGGACAGGATGCTTTCAATTCGTCGGCTTCTGCTTACTACGAAGCTTTCTTCACTGAAGAAGAGAAGCGTGCTACCCTGACACGGCAGGTTACTGCTGCCTTGGCAGCACAGAACTACGAACTGCCCACAACCTTGCAAGGTTTCCGGGACTTGGTGGAAGCCCAAGACCTGACGACTGAGGCTGGTCAGGCTACCGTAGCAGCCTTGTTAAAGGTTGCTCCTAGCTTCAAGAAGCTGCTTGATGATGTAAAAACATCAGTTGACCAAGCTGCCACCGCCTATAACGTCAGCACTTACACTTACGAGGCTGCCGGTGAAGGTGCTGTTCAAACTGCCACAGATTATGCAGATGCACTCAAGTCTGTGCAGGACGCTGAGAAGGCTGCTAAGCAACAGTCGATCACCTTGTTGCAAGGTGAAAAGGCTGCTAAGGATGCAGCCCGCGCCGAAGAGCTGGCTCGACTGACAGCAATTCAAGCCGTCGAAGCAGCCCGCTTGACTAGCCTTGGTCAGTTGACTGAAGCTAGCCAGCTCTCTCTAGTAGTGGACCAGCAACGAGTATGGGCGCTGGAAGATCAGAACGCTATCCAGACAGAGCGTAACAGCCTTGAAGAACGCTGGAGAGCCTTGACAGAGACTTCCAGTGAAGCCTTCGAGCGTCAAGTAACGGCTGTTAACGAAAGCAATCAAGCCTTGGCAAGACAGGTTGCTATGGCTGAACGCTTCAAGGCGCTTACTGAAGGCTTGGATGGCTTGGCTAGCCAATTCATGGACGAAGGAGCATTTGCTGCTTACAAGTACACCATGATGGCTAACAAGCTGAAGGCTGCTGGTCTGCCTGGAGAGCTGCAAGATATTGCAGACTGGTTATCTAAGGCTACTAAAGAGCAGTTTGTTGAAGCAGCTAAGAGCATCTTCAACATGGGTGAGTCTACTATCGGACTGCAAGAAGCCATCGTCGCTATCGGCGGTGACTTCGCTAGCCTGAAGGACACAGCCACTTCAGCCGCACAGGCTATCGAAGATGCCTTCAAGGATGCAGGTAAGAGCATCGTCGATTATATCCGTGAGCTTGCGACAGGTGAGGCAGGCTTGGCTACCCCTGGGGAGTTGCTTGCACGTAGCCGTGCCACTTACCAGTCTGACTTGGCCGCTGCACAAGGCGGCAGTAGCGAGGCTGCTTCTAGGTTAGCTGCATCGGCTCAGGCTTACATTGAAGCCCAGAAGGGTTACTCTGCAAGCAGTGACATTACGCAAACTGTTGTCTCTACTGTGCTGTCTCAGCTCGGTGGACTGAGCTTTGCAAGCAGCCAGATGGACGATGCTACGCGCACAGCACTGAGCCTGTACCTGCAGAGCCTGACAGGAGTGCAGCAGTTTGCGTCTGGTGGAGCTTTCACTAACGGCATCGTTACTCGGCCTACCATGTTTAACATGGCCCAGATGGGTGAAGCCGGTGCTGAAGCTATCTTCCCGCTGACCAACATTGGTGGAGACCTTGGCGTAAGAGCTACTACTGATCCAGCGTTAGCTGAGATGTTAGCCGAGATTAAAGAGGAACTTCGTCAAATGCGCGAGCAACAAGCCCAAATCGGCGGCGCTGTGGTCAGTGCCACACTGTCAACCGGCGATAAAGTGGCCTCTGCTACCAGTGATGCGGTATCATCGGCTACTTGGGCCAACAACTCTAGACCGGACCTTGAATAATGACTGATGCTGAGTTTCAAGCATGGTTAGAATCCCCCTCTGCCATACGCTGTGCGTTGGTAGAGGTGGTAGCTAACATTTCAGGTGTAGAGACTACTCTGTACCTGTCGAATCGGGGCTACGTAACTGGCCCTGCAGAGACTCCTGCCAATAAGGTTTACATGCCTTATCTGATTGGCGGAGTATCTTTCACTGAGAGCCTTTCCTTAGAAGGCTCTCCTTCTATTGGTTGGGGCGATCTTGAGCTTAAGAATGCAGATGGTAGCCTTGATGGCTACTTGGATTACGTGTGGGCTGGCCGCGCTGTCAATGTGTATCTGGGGGACATGAGCTGGCCCAGAGCAGACTTTCAGTTGATTTTTACGGGCCTTGTAGATGATCTGTCTTCCCGCAGCCGGGATACGCTGAACATCAAGATCAGGGACAAACTGGACAAGCTTAACGTCAGCATGACGGAAACCTTGTTGGGCGGCTCAACCAGCAACAAGGACAAGCTTCTGCCCTTGTGCTTCGGTGAGTGCCACAATATCACGCCCCTGTTGGTCGATCCTGCAACCCTTGAGTACCAAGTGCATAACGGAGCTATCGAGGACATAATCGAAGTCCGCGACAATGGCGTTCCGGTAACGGTCACTAAGTATCTGGCTACCGGGAAGTTCCGCTTGACAGCTTCTCCAGTCGGAGAAGTCACCTGTAGCGTTCAGGGCGCTAAGCCTGGAGGCACCTACAGCAACCAGATTGCCACACTTGTGCAGCATATCGTAACGACTTACGGTAACGACCCACTTGTCTCTGGTGATATAGACAGCGCAAGTTTTACTGCTTTTGCTAGCGCAAACACTCAGCCAGTCGGCTTGTATCTAGACAGCAAGACCAACGTCATTGCGGCCTGCAACCAACTTGCAAGCTCTGTAGGCGGGCAGTTGGTTATGTCTAGGCTTGGGCAGTTACGTCTGTTGAAGGTCGATCTGCCTGCCAGCGGCACGACGACTTATGCTACCAGTTCCGATATGGTGGAGCGCAGTCTGAGCATCAGTGACAGTCCTAAAGTAGTAGCGGCGGTGAAGCTGGCTTACTGCAAGAACTGGACACCTCAGTCTAGCATCCAGTCAGGCATCCCTGCCGAGCATCTGACCTTGTTTGCCAAGGAGTGGCTGGAGACCCAATCTACGGACAACACTGTGGCCACTACCTATAAGCTGTCTAAAGAGGTAGAGGCAGAAGAAACTCTACTGCTTGTAGAGGCACACGCTACTGCAGAATGCACACGCAGACTGAACCTGCGTAAAGTGCAGCGGCGCGTGTTCAAGTACACGGCTCCGGCCAACAAGTTGAGCCTGCTGCTCGGCGCACCTCACCAGATCACGCACAGCCGGTTCGGCTTGTCTGGCGGTCGTACTGGGCAGATCGTCAAGCTGTCCTCTGATTGGCTGAAGGGCCGGGTAGATGTGGAGGTCTATATCTAATGGCTACTATCGTAAATGCAAGGGACGTTTTTGCTACAAGCAACTTCCCCTCGAATCAACAGCTACCCGATAGGCAATGGCACTATCGACTTTGGTAACGTGACGGGGCCTACACGGCCTAGCAACAATGCTGACGTTACCAGTACCGCTGTAAACAGCGGCGTGACAGTTACCAACACTTCTGGAGGAATTGTCATCAATGGTGGAGGTTCTATCAAAGGTGGACAGACTGCTTATGATAGCGGAACCGGATTCTTCCTTGGCTATTCTGGCGCTGCTTATAAGTTTAGTATTGGCAATGGGACCAAGAAACTGACTTGGGATGGTTCCACCCTTGGCATCGTTGGCGATATTACAGGTTCATCTAGCCTGGACATTACAGGGACTGCCAAGTTTGGCGGGGCCACCCTTGACAGCGGACAATATTGGACTGCCATTTTTAACCAGGGAGGCACAAACGCAGTCGGTGGG
>Ga0256344_1000001_pt1 | contig 39107 bp, 53 predicted proteins | sample AtltaT_15_FD_183794 | JGI IMG/M metagenome (GOLD analysis project Ga0256344, IMG submission 183794) | Metatranscriptome of freshwater microbial communities from Altamaha River, Georgia, United States - Atl_Yuk_RepA_8d (Metagenome... | ecosystem: Environmental > Aquatic > Freshwater > River... | reverse complement strand
CTTACGGCAATAACGGACTCCCTGCCGTAAGAGCCATAATGCTAAGCACTTCCACTACTTCGCCTGTTGTGGATGCTATCTCTTACTCTCCAAACGGCTTTGGCGTGTTAGGTACTAACGCTTCTACAGGTATCGGCGTAGAAGGTTACAGCATTGCCGGTATTGGCGTAGAAGCCTACTCTAGCACTGGTTATGCCTTGCGCATTAACGGTAACGGAGTTATGCGGTGGGGCGGCTACACCTGTGCAGCTCCTACCGGGGATACCACTAAGTTCCTGCGCAATGATGGTACGTGGGTCGCCCCTCTAAGCTTCACTCCCGTTCAGCAAGGTGGAGGCACGGGACAGGGTACGAACAAGGTCTATATAGGATGGCTGTCCACAAAGCTTGGTCTCCAGGTAGATAGTACCAACTTTAGTGATACGTGGCCTATTAACGTAACAGGTAATGCTGCTACGTTAGGCACTTATGCAGAGTCGCAGTTTGCGAGAAAAGGCGGAGGCACATTCACCTTAACTGTACCAGGAGTCGGCACTTACCCTGACTGCTATATAACCTAACACAGAAATAAGGCATAATCCTATCATGTCCAGATTACGCATCCTCTACAACAACTCTGCAGACCAGGCATCTAGCTTGGTGGCCTCTAGCACGGCTGGAGGACTTGTAGCCTCTAATCTGCTGACTGACATTAAGTCTCAGGTGTGGCGCAGTACATCTACTACAGCTACCTTGACCCTGCAATGGGCTGCAGGAAAGTTGCTGGGCCTTGTTGCTCTGCCTTTTTGCAACTTTTCAGCTTCTGCAACAATCCGTGTGCAACTCTATACAGAACCTGCAGACGTAACGCCGGTACTGGACACTGGTGTCCAGCCTGCAGCAGCGTACACACCCCTTGGACTGTGGAACTGGGGTTACGTGCCTATGGGAGTTAACGCCTACTCCTACTCAGGCGCTACCTATGCTGTCATCTGGTTCACTGTTACTTCGGCCAAGAAGTGCGTCATCACTCTGGACGACAGCACCAACACACTTGGCTACCTTGAAGCCAGCCGTCTTGTAGCAGGCTCCTACTGGGAAGCTGAAGTTAACCCTGACTGGGGTGCCAGCCTTGGTGTCACTGACCGGACAGAGAATTTTCGTAATGATGCAGGAGACTTGCTCTCTGACCGTGGAAGCATCCACAAGAGCCTGAACCTGCCCTTGTCCCAGATGACGACTGCAGACAGAGCCGCCATCTTCAACATCCTGCGAGGTAACGGTCTCAATCGTCCGATGTTTGTCAGCGTCTACCCAGAACATGCTGACTCAACCTTGGAACAAGAACACCAAGTTTACGGCAAGTTAGCTAAGTCTTCTTCTATAGCCTCTGCTAATTACGCTCAATTCGCCTCCACACTTGAAATAGAGGAACTGTAATGCCTACTTTTTACCCAGGGCAAGAAGACTATATTGCTCAGCTAAACCTGCTCCCTACTGCATCAGGTGCAAACACCTGGACACAGCCTCAAACAATTGACGTTAACTCTGCTAGTGCGGCCTTAACAGTTAAGCAAGCAGGGGCAGGCGCTTCACTTGTTGTAACTGGCACTGGTGGTGCTGAAGTTGCTCGTGTTGCTCCGGGGGGCACTGTAACCCTTGGCGGTACTTCTGCTGCACCGGTTTTTGCTGTAGTTGCTGCAGGCTCTAGCGTTAACTATTGGCGTGCAACAGGCGGAGCTGCTGGCAATGCCGAAGCTCCTATATTTGAGGTTACTGGTGCAGATACGAACATCTACGCAAACCTGACATTGAAGGGCAGTGCTGAATTCCGGTTCAAGACAAATGCAGGCAGTGCGGAACAGCTGCGTGTTAGCCATATAGCTAACGCTGTTAACTATTTTAGCCTGCGTGGTGGTGCTACAGCGGCTGCCCCTACCGTGGTAGCACAAGGAACTGATACCACTATCACCAATGTGTATCAGACTAAAGGCGTCGGTCAGCATACTTTCGCCACTGGTGGAGGCGCACCTCAATTTGTGGTAGCTAACGTAACCAGTTCTGTTAACTACGTAACCGCATATGGTGGCGCTACTGGAGTCGGTACTCAGCTCAATTCAAACGGTACTGATGCCAACATTACGTCCTTCTATAACAGCAAAGCTACAGGCTCTCACCAGTTTTGGACAGGAGGCGGGCTGCAGGTCTTATTTGTTAATGTAGCTTCTGCGGTCAATTATGCGCAACTTGGCGGAGGCACTACAGGCGTAGGACCAACACTATCAGCCCAGGGGGCTAGCACAGACCTTCATCTGTACTATCAAAGCAAAGCCACAGGCGCTCATCAGTTCCATACTGGCGGTGGAATGCAATTGCAGGTTGCCCATGTAGCCTCTGCTGTTAACTACCACCACTTTTACGGCAACTCTACAGCCAACCCTGTAGGTCATCAAGCCGCAGGATCTGATACGAACATCAACTCCCAGATTGTCAGTAAAGGCACCGGCTGGGTCGGCTTCTACACTGGTGGCGGTGCTCAGGGTTATTTCGCCAACACTGCAAACGCGGTCAATTACCACTGGATCACCGGCTCAGCGACTGGTGTGGGCATCGGGCTCATGGCTGGCGGCTCTGACCCCAACATCAACCATGGGATCACCAGCAAGGGCACTGCTGGGGTGTCCATCAGCACAAATTCATGGGCCAACCCCGTAGCGTTCTTCGGAAACGTCGCCAGCGCCGTGAACTACGCCACCTTCGGTGGCGCCCCTGCATCCGGTTTCAGCGTCCTGGCTGGGGTTGAAGGCACATCGGCGGACATCCAGCTCCTGCACCACACCAAGGGCACCTATGGACATGTGTTCCGCACCAATGGGTCGGCGGGGCAGACTCAGTTCGCTATCCCGCACACTGCCGGCGCTGTGAACAACCTCACTGCGACTGGCGCTGCAACAGGGGCTTTCCCGCAGTTGGCATCTACCGGAACCGATGCTGCGGTTCCCATGTGGTTCGTGTCGAAGGGCACGGGCGGGCACTACTTTGGCACAAGCGGTGGCACTCAGCTTCTCGTTGCACACAACACATCCACCGACTACCTGCAAGTCTCTGGTGGCGCTGGTTCTTCGTTCTTGTCTAGCTACGGTGCTAGCGCATCCGTGAACAACATCTACGGGGTGAAGTCAAATGGCTACCACCGCTTTGATACCACCGGAACTGGTGGCAACACTCAGTTTTTGATAGCGCATACTGCTTCGGCGGTGAATTATGTGCAAGTAACTGGCTCTGCCACAACGATCAGTCCAGTCCTAAGCACGCAAGGCTCTGACGTAAACGTCGGCCCTTGGTACTCGTCCAAGGGCAATGCAAGTCATAGCTTTGCTTCCGGCTCTGGTGGATTGCAATTTGTAGTCGCGCACTACGCCTCCGCTGTGAACTATCTCAGTGTCAATGGAGCATCGACAACTGTTTGGCCTGCTATGGCTGCCGCAGGCTCCGACATCAACGTCGGTTTTGAGCATCGCACCAAGGGCACGGCTGGGCACAACTTCACCACCAATGGTGGGGTGCTGCAGTTCAATGTGGCCCACACCGCTAGCGCGGTGAACTACTTTCAGGTCTTTGGCGCCGCAGCCGGTCTATCTCCCGTCAAGAGCGTTGCAGGCTCTGACGCCATCATCGGCACCATCCTGCAATCCAAGGGCGATGGCGGCCACCGCTTCACCACCACTGGATCGCAGCTCAATCAGTTCACCGTCAGCAGCACAGCCTCGTCAGTGAACTGGATCAACGCAACTGGCGCTGCGACCACTGCCTGGCCTTCCTTCACAGTGCAGGGGTCTGACACCAACGTCGGGGCGCTGTTTCAAGCCAAAGGTGCATCTGGCCTGACCTTCCTGGTGAATGGCGGTGCTCAGTTTTATGTCGGTAGCTCTGCCTCCACCGTGAACTACCTACAGGCCAAGGGCTCAGCCACTGCTAATCTTCCTGATGTATCTGTGCAAGGGACTGATACAAACATTTCTCTGTCCCACACCACTAAAGGCACAGGTAGTCATCAGTTCTATACCGGCGGAGGGTATCAGGTGCAGATTACTGATGTGGTATCTGCAGTCAACCGCCTCTACATGAGAGGCTCTGCCACCGGCAATGCCTGTCGCATAGGCATCCTTGGCACAGACGCCAACGTCGATTTTGAGCTTCTGCCTCGCGGTAGCGGCTACCTGATGTTCGGCACCTGGACCAGCAACGCCGATGCTGCCGTGAACGGGTATGTCACAATCAAGGACGCTGGTGGTACAATCCGTAAGCTAGCAACCATTGCCTAATTAGGAGTCTCCATGAGCAAAATTTTGATGGGCGCAGTCGTTAAGAAGAACGATGTGCAAGCCACTTACCGAGTCACCGTCTTGGGCGAGACCCAAGTCAAGACCAAGGCCAAGGATTGGTCCGAAGCCTTGTTGGCCAAGGTCGCAGAGTTCGTCAAGGCTGCTGACGCACTGACGCCTGAACTGGACGACATTATCGGCGTCCAAGTCTACACAGAAATTACCGACCCCATCGGCGGTGGTTTGCTGATTGACCTGATCTTTGTGGATGGCAACCAACACCGTGTCAACAACCCGCCTGCAAACCTCGCCACCCTGCGTGATGAGGTCAAGGCTGCCTTGGGAGCTGAACTGTGAGCCTTGAAGGTGCCAAAGAAGTCCGCCTTGCCTTTCCGCCCGACTTGGTGCAGGCGATTCACGCTTACCTCAGCAACTGCAAGATGAGCGAAGTGCGAAACCTTGTGCTGGGCCTTGAGGCTCAAGGGCTGCAAGTTGAGGTGGCCTTGCCGCCTCAGAAAGCACCAGAGAATGCTACTGAATGAGAAAGTAGACATTCAAAAAGAAGGCCAGGCCACTGAAGGTTCTGGCCTTCTTTTTGTTCGCAGGATCGCGAACTACATCGGAGGCTTAGTAGGCTTTGTCAATGCCGCTGCAATAACTCGATCTGACGTAGGTCCAGACGCTACTAGCTTTGAGTGGGCACACATCAGTCTACTTAACAACAGAGCTAAGGCTGGAGAGAATGTTGCGCAATACTCACAGGCTAACAAGCTGGGCACCGGCAATACCTGGGCTGCAGTAGCTGAAGTCTGTGACACTAATGGTCAAGGTGCAGCAGTCGGTCAGGAAACTGACGTATGGACTACAGGACCGGACAACGGCTCAAGGGTTGGCCATGACGTACTGGTTGGGGACAGCCTTGCTATCCGTGGCACAGAACGCTCTGAGGTAGCAGAAGCTACTATCGGAGTCCGAGTAGCTGCAACTACAGCCAGCCCTTGGGCTAGTTGGGCTATCGGCTATGGGGCCACGAACTTCCACTATTGCGGCCTGTATCTGAATAGCAAAGCTGTTCGTGCTATGCAAGTTGAAGGTGAGTACGTGGTAGCCTTGGACTTGTCAGCCGCTAAGTGTCAAGCTGCTATACGCTTGAGTGAAGGTCAGAAGATCACCTTTGAACCTACAGATCAAGTCGCTTGGTACTGGAAAGATGACAGGATCATCTTTGAGAAGTTCGGAAAACGAATCGTGGAGATTGACACTACAACCGGCGACATTTACAAGCTGGGGAAGAAGGTTCTCTAGTGTCCCCAGTTCCATAAAAGCCGCCCACTGAGGCGGCTTTATTTTGTCACAGCCTGTTAAAATACAGACAATTTTGGGAGACTCAGACCCGGCAAGAGGTCACTCTTTCAGTAATGAGCCATACCAATGTCTACGTGCAAACCTTCTACGAACCCTGTTGTGAACAGAATTACCGATGCCATCTTTGACAGTGACCTTATAGCCTCACGCATCGTGCTGGCTATGGCTGAACTGTTTTGGGCGGTTCTTCTGCTTTGGCCCGGTGATTCCTTCTCTCGCCCAACTTATGGTGTGATGGCCCATGTGATGCCTGAAGACGCCTGGGCACTTGTCTTCCTTGTTTCGGCTATCACACAGATTACGATAGTCATCCTTAACGACTATCACAGTAGATTCTCTAGATACTTCGCTGCCTGGAATGCTGCTCTTTGGGGATTCTGCGTAGTAGCCATGCTGCTTAGTGTGTATCCTCCACCAGCAGCTATCGGTGGAGAGATAGCCTTGGCCTTCTCCAGTTTGTGGATTTGGGCTCGTCCACTTGTCATTCGTATGGGAGTATGCCGTGTCCTCGGAAACTGAATTCCAAAACTCTCAATTCTCTGACTCAGGCTTTCCTGGTCAGAACCGCCGATCCTCCGATGTTGTCTTGGCTACCATCCTGAAAACTCTGCAAGAGAACCAGGGCACCTTGGTCAAGATGGAAGGCTCTATTAACGCTTTACGGCAGGACGTTGAAAGTGCATTTCCTCGTGACAGCCTAAACAAGCCTGACTTTGCAGGCCATCGTATGGCGCATGACGCTATGAAGGTTTCAGCAGGCCAGCTCCGGGACTACAAGGTTGACTTCACGAAGAACTTGCTGCGTCTTGCTGCAGGAGGCGCTATCGTGATTACTTTGTTAGGCGTAGATGCCTACATTAAGGCTCGCTCTGTCCCTCCTATCGTCGTACCTGGGCAAAACAAGTGATTCAACTAGAGCAGCTTTGCAGTCTCTACGGGAGAAGGGCTGTCCACCTAGCGCCGTGGATGGCTCCGCTGCAGGCTGCGTTTGTCGTAGCGGACATTAGCAACCGTTTACGCTTGGCGATGTTCCTGGCCCAGGTCGGGCACGAGTCAGGCGGCTTGCGCTACGTCCGGGAAATTTGGGGGCCTACCGCCCAGCAGGAACGCTATGAACCTGTCACCAGCCTGTCAAAGCGCCTGGGCAACCATCAAGCCGGTGACGGCAAGTGCTACATGGGGCGCGGCCCCATCCAAACAACAGGGCGGGCCAACTACCGGGAACTGCAACGCTTGATGGCTAAGGTCATCCCTCACGCCCCAGACTTTGAAGCTAATCCTGCAGAGCTAGAAAAACCTCTGTACGGAGCCTTGTCTGCAGCCTTGTTCTGGAAGACAAGAAACTTGAATCGCTACGCTGATGCCGGTGATGTGTCTGGTTGTACCAAGCGCATCAATGGGGGCTATAACGGGCTGGCCCATCGACAAGCCCTTTACACGAAAGCGCTCATCTTATGTTGACTATTCTTGGCACACTCATCTCAGGCATCTTGTCAGGTGGGGCGACCGGCCTGCTTGGCGTCCTGTTGCAACGCTATTTCGATCTTCAGCACAAGAAGCAGGAGATTGAGATTGTTAAACTCAATCTTCAGAATTCCATCGAGCTGGCCAAGATGGAAAATGAGCGAGCCCAGCAGCGCAATGAAACCGATCTGCAACTTGCAGATCGACAACTGGAAGCAACTCTGTCAGAGACTGACAGCGCAAACCTGATTGCCAGCTTCAAGCATGATTCAGCCACTTACCTTGATGCTACTGCCCAACGCCGTAAAGGTTTTGTAGGCGCACTTGTGGTCTTTATGATGGCTTCGGTAGACTTCCTGCGCGGAATTATCCGTCCAGGCATGACTGCCTATTTGTGTGTTCTTGTTACCATCATGTTCATGTGGGTCCGTGAGCTGGCTAACACTCATGGAGTCAAGTTGACAAGTGAACAAGTACAGGAGCTGATGGTCCAGATCATTGCAACTATCCTGTACGTCTTCACTGTCTGTACGGTGTGGTGGTTTGGGGTTAGACCTCCTAATCAGAGCAAATAAAAAGAGGGCCAATTGGCCCTCTTTTCATATGCGGATAAGGTTGTCTGCGAATGAGTCAAGAAGATTGCTATGACTGACAATCAAAACTTGATCGTATTCTGCGCTGGCCAATGTAGCCAGTAACGTAGCTTCCCGTGTCTCGTCACAGCCCGCAGCCGGTTCATCAAGGATGATGAAGTTGGCATTGGGCAGGAAGGTTCGTTGAGCTGTAATGCGGATAGCCAAGCCCAGCACATCCTGAGTGGAACCGCTGTAGGACTTGTAAGACCTGCCGTCAATCAAGAACTCTCCATCCTCAAGCGTGACCACTGAAGGCGTGCCTCGGAGTCGGCTGAAGTGGCTGGAGACAGAGCCCAGCACAAGTGCCCACAAACGCCTGGAAACCTGGGGCCGTATCGTGCGCAGTTTTTCGATCAGCGTGTTGTTTTTACGCAACGTCGCTAACTCACTCAATGCACCTTCCCGGTCTGATTCTCTGACGGCCCTGGCCGAAAGTTGTGCATCGTAGGCCGATTGCGCCAGGACTTTTGCCTGCAAAGCCCGCGATACCTGCAACTCTAGGTCTCCAACCTTACGTGTAAGCGCCGTCTGTCTGCTCTGTGCAGCCGTTACAGCAGCTACTGTAGCCTGGGCTGCCTCAGTGTCGTAAGTAGGCCGAGGCTTGTCAAGTTCTGCGTTGACCTGGGCTAGCTCGTCACAGCTAGTCTGCCATACAGCCATTGCCTTGTGGTACTGCTGAATAGCCGATTCAGCCTGCTTGATAAGCGCAGGGTAATTGCGAGTATCTGGCGTATCCGTTACAGGTTCTCCCTTCCACATAGGAGTGGACAGCACACCTTCCTGGAAGTCGATGTAATCAGGATACTGCAGACACTTGGTAAGCCGGGTATAGGCCCTCAAGGCTTGTTCGACCTTTTCGATATTGGCTTCAGCCTCAATCTTCTGCAGCTTGTTGGCCTCAATCGTCTGTATGTGCTCTGTAATAAGCTGGCTCAATGCCTCATTGTGAGCAACAACTTCGGCCACAGTTGTAAGGTCTTTACCGCAAAAGTTGCACTCACCTGCGGGGACAAGGCGAGCCTTGCTGTCTGCCAGCCCGACTCTGGCTGCGGAGATAGCTGCGTCAGCCGCTTTTACCTTGCCTTGATAGACGCTTAGGTAACTCTGCAGCTCTGCAACCGACTCAGATGGCTTAGTCCAGATAGTCTGTGACTGTTGGTAAACGTCCCAGGCCGCTTGAATCTTCAAGCGATCCTGCTGCCGTTGATGCGCCTGCCGCAGGGCCTCAACATCGACAACAGTGGTTACAGGCTTATTAGCCACCTGCCCTTGCAGATCGTTAGACTTGCTGCGCAGTCTACGAAGCTCTTGAGCTTGCAACGCTGCTTGAGCAATCACAGCCTTAGCTTCTTCTGCCTGTTCCACAATGGACTGGAACCCTGCAAGCTCCTCGCCCAAGGCAGTTTCAGCTTCAGCTAGCTCTGCCTTAGCCGAGTCTACTGCTTGGTCAAACTGGCTCCAATCAGGAACCTCGACTTCGACACCCAGCTCCCGATCAAGCTGGGCGATGCGGGACTCGACCAGCCGAGTATTGCCGCAGGGCAGTTCATGCTGAACGCCAACAATCAGTCGGTCTACCAAGTCGGCCTTAGCCAGCTTCTCAATAAGAGAAGTAGCGCCAGTCGTCAGCACACCCTGGATGTTGTTCTGCTTGACAATCATGATTTGCTGTGCCGTGCTAATAGGCAAGCCAATCAGATTCTCAATATAAGCTGTAACCTCAGTTTGTCCGGTGACTTTAAGCCCTTGGCTGTTAAGCTCTGCACCGGCAGGGCTGCGGGTAATGATGTAGTCCACGCCTCCAAGCTGCAGCTCAAGGGCCACCTTCAGGGCGGTAGGCGGCAGGCCCCAGGTGACGACTTCAGAGATGGACTGAGGCAGTGCCCTGGCCCCGCCCAGGGCGTACAGAATGGCCTCGTAGATGGTGGACTTGCCTTGTTCGTTCGCACCGCGCAAGCCGTTAACCCCTGGCTCAAAGGCCAAGGTCAAGTCTGTGTGACGCCGAAAGTTGGTCAAGGAAAGTGACTTAAACATTCTTCAAACCCTTCAGAGTCGTATAATCTTCTTCGGAGAGCAGCTCTTTAAGGATGCTCCAAATGTCAAAGCCTTCAAGTTGTTCCACACTGGACACTATCAGTTCTTCACCATCGGCGCCGAGAATCCGCACACCGTTAGTAATGACAAGAGCTGGAGAGCGTTGGCGGTACTTGGCTATCAACGTCACAACATCCTTGCCTTCTTCGGCAGTTGCCGTGCCTGTTACTCGGATGAAGGGATGATCTGTCAGCTCAAGTGCCTTCCAGTCCTGTTCACAGAACTCTGCACTGCGAGTAGCTGCCGTAGCATGGCCAAGCATCATGTCATCCCGGATGACGGTAAACACCTTGTCACCAGGACTCAACCAGTCTGACACAGAGGTGGCAATCTGGTTACCGGAAACCATAACCTTGCCTGCAGTGCGGCCATGATGCTCGTGAGCCAGAATGATCTTCTCTACCGGCAGACTAGCAGCTTGAGCGGCTGACAGATTCAGACTGTGGTCAGATTGTGCAGCAAAGTTGTTATCGTAGTTGCAATGCAAGAACAGGTACTTGCACTCCGGCACTTCGGCCAGTGCCGCATTGAACAGGTCTTGATTGGCCAAGTGCGGAATTACGTAGCCCCAGGGCGTCAGGGTCGGTACTTCAATATGTACATACTGAGTGGGATGGGACTTGGACAACAACTTGCCCAGGAAGCCAAAGCTAGACATGACGCTGCTAGTCTTGGACTTGTCATGGTTGCCTGCACTGTTGAACAACTTGCTCTGTGGATGGCTATTCATCCACTCATGCAAAATTTCGTAAGCCTTCAGCAAGTCGAAGATGGGGATATTGAACGTATCGAACAAGTCCCCATTCAACAGCAAGTCGCCTTCAGAAGGCAGCAAGGTAGAAAAAGCGTCAAGGATTCTTTGACGAAGCTGCCATTGAGTAGCAGGCGTAGTACCTGCACTGCGAATGGCGCCGATGTGAGTGTCGTTTAAGATGGTTAGCATAGGAAGGTTTCAATCTTGCAATCGGTACTGACAAGGGTTCTGCTCTTCTTTAGCAGCTCTAAGGCGTCGTCACGGAGCAGAAAGCTACTGAAAGCTGTCACTGTCCAGAGTCCAGCCCAACCTTCCAGCTTAACTTTCCCTATCCGCAGGTGCCGATTGCTTTCGTCAATTGGAGGAAAGTAAGGACCAAGGGCATAGAAGTCAACGGTTAGCAGCCACGTTTCTCCGGCCTTTATTGACAGGTCTATAGCCTTGACTTCCTTTAAAAAGGTAGGCAGTTCCAACCTATTAAGTATAGCCGCCTCTTTTTCAAACTTGTTCATGGTAGTAAACCCTCCAAGGTAGGTTGTGTCGAATAGTCTGCAAGCTGCCAAGAGCCTCCAGTACGTTCAATGAATAGAGACAGAGGCAGTATCCTCCAAGCCTGGATAGGCTTGAAGTAGATGCATACCACAGCCTTAGCGCCTGCAATCTCCCACAGACGCATTCTGGCTACCTGTCCTACATCGAAGTTTTTGTGAGGTAGTCGGCTTGCATGGTCAACTTCCTTGACTTCGATAAGAATGGGACGCCCGCTAGAGCACACAAGGAAGTCACAGATGGTCTCTGTGCGGCTACCTGCATGGGCATCCGGCAGTCGCAAAAAGGCCGTAGGGCCTTTTGCAACCTGTGCTTGAAGATACTTTCGCACCTCACCTTCTGCGAATTTTCCACGGTCTGCTGGACTTGTCATGTCTGACCTCCATGTGTAGTTGCAAAATAAGTCTTTTCTGCTTCCTGTCTTACAGCCAAGGCTTCAGCCAGAGAGTCGTAAGTGCCTAAATGCTTTAGCGCTTTATCAACTCGAATATGAGCTATATAACGTAATTTGCCAGACTTGCTAATCTTTTCAAAGACCCCTGTGTGACCGCTAGCGGTGGTTGACTTGGTAGGGCTCTGATTTCTTATGTTCTCTGTTTTAGTTAATAGCCTTAAGTTGTCCCAAGCATTGTTTAGGGTATTTCTGTCTATATGATCCACCAGCATACCCTTAGGTGGCCAGTTTCCTGTCATATAAAAGTAGGCTAAGACATGGAGCCGATAAGCCTTACCCTCCAGCATCGCCTCCCTGTAGCCTGCTCCATTAGGGGTTTGCCCTAACAGGTAAGGTAGACTATTGACCAACTGTTTCGACTTACTCTGTAATAGCCAAAACTCCCCAGTCACAGGGCTATAGTCAACAAGTTGTTTTAACCTTTCTAAGGTTAGGTTTTGGGTCATGCTGCCATTTCCTCCAAGATTGATTGCAGACGAGCCTCAAACTTTCCATCCCCAGGAACAGCCTCCATCTCAATCTGCTCTCCAAAGTTCGGCCCAAAGCTGATAGACGATTCAATCGGCACCTGCATGTCTGCGTAAGGCGCAACCATGCAGGCATGCATTGCAGGAAGAAAGCCTGCAAGATCATCTAACACACAGCTAGCAACGACCTCATCATGGATGGGACCGATGATGCGGCAGTCAAACCGTTGTTCAAGGCGTTGCTCCCACATGCGGCCTTCTGCCAATTTAGTCATCTCAGCCGAAGACCCTTGGACTTCAAAGTTCACTGCTTGACGTTCAGCCTTACTGGATTCAGAACGATCTGATGAGTTGAGGGCCGCAGCCAGATGGCGACGAGCACCCAACTTGGTAGTCACATAACCTTTCTCCAGCGCCTCTGCGATAACTGTTAACTTCCAGGCAGCAGCCACAGCGAAGACCTCTTCTTTACTGTCTAAGTAGTATTGGGCCTCTTCCTCTGAGATTAGCATAGTAGCTGCTAGTTTAGGAGCCATTGCTCCATATTCACTTGTAAAATTTACCTTCTTTCCTAAAGTACGGGACTCCTTAACGACCTTATACATGGGATGCTTCTTGTCGTTCAAGGATAGCATGAACAGGTCATAAGACCAATCAACTGCAGGCTCCTTGCGCTCTGCAATCTTCAGGCCAGTCAATGCGTGCATATCCTTCGGAGAGTCTCCGACGAAACAGGCAAGCATGTTCGGGTCTTGTGAGTAGTCGGCAATGACGCGCAGTTCCTGCGCGGCAAAGTCCATAGACACGATAACGGCTTTGCGCTTGTGAGGCACAAAGATTTCCCGGAACCGTGCTGCCTGCCCTTCGACCTTGGCATGTTTAGGTAACTGCTGAAGATTGGGACCGCTGCTGCTGGCTCGCCGTGTATTCGTAGCGCACTGGTTATGCGAGCTGTGAATCTTGCCAGTCTTCCAGTGAACAAGGTAAGGATACGGCTCATAGAACAGCCCTTGTCGGGTGTTCACCATCTTCATCAAGCGTAAAGCCTGGAGAATTTTGGTACGAGGGTCTTCGTCTGTGCCGATCCACTCTTCCTTCAACTGCATCAAGCCGTACTGGATAGCCAGCTCGTCAGTCTTAGGGGAGCCCTGTCTTTCGCCACGCTCCTTGGCAGCCGCTGTAGGCCGGTTGAAAACCTTGCAAGTCAAGCCCAGGGTCTCGTAAAACAGCTTTTGCATCTGCTTCGGAGAGCCAGGGTTGAATTCAGGCTTGGGTACAAACTTTGCGGCTACCCAGTCTACCAAAGGTTGAACTTCGCCTCGGAGATGAGTCTGGATAGCCTGACGTAATTCAAGGTCTTCCACCAGAGCCGCCACCTTAGAAGGTGTACGAACCATAGTGACAAGCTCTTGCCCTGTCCACGATGCCAGAGCCTTGATAGTGGCGGCACTCAACTCGCCAGACACGTCAGGCGGTACGGTGCCTTCCCACTTGTTCTCAATCAAGTAGGCTTCCAGCACGCCCCAGGCTTCTTGCCAGGTCTTGGCATCTGCTTCTCGCAGCTCGGCCAACTTGGCAAGGCTGATCTTTGTGCCGTTAACGAACGACTGAGCATGCAGGTAAGAGGCGTTAATCTCCACCTTACGATACACATCGTAAGTATCTTCAAGCTGCATGAACAGCTTGGCGAAGTTGTGGAAAGCCGCTGTAACCACCGTATCGTCACAGGCATAGTTGAACACATGCTCCGCCGACAACTGGCTCATCTTCAACTGGAACCGAGCCACAGGCTGGAAGACTGCAGGCGTAACCACTACATCTTCCCCTGCCTCGTTTAAGCCGAACACGGCAGGCGTAAGCTCTTTACGCACAACATTGAGCAACCGCCCAGGGCTCATACTTCTGATAGCAGAAGTTACTTCCTCATTCGTCTGGTCAGAGTACATCTCGTCCGACAAAGGAAGTTCAAGGGTAGTTACTGCAGCGTACTCCACCTGATCGTAACCGAACCAGCGGCGAGCCAGACCTTTAAGGCCCAACTTCCCGTTCTCGTCAACATAGCTGGCTTCCAACTTGGTGTCGAGCCAGTTCTTCAAGAAGCCCTCATTGCCAAGGTCTTTCCACATGTCGCCAAACTCCTGCTTGAGGACTGGGCCTTCAAACATGGTGTTGTGTATAACAAGTGTAACGCCCATAGCCTGCACCTTGTGCAGGAACTCTCCGACAAGTCGCTTGTCCACGTTGGGAGTATCAACATGATCGACACTGATGTAAACCGTATAGCGACGATTAGGGCCGAATGTCAGACTCATGCCTGACAAGGTTGAACCGATAACGTCCACACCGTCAGGATTGCCTTGTTGAACCAGCCACTCGTCTGACTCGTAAGGTGTAGAGGTTTCAATGTCAAGGGCAGTCTCAGGATCTGCTTGCAGGATAGGGATGATCCAGCCAACAAAAGCATCCCAATTATCCGCTGTAACCAACTTACGTTGCGGAGCCCAGGGCTTCAAGCGTTCGTCTGCAGACTTGTGGACGTTCAGCCCAGGCATCCAGTTTAACGGATAATACCGGGTATTCACCCACTCAGGGTACAGTGTAGCCAACTTAAACGACTTGAGATAGTCATCCCGACCTGCGTAAATCTGAGCAATCTGCTTGTCCGATTCCGCTTCGAGGGCCAAGTCATCCAGGGAGCCCAATTCGCCCAGGCGGCGCATTTCCCTCAATCCGGCCAAACCGAACCGCTGCACGAAAGCCTCCCAGGATTTCTGCCCAAACCGCACGATCCCTGTGATCTTGTCTGACGAATCCCCCACCATTGCCTTGTAAACAGTGAGAAACTCCAACGGAAAGTCTCCGAAGGGGTTGCGGTTTATCTCACCCTTGGCATAGATATTGATTTTAGCTCCGTGTCGGTTAACCCCGTACAGTCGGGCCAAGTCTCCATCGTTAGACACGATGATAAGGTCTTCCTTGGTGTGCATAGCCAAGTAGGCCAAGGTGTCATCAGCCTCGGCATAGTCCTGAGACACAGCAATGGCACCGGCCCCACGGAACAAGTCTTTGAGCCGGTCTGACAGAGCCTGGAAATGCACGTACTCGGCTGGACACTTGTCGTTGCGCAGCTTGTAAGCCGGGTCGATAGCAAGGCGGGGGCCTTTGCTGTTCAAACCTTCAAAGACAAGGATCATGTCCATAGGACACAGCTTAAAGTCCTTGAGGGTCTGCGTGAGAAAGCCGACTACGTTTTCATAACCATAGTCGGCTGTATTGACTTTGACTTGCTTGTTATTGAACCAAACAGTCTCAGCCGCAGGATCAACTCCACCTTTGAGTCCGGTCCACATGACCGAACTCATATCTATCGCCAGCTTGGTCATTTATTCTCCAGAAGTTTATCTATGTTGTTGTAAAGCTGAAAGGGGTTGCCTGAATTGTCCAGCAACTCATCTTGCGCCGGATAAAAGAGGACACCATTCTCTGAGGCATGTGACGCCCGATCACCAAGGTCTGCCTTACGCCCGATAACGTGCCAGATACGGCCACCTGCTGCACGGATAATTTCCGCTTCGTTATCAAAACGAACATCGGTAAAGACGTAAGGCTTGGGCTCTTTAATCTGTCTCATGGCCAATTTGACCCACAGATTCGGGTCAAGGCTTCGGCCCCACTCAGTCCCCAGAGTCTGCGCTGCTTTCCTGTAACTGAAGTCAAAGTCAGGAAGCGTAGCCTCTTTAAGGTCTCGATTGAAAGGCTCTTCAAAGCCCATAGCGGCTAGCGCACGCTTCAATGGAGAGGCAAAAGCTATGGGTAGAAAACTGTATCTGCGCTCCATGTAAGCTGCAGCAGTGTCCTTGCCTGAGCCTGCAGGACCGGTCAAACCGATGATGAGTGGGGCCGACATTTACGCTACCTCCTTACCGGCTGTGAGGCGGGACTTGAGCAGTTCACGGATGCGAGGCTCAGGTTTCCAGTAGTTAGGCCCCTTGCCAACCTTGCCACGAGGATCGTGAATAGGCTTGCCATTTTCGTCCAGCTTGGAGAAGTTTGATTCCATGATGATGGAAAGCACTTCTGACATAGGGATACCGAACCGAGCCGCCTCTGAGGTACAGTACACAACAATATCCCCCAGCCAGTCGGCCAGTTCTGTCAGAAGGTTCAGCCGAAACTCCGATTGAAGCTCCCCAAGGTTGCGGTCCTTGTTTTCAGGCAGGTTCACAAACTCTTGCCACTTGGCAGCGCTGGCGTTTTGCTGGAGGTCGTCGCCCTCAGACAATTCCTCGCTCAAGATGTTTTGAAAGTTGGCCACCCTTGTAGCTCCGCCAGGGGCTGACCAGTTAGGCGTAGCCGGGTACGGCAGCCCATACATCTCATTGAACTTCTTGATCTGTGCTTCAAAAGTCATCTTTAGCCTTTCAGATAGTGGCAAGTTTGTCGAGGGTGAAACGCATGTCAGGGTCAAGGTCGGCCTGACTTCTCAACCATTCGCGGTAGTCTTTGGGCACCTGGACCATAGGCTTGCCCTTGTGTTTGCCATAAGGCATGGTGGCCAGCATGTTAGGCTTGCTGTGGCGTTCGATCAAGGTCTTCAAACTGACTTGAGTCTTGCCCATGATGTGAATCAGCAAGTCTCGGACAGTCCAGCAGTCGTCCAAGGCCGTATGACTGCGGCGAGTTTCCAGGCCCAGTTCACGCTGCAGGGTTTCCAACTTGTGGTTGGTCGTGCCTTCAATGTACTTGCGGGCCATCTGCAAGGTGCAGAGCCGGGTATGCGCCTGGATATGCGGCTTAACCATCCTTAAATCAAACTGTAAATTGTGGGCACAGGCAGCAATCGGACCTTCCAGTTTTCCGACCACCAGCTCACCCAATGTAGGCTTGTCAGCCACATCAGCATCAGAGATGCCATGAATTTCTTGCGCTGCAGGCTCAATAGGCCGTTCAGGATTGACAAGTGCCCGGAACTCTTCCAAGACTGTCATTCGAGAATCGACCTTGAGCCATGCCAATTCGCAGACACCTCCGTGAAGACCTGCAGTTTCTGTGTCCAGAATATACAAGTCCAGTGAAGGAAGGTTTGTTTCTTCAGTCATATCACGCTCCGAAATTAAAGATTCTGACAGCCAGGGTAGGAGGGTCTGTTCTCAGGGCGGAAGCAAGGGCGGCATGCAGCTTTTTGAACTCTTCCGATTGCCGAGGAATTGTTTGCAGATTAGGCTTACTGCTGGAGTATCGCCGTGTAGGGCTGCTGTTTGAGCAGTCTAAGGTAGAGGTTAGAGACATAGTAACCTTTCAAAAAAAGCCCCTACACCGCAAGCAGTGTAGGGGCAAGTCCACACGGACAAGGAGTTAACTGATTACGCCATCGGTGCGGTAGCGAAACTGAGCACAGAGTATTCATCACCATCTGTACTCTTGCGGGGCTCCACAAGCACTTTCACATGCTGCGGGTTAATGCCAGGAGGCAGCAGGCCAAGCTGTGCCTTGGACTTCACGCCCTTGATGTAGCGATCAAACAAAGTCTTGGACGAAGGGGCCAGATCGAACTGCACAGACTCACCGACGAACCGCTGGTCTTTTTCAGCAGAAGTCAGCAACATCACGACGACACTGCGCTGCTTGCTGCGGGCCTTGGTAAAGCCTTTGTTGCGCAGGAAGTCCACATGCTCTTGTACCGGGGTGCCGTCAGTGCAGGTGATGCCATCGTTGGAGAACCGCAGCAAGGTCTTGTCCTTGTTGTTGTCGCCGGTAGAGATGATCCACGAATCTTGGTAAGACACCACGAAACCTGTGACGTACTCGCCCAGGTTCGCGCTGGATTCACGCTCAGACATTTTGCCTTGTGAGCACTTGATCTGCGGCAGGGAGTTGAACTCCACACGCTCGGCATCTTTCAGGGCGTCGATAGCGGCGACACGAGGGTCCACATTGGCGGACGTAACCAGGGCACCGCCCACAGGAGCGAAGGTAGTGACGGCAGAACCTGCCGCTGCTGAGGCTGCCACTGCCGAGGCGGCAGCAGTAGCTGCAACAGTAGCAGCCACTTCCACGGTGTTGTCATCAGACTCAAATTGATTGTTAATCAGACCCATTTTACTTACTCTTTCTCTCAATATCGCCGCTATTTCCCGGCTGCCAACCTGCCACCATGACAGGATTTTTAACCCATCGCTGGGCTAAATTCTAACACATTTCGATCATCTGGGGAGATTAACCGAACGCCCCAAGAAAGGAGAAACGCCTGCCCGGATCAATTCTTCTTCATCCATCGTGATAGCTGGGCTCTGGGTCTTCACCAGAGACCGCACACTGCAGATGAATTGAGGACAGTCCCTCAAGGCTTGGATAAAAGAGCTGTCACCCAAGAACAGAGGCGTCTGCCCAGAATTACGCAAGAACGCCCGATAGATGCTGTAGGCATAACCTGGAACAATAGCCACAGCTGACCGACCGGCAATTTCTGTGCGATTGTAGTGCACACCTTCCACCAGACGATAAGGACTGCCCTCTTGGAAGTATGACATTTCTGCCATTGTATTGAGCACCTTAATGTACTCAGCAGTAGCATTCACACTCAGAGTCTCCATGTTAGAGTAGATGCCAATGGTCATCTGCTCAAACAGGTCAGCAAATTCTGCCTCAAATGTCTCCTTGCCAAACATCTGAACCATCATAGCCCGGAGGCGGGTAAGGCCGAACAAGGCTACCGTGTTGTTGAAGATCACGCGAGGACGACCAGCATTGCGGCGTTGGTACTCCACTTGGTCAGAAGGGTCTTTCTCAAACTCAGCAAGAAACTCAGCCGACAGCGAATGCTTGTCTGTAGCCCAGCCCAACAGCTTGTCGAACCGTTCGCTCAGGGTTTGGATAGAACCAGTCTTAGCAATACCCGCCGCCAAAGCATGGCCAAGGATACCAAACAGACGACTGTGGTCCTGCACAAACTGGAACTTAGCCTTGTTGACGTTAACCACATTCGTCGCAAAGCGACGCAGAGTAACAAGGACATAGCGCTCTACCAAGGCTGTCTCTGGTTCGATAGCCTCTGCAAGGAAGGCTATTGGCGCGGAGAGTGTCACCTTGTTAAGCGCATTGAAGTTGTCCTTGGTCCTTGAGCCGCCACCACGGTAGGAATCTCGACGATTATAGGCATCACGAAAGATAGCCCGGAAAGTTTCCATCTTGTCCTTGCTAGCGTTCCCCGTCACCTTGTACTCGTCAACCAGGAGCGGAATACTGGCTGAGCCACCAATCATATTGATGACAGCATAGGCCGTACTACTTGGTGTGATGCTCTTGACTGGCTCCTTGTCGTAGAACAGACGGAAAAGAGTGCTTGTCATTTCTGACTTGCCTGTACCCGCTGGACCGTAAACGTGCATCAAGGGAAACTTGCCATAAGCAGCATGGAACATTTCACGGTAAAAGCAAGAAACTGCCCAGCCAGTCATACGCCCGATGGAGTCAGGTTGTTGGCAGGTTAGCCAGTTCTTCAGAAACTTGAGCATCAGCCGCTTGTTATCGCCTACATTCAGCCAGTCTCCAAGGGCCGGAGCATTCACAAGGTCTGTCTGGTATTGTCCGCGAGGTTCAGGATAACCTTGGAAAACAAACTTTGTGTTAGTTTCTTGGATGTGATCCGGCACCCGTACACCGTAAGGATCAACCCAGGCTAAGAACGGTTCCCGTAGTACAGGGTTGTGGTGCAGAGGAAGCTGCAGAACATGCAAGCCTTCTGAGTCCACAATGTAATGTGTTTCGTCAACAGTCTTTAACATGATTTGGTAGAGTCCTCGGGCCTGCAGGTCGGAGCCTGTAAAGCTCCCACCATAAGGTGCCACACAGTTGTGAAGTGAGCTGGAACCAGTAAAGGTGGTCGGATACAAAACAACTTCTGCAATCTTCTCGACTGTAGAGTCGCCTTGTAAACGTGCGCTCAGGCCTGTAGTGATGCCAGTAGCTGGATCAATCAGCCGCTGAACATCAGTAAAGACAAAGTTAGAGATAGCTACATCACCTGCCTCGCCACGAGGCACCATGTAGCAGTTACCTGCCTGGAAGACGCCACAAGCGTGTACGTCCTCCATTGAGGTTTCTCCGTCCTCATCCGTCACTGCCACCTTGTTTTTCTGCAGAAGGGCATTGATCCCAGCTATGTCATAGACATAGCTGTGATTGCCTTCCACATAATAGGTCATGCGGCGCAGTTCACGCTCACGCTTCTCTGCAGTGTTGTATCGGTAGCCATCACTCTCATGATTGGCGATCAAGCCTTGGCATTGCTCAACAAGTGCATCCTCACCGATGCCAGCTTCCCTGGCATAGATGGCAAGTTGCAAGGCAATCTTGTTAAAGCCTGCGCCCTCAATGACACCTTCACCCCGCATCAAGCGTTCAAGGGTGGGAAGATGGTTACGCAGCATCTTAGGGTCAATCGGCTTGACCTTCATGCGCCGGGTGGGCACCTTCTGCTTGGCCGCGTCAAAGATCAAGGCGAACGCTGCCCGGTAACTGGGCACAGTTTTCGGCACCTGACGCGGCGATTTGCACAACTGGTCGTACTGTTCAGGCGTCAGGTTCTCAAGCTCTGCCCAGGTAACAGGCACTCGATAGTTGCCGTTGTCTCTCTGGTTGTAGCAAGTGCGCAGCATGCGGCCCTTGCGTTCAGAGTAGACCTTGAAGTCTGTGGTATCCACAGCTAACTTGAATGCAATCTCCTTGTAGATCAGTGGCAAATGAGCCAAGGGTGCCGGCTTGACCATGAACACTTCAGGAGGGATCAACAGGTGCAGGCCCTTCTTGCCTGACAAGTAAATCTCTACATCGTCGGGAGTTAGTCCGTGCTCTTTGAACTTCTCCAGCAACAGCTTAGCATCTTCGATGCTGTTTTCCACATCGTCAGCATCATCCAAGTCAAAATACATCGGGCCAATGTACTTGACTCGTTCAATCATGTCTCTGGTCGAGTCACGGTTGAGGATCGTATCAGTCTTTAAGACTGTGATGAAGGTGGGCTTAATGTCATCAAGGCTGGTCTCTGCCTGGACCACTTGCCAGTCTTCATTGCCGCCATGTTTCTGATAGTAAAGATAAAGCTTTGACATTACATCTGCCCAAACATGCTGTCAAAAATGTTTTGCTCAAGCAAGAAGCTAACGCCTTCTTGCCGGGTCTCTGGATTAGCTTGGGTCCGATACATCATGCTGAACCGCACAATGTCGCGCTCTCCCCACTTGACCATTTGGATTTCAGAGCCGAAGGGGTGCCACATAAAGCAACCATTACCTATGAGCTTAGGCGTATGGCCGACGCGAACGCTTTTCTTGTGGTGAGCCCATACTGAAGATAGGCCGGTGCGAATGTTGAGGTCAACCTCAACACATTCCCAGTAACGCACGTTTGCAGGGCTGCCGTCCTTTAACGAATATTGGACGATGACCTTATGTTCTGCGGCTAGGAAACGATGGCTGCTTTTGCATGCCTGCCACAGAGCTTGGTCTGAGGCTGATAAGGTTTTGGCGCGGTCTTCCGACAACGCCCGTTCAAGGCGAACATCAAGCATAGGAAATTTCTTAGGAGGAGCCAGAATTGTAGCATCCTGGCTCCCGTTTCAGGCCAGTCCCAGAAGGGCTTCTCGCAGAGAGTTTCGATTGCTCTCTACTTTCTGCACTAAGTCATCCTTGTCTAACAGATTCTTCAGGAGCTTGTGCTGTATCGTTCCTTCTGCTACTGCGTATCTCATGGTAGGCTTGTGCATCTGGCCAACACGATCCAAGCGGCCTGCAGCTTGTACGTTCTGCAATGGTGTAGTGTTAAGCTCTAGAAATAAAGCTTCCCAGCATACACTTTGCGGATTCAAACCTGCCCCTGCTGACTGATACTGAAAGACTCCGATGCGGGTCTCAGGGTCAGTCATAAACAAGTCAAACGACTTCTGACTGTTAGCGCCAGAGTAAGCAGCTACAGCCTTGATGCCAAGCTTTGTGACATACTCAAGCACCCTGGCCGATGTACGCTTGTAGTGAGTCCAGATAATCAACTTGGATTTGTCAGGGCTCACTGTAGCGCATTCTGTTTGATCGATAACCGAGTCGATCAAGTCAAACGCGGTTGACCTTGCATTAGGGTCGTTGGAGAAATGATCGTAGTTAACAATCACTTGCTGCAAAGCATGATACAACTTCTGTGCGGTAGTAGCATCAATTTTGCTACCATCATCAAACATTAACAACTGCTCATCCACCAGCTTTGTGTATAGCCGGTAATGCTCAGGCGACAGGCTGTAAGTCGTATCAGGGAACAAGGGCGCATTGTCATAGCCATGCACTTCCAGCTTTGTTCGAGAGATGGTTTGCACGTCAAGGTGCTGTCGCACAATGTCCAGGCCCTCCCAGGCTATTGGCTGCTTGAAGAAGTCTCTTTCTGCTACGTGCATGTTCTCAAAGTGAGTCAGGCTACGATAGACAGTCGGAGTCTTCAGCTTGATGTAAGCGTAGGCGTCAATCGGCTTGCTGGTCGGTGTTCCGGTTAGCAACTGGCAGTCCTTACCAGATGAGATAGCCACTATCCGCTTGAACAAGACTGACTTACTATTTTTAGCGAAGTGTGCTTCATCCACAATCAAGCCGAACCGAGTACCAAGGCTGGCCCCATACAGCTCGTCAAAGTCATCCCGGAAAATAGCATGGGAACATACAATCCACCGAGCGTCGTTGAATTCCTTAGCCAATAAGCGGCGATCCTTGGGAGTGCCTTGATAGCGCACAACCTTCATGCCGAACTTCTCAAGCCACCGCACCCAAGGTGCAATCAGGATAGGCGGCACTGTGACGATAGTTAAGTCGTGGCCTCTCATCAACGATACCGCAGTGGCGATAACGGTCTTGCCGCCACCCACCTCATAGCGGTTTAAGCTAACATCCCAACCTGCAAAGGTTTCAATATCAGTTACTTGTAAAGGCTTTAAAGTGAAACCGCACTTGGCGGTAAAGCCAAGTGCGTTATCAAGTGCCTCAAATGTGTCGTACTCGACGGCCATAAGTAGCATCAATCCATTGGTTAGTTTCGTCTGGCAACAATACCCGATTAACCTCGTGCCATTTTCGGAATTGCTTTGCATCGTACAGAGTCAGATAGTCTTCCAACTCTACCTTATGCACCGTAACTCCCTTAATGGCTCTGTCGATGTACGTAAAGATTCTGGTAGCTTCCTCATGCTGCTCCATAGTCTCTAGCCTCGACTTCAAGGCATTCCAGGTAAGGTTGAAGGCTCCGTAATTAGCATGCGCTACTGCCCCTAAACCAACTTTCTCTTGGTCATCCAAGGTGTACTTCCTTGGATGAAGGGGCGACCAATGAAACTTGGCCAACCTGTTAACTAGCTGATTTACATCAAGCACTATGGGTGTCAGTGGGGTTGAAGTCGCTGATAAAGCGAGGGTGCCGTGGAGCTTCATGCACACCGTAGGACATACTGCGGTACTTGATGAACTTGCCAGGAGCCGTGTCCTTGGTCAGCCACCGAGCCACACGCTCAGCATGAGTCAACTTACCGGCACCGCAGTCAAACACCATGCCAGTAGCCAAGTCCCGAACATGGTAGCCGCCGAGCATACCTTTGCCCACCTTGTTTTCTTGGTGGCTGGAGCGCTTGGTTTCGCCTACTTCGTTCGTAAAGGCTGTGTTCAGGTTTTCCTCGGCCTCATAGGCGTACAGAATTTCCGCTTCAGCATCATGCTCAGGCTTGATCTTGAACTGGTACTGCTCTTTTGTCGTACATTTTCCGTACTTGTAGAAGCCTGCAGGATCGCGCAGGATAGCGCCTTCGTAGCCAGCTTCAAGTGCTTTTGCGTAGAACGCATCGAATTCTTCTTGGTTGTTCAGCAGCCACTGCTTGACAAGGAATGTGCGGGGCGCGACCTCTGTAAAGAACTCGTGGTTCTTCCACCGGGTATGCCCGAACATAAGCTCCAAGTTAGAGAGCCGATCATTGCAGTACCCACTTTCCGGCCCTGCTTTATGGCACAGATCGAAGATGTAGATGTTGAAATCAGGCTCACCTTCAATGGACATGATGCCGCTAAAGGTGTTGCGATAGGTCTCGTCGCCGTTAGCAGGATCACCTACTACGACTTCACAATCAATTCCAGGCTCCGCATTTTTCGCCATCCAAGACATGAAGAACTTGTTAGGCAGAGGTTTGCCACTCTTGGAGACTGTCTCGTCGATAGGCTTGCAAGCCCGGATGCCGTCAATCTTGACAGAGGCGTACTTGGGCCACTGAACATCGCTCAACTTATCAGGGGCGATGGAGCGCATGGGCCGAAACTTGGGAGGTAGCACTGGGTTCTCCTTACTGGTTGGTGTTGCGGAAAAGCAAGCTGGGCTTATCGAAAGCATCGTAAGCCCCAGGGCGCACAGAGGTCCGCTGCAGCTCTAGCCCCTGATATTGGTCAACAGGCACTTTGACGTGCCGTGGAGTGGCTTTGCCAGGTTTTCGGTCTGCTGCTTCCTTGATAGAGCGCAACTCGGCAAGGCCGTCAGACGTAATCTCCCAGCCTTCTGTATGGCTGCGGACCAGTCCGTTGAATGCCAAAGCTTCCAGCAAAGAATCTACAGTGGATTCTTTGACCCGGTGCTTTAGCGATTCCAGAGGCAGTATGGCACTCTCTGCCAATACCTGCAGGATTTTGACACCTACATGGCCTTGTCGTAACTCAGGCATTTTTCGCATCGTTCACTCTCTTAAAAAAGTCCCTGTCCAACAGGCAGGGGCGGGTAACAATCATTACACCTTGGATTTCTCCATAGGTCAGTAAAGCCGCTTGCTGCACATGAATGTCCACTGCTTGCTGGACAAGTTGCAGTTCTTCGGCCTTAAAGCGGAGGGCCTTACCTTGCGCGTGCCGGTCGAACACTGCCCACAGGGCATGTATGGCGCTAGTCAGCAAGGCTGAGCATTGGCCGTAACCATCCTCTGTGGTAAAGTACCGCTTATCTGCCACATAGGCCATCAGAGAAGCCTCTAACAAGGCTTCTGCTTCCAGCCTTGTCGGGCTGCCGTGTGTCATAGTAGCCAGACATTTGTCCAGATTCGCCTTGACTTGAGCTTGATGCTCCTCTGTCATAGGGCTAGCAAGTGCAGTCCTCACGACTTTGCTCTGGTGTGCAGACTGAACGGCTCTAAGGGGTCGGTACTTTTTCTTCGGCTTCTTGTTTGTGGCCATCCGTAAATGCCTCCGCAAATGCTTTGCCAGCCTTGTAGTTACTGGCACAGACTCCGACTAGGATGCCGATCATCCCAAAAGGTATGGCGATTGCGTAGGACACAAGCAACCACACATAAGCAAGGAGTTGCAGGGCTCTCATTTTGGAAACTTTGGAGCTGGATAGTAATGATCCCAACCATGCTCAGGATTATAGATCGAGATGGTGGACGTACCCGCAGCCTTGTTACCAAGAATGCACTTGGCCCCAGGCTTTAAGTCTGAGCCTGCGATAGGTAGCATGTAATAGCCACCTACCAAGGTGGTACTGGTGCTATCCATCTTGGGAGTTTCTGTTGAAGTGCTCACTTTGGTACGTTCTCCAGTCGAAGGGGTTGTTTGATTGCTTGTTGTCAGGCACATAGACTTTGCGCTCCTGGACTATTGGCTTAGGTTTTTTACGGGCCACGAAACCATGCTTTTCTTTGAACTGAGGCAGGCACCATGCCCTTGTGTTAGCTGGCTGTGTAGGCTTGGCGTCTGCCGCACACATAACCAACATACCTTTAGAGACAAGTGCGTCAAGCGTCAAGGTAACGGTACTACGGGAGATGCCAAGCATCTCCATGATCTTGTAACGCTCCAACTTACCGCCGTTCTTCAGTACCTCATACAGGATCAGATACCGACTTTCCAGACTGTCCGCCATTGTGTACCTGTGTAAGCCATCAATGTTTGAATGACAACAGCCTCTACTGTTGTGTTACCTTCTGCCGCTGCAGCTTCCAGTGCCGCCACCGTAGCAGCAGGCAGTCTCAACAAAACTACTTCATCGTCCATTGGTACGCTCCTTGACCAAGGCTTCTTCCACGGCTGCAGCGACTAGGCCCTTAATATAGCCATCAAGGACGGCCAATACAGCTTTGGCAGCTTCTGAAACAGGCACATCTTCTCTTACTGTGATACCATCTTTGGAGATGGTCATGACAGGAGTGCTATCAGGCTTGAGTAGCAGTTTGCGTGTGCCTGCCCAGGGTGGGATGTTCCAGTGAGCGTTCTCACGCAAGGTCAGCTCATCAAATTCTCGAGCCCTCATGGCATCTTCTTCTGCCTTAGCGATTGCAGAGGCTCCAGCTTGCTGCCGTTCCGGTGTAATTTTTTCAGAACTCATTTGCTTAACTCCTTTAAGACTTCAGGTGTAAGGTATGAACCCTTACGTTTGATAGGCCTTGGTGAAAGACCCCAGGGTTGGGCATGTGGGACAATAACTGTAGGCTGTAAGTCGAGACCGCTAGACAACCCTAACGTAGTCTCTCTTATTTCTCGCAATTCCTGCAGCAGGCTATAAGCAAGGTAATCATTCAGGAAGGTGTGGATTCGAGCGTCTGCCGAAAACTTGCAAGTATAGTCCAGCTTAGGCTTACTGCTAATGATTTCATCTCGCAGCGCACCAACGATCCTGCAGGCTACAAAACCTTCCCAGTGCTCCCCTTCAGGCGGTACAGCCTCAATATCGCACAGAATTTGATAGACAGTCTGGACCTCAAGATCAGCAAAGTCCGGTAACGAGCGTTCGGCAATCATGCTTGCTCCTTGACTTTCTCAGCCAAAGTGGCTGCTAGGTCTTGCAAACCACGGCAGAAGATGTTTTCTAACTGCTCTTTAGAGCAATGCAAGACAGCCTCACCTGACACAGTGTACTGCCACTTGGTCGGACCAGTCGTAACCATAAGATGCCAATGCCTGTCCGATGCTGCCCTTGCTATGCTAATCTGCACAACAAGGTTGGGATTAGGGCTTACTGTAACGAAAGCCCTGGCCGGTCGGGAGCTGTCTGTGTACGCCACCTCTACAGTAGGAGGCAGGTACATGCCAAGTCCTCTTGTAAGTTCAGTGGTCTTTCTTACACGCGCCTCAAACAAAACATGGTTCTCGCCAAGCAGATAGGCCAGACCGTCCAGCTTGTTTCGTAGATTAGTCGCAGTGTCGCGGCTAAATCGCAAGGCTCTCTGGCTGTCCTGCAACTTGCCTTCAAGTTGAGCCAGGGCTTCTCTAGCCTTGCGCTTCTGATTGCGTCCGAACCTTCGCATGATTTTGCTCCTGCAGTTGCCCTTGGTAACGCTCAAACACTCGGACATGAGAAAGTCTTTGTGCATGGGCAAGATGGTTATCCCTGTTGGGAGTTACGGCGTGAATTTGCTTCAGATATTGTGGGTATGTCATGGCCTGTCAGGTGGTCCGTAAGGCACCACTCTAAAATTTCCAAATCGGTGTCGCCTTGTAAGCGGCTCATTATGAAGTCGTACTCTTCCTGGAAATAGCGAAGTTCTCGCCCGGAAGCTAGCCAGAAAAGGCTAGGCTCTGCCTGTTCAGGTGCTGAGCCGCCATTGCGCTTAGACTCTTCTAGCTTCTTCCTCACATCTTCTGTACGCTTGCGCCACCAAGCTCTGGCACAGCTAGCGGACCTGTAAGAAGGGAATATTCTCGGCAATTGGCTTCTTGGACTATCTCCCGGCAGCCAGTAACTGGCTCCAAGGACCATAGGCATGAATTGTTCCGTCTTGCGGTGAAAAAGAGTCCAGACTTTTATCGCTGTCATCTGTAATTCTCCAGGCACACTGAGGATGTGCAGTGATTAGATCAAGCATGTCCGACAGAGTGTTTTCCAGTTGAGGATCGTCCTCAGTGTTTTGCACATGCCGATACAGAATGTTGAGCACCGTGTAAGTCTCTTCTCCACGATGCTTGGCCAACCTTGCATAAACACTCTTGCGAATCTTTCCTGCAAACAGATTGCAAAAGGCTTGGTCAACCTCGAAAGTGCCTGCAGACAGCCAAGAGGCTTGTCCAGTCTCCATGCCGTAGTCGAGTATCATTTCTTCAGCCTCCGTTCTGTACCGTCAGCTTTAAACCACCAAGCGTTGCACAGCTTGTTATAGAAGTCCTTATCTGATAAGGCCAGCTCTTTGTGATTGAGCTTGTCTCTTGCTGCAGCATAGCCATCATCATAGGCTTTTTCTGCCACTACTTCTACTTGGTCAGTGCCAAGCATGTAGCCATAGACAAGGGCTACACCAGCCATACCAAGTGCCACTAAGAAGTTTTTGAATTTCTGCTTGGGTGTCCGTTCAAGCCGGTACACCTCAGATTGCAGGAATCGGAGATAATCCATAGGGTATGTTCTTAGAAGATGGCGCGTCAGGAGGGATTTGAACCCTCAACCTGTGATGTAGAAGACCAGTGCTCTATCCAGTTGAGCTACCGACGCTGAAGGTTGATGGTGGCCGGAGGTGATCCCGGCTTTGGCAGTTTCGGTGTCAACCATGTTTTTGGCCCTCTGCCGGTCATGGCCCGTGCTAATCACCACTAAGCAATCTCACCATCAAGGGTGAAGACTCTGCTTAGCAATCTTCACACTTGATGGTGCCTCTAATCCGACTCGAACGGATATACAGTTTCCTGTGAGGGATTTTAAGTCCCTTGTGTCTACCAATTTCACCATAGAGGCCGAATTGGTGCTGAGGCTGTCTCACATGTGGCAGTGTTTGCTTCTATTCGACGGCCCAACCAGGGTTAGGTGGAGGATACGGCGCCAACCCGTATCCACAGCCTCAGCACCAAACTTTACTTACAATCGGCACTACAGGAGTGCCGATCAGAAGTACCGCTTTGGTCACATCATAACACAAAAAGTCCTAACCTTGGGATTTCGCCCAGGTCACGAACCGGCGCAACTGCCAGCCCAGCCAGACCCCGACAAGTAGGGCAAGGCCCATTGCCAGGATCACATCCCCACGGCCAGCAAACAAGCCCACGGCGGTCATGTTGCGTCCTCCACAACCAGCCAATCCTCGGCCAGTATATCTGACTGACTAGCCAGCCAAGGGACAAAGCAATTGTCTGCAGTCTTCATGCCAATCCACGGCAGAGTCTGCGGAACCCGTTTCCGCCAGTCGTGGTCATGCTCATTCTTGGGAAGGAAACCGACCTTGTTTATGTAATACTCATTGGCAGACACCAAGAGTAACCACATACCCTTACCGTTCCATCCAAGGCGTGCGACCTTTTTGCCTTGCTGAAGGTACTGCAGAGCAAGGCCAAAGCTGAGCCGCGTCATTTCTTGAGCACCGGCAAGGGTGCGGACAGGGCACGACTGCAGGTGCCGTCTTCTGAGGCTAGAGCCTTGTCTTTCACAAAATCTTCTTCACGGTAACAGCCCACGTTGGCACTGTAGGTACTGCAGCGCAAGGAAACCTTGTCAACCTGCTTGCCGTCCACTTTCATGATGGACAAGGACGCCCAGCCGTCACCCTGCGGGCAATCCACAGTTTGGGTAGTGTCAGACCGGCCCACGATGTTCCAGTCGGCAGTAAAGCGAGGATTGGCCGCACGGTACATCTGTGCGTTGTACTCTGCGTTGATCTTGGCCGTTGTGCGGGCTTCTTCCAGCACGGCCAACTTGCTTTGCTGTGCTTTGGCCTGAGCGATCTTGCGATCTTCTTCGTTGCCACAGGCGGTCAAGGCCAGAACGGCCAGGGAAATGAGTGCAATTTTCATGATGTTTTCTGAAGGTTAGTGATGATGTAGGCAACGCCAAGTGACACTTTACCCTGGTACTCGCACAGAATACCGTAGTATTGCTGTGCTTGATCTTCGGTGCAGTCGTCAATAATGACGTTTGTTTCAGGAGCTGCGCGACCAAGTTCGATAAGCAGTTTGCCTGCCGTAAGGTCGTAGCCCTGAAAAGTCAGACAGGGTGCCGGAGTAATCCTAGCACCCCAAGGATGCACACAGGCCAGATGAGCCAAGCTGGTCTTACCTGATCCGCTATGCCCAAGAAGGACAACAGTCCGCATGATAATCTCCAGACAACAAAAAGCCCGCACTAGGCGGGCTTATTTGCTTGTGAAATTGAGTTACACAGCAGCTTGATCGGCAGCAGGAGCAGCTTCGCCGGTAGCCGCTGCGGTATCAGCCTTGGCCTTCTTTTCCACAATGCCCAAGCACCACACGCCGACAGTGAATGTACCGTCTTTGTGATCCACCGTGCGAACGGTGAACTTGCGGTTATCGCCGCTGCGCTTGCGGTAGGCTTGGACAGCGCTGGTCAGGCGGCTGTGAGCCTTGTCCACATCGGCAGCAGTCAGGCCACTTTCGGCCACGCATTGGGTCGTGCCAGCTTCCAGGGAACGGAAGTCATATTGGCTGGCCTTGGGGGAGTAACGGGTCAGAGGAGGCAGAGCGAGTTCGAGAGTTTGGATAGCCATGAAAATCTCCAGTAGGTGAGAGGGAAAGAAATTTGTTTCGGTGAGTGAATTATAAGGCCACTCTAGCCTGTGTGACAAGGACCAACCAAAATAATTTAGGCGGTCCTCTGATGGGGTGAAAAGCCGACATTACTCAGGTTTCGCTGAAGCCTTCAAACGCCTTGAGAGCTTCTAACGGCTTGGCCATGTCCCCTGGTACTTGCTCAATTCGCGCGTTTAAACGCGCAATCCGCTTTACGAGCATGCTGCGGGCAGCCAAAATTTCTTCTGCAGAACTTTCAACCTCCAGAAGTTGGCGGCAGGCAGCATCTCGTTCAAGCTGAAGGAGCTTGCACGGATCGCTGGTGAAGATTCTGCGGAGTTCGGTAAAGAGTGCCATTGTTTTATCCTTGGAAAAGTTTGTTGATTTCTTGGCGAAGCTGGACAACTTCGTCAAAAGGCAGTTGGCGAATAGCCACCATAAGCCGCTGCACATTCTCAGCTACCTCTGGTAATACTCGGATATACCGAGTAGTACCTTTAGAGTCTTTCACAGAAATTGGTGGAGGAACTTTAAGTTCCTCCGACTCTAACTTCTCGGTAGTGAAGGCAATAGGCTCAGTGGTAACAAAGATACCTGATGAAGGAGGTTGTGGCATACCTGCTTTCTTTTTGAGAGGCGCTTCGCGCGCCTCTGGAAAACGATCCTTCCACTTGGGCGCTACAGAGTAGCGCTTGAGCTTACGCTTGGCATGCGTGTCATACTGCTCTGCCGACGAATAGATACCTCGACGTTCACCCTGGACAAGAAGGCTTGATACAGAGTGCAGATCGCCTTTGAGGGCAGTACAAAGCTCACGCGATGTTTTCTCCGGGTGTGATGCCAGGAAGTTCCAGACTCTCCACTGCATTGATCGCGGCTCTGGTGAGGGCTGGGAGGGCCGTTGGACCTGTGTTTTTGCGAACGCTGCCTGCATTGGACCTTGCAATTGTTCGGGCATCTTTGTTTCCTTTAAAGTGGTCATCCTTGACCTGTAGTGAGCCAATGAGAGTGGTGCCAAGGATCAGCTTCCAGCGGCGGTTTCCGGTAGCCTGACAGGCGTCTGCAGCAATAGCAAGCAGGGTGCGTATGGTTGCACCCTTGTCCGTCATGGTGATTGACTTCGCGGCATGGTTTACAGAGATAGCCATACTTACATCACTTCCTGCAGATAGGTAAGCTCTGCACTAAGCCCCTTGATCCGTGCAGCCATAGTCAGCATAAGTGACGTAGCAACTTCAGGCTCTGTCATGACAAGCATGTCAAAGTCGTCGCGGCTCCAGGTAGGCATGTTTTCCAGCAGCTCCAAGACAGTTGCATGGTTTGCAGGAATCCGAGCTTTGGTTTTTTGCGCCTTGCCCTTGGCCTTGGGTTTCGGAAACTCAGACATTGGCTTGGCACCGGCGATACCTGCATTGCCGAATTGAGAAGGCCAGGGATCAGACCGGCCTGCGCTGTGTCCGTTGAAGTAGCCATAGCCTGCGCCAGAAGAGTAAACAGGCTCCGGCTCAGGCTTGCGAACCACCGGCAGACTGGCCCAGTCCAGCTTTTTGCAGGCAGCGACGAGTGCTTCCAAGTAAGCTACGTCCAGGCGCTCAGCAGGTTGATGTGCATTTTCGTAGCCGACTGAGATGTTGACACACTCAGGGATGATGTAACGGTAGACCTTGGTGTCAGTAAATGAGCCCTTGTGGCACTCTTTCAGGCCACCGACACCAGCATTCTTGAAGCGCAAGGCAAGTTCGGTAGCCAGTGCAGGACTTGCGCAGGCTTCCCCGCCTTGGGTAATCACAATGTCAGTCGTACCGGCCCGGTCAAAGGCAAAAGCATGGGTGAATTTTTTGAGCCATTCGCGGTGGGCGGACAACAAGGATTTGCTGCCGATTCCGCCACACTCTTCACCCTCATGGAAGATGTAAGTGCCAGGAACCTTGGCCCGGATCATCTGCAGCAGAAGGTACACACCCGCACCATCATCAGCACCCAAGCATCCTGATGATCCCTTTGTAGAGTCAAGGAACAGGTGCCCAAAGTTTGAGTCGTAGGCCAAGGCTTGCGGCTTGTTTTCCATGCTCTCTGATTGGGAGTGAACCGTGTCGATGTGGCAGGAAAACAGAATCTTGGATGCCGGATCAGTAACGGCCACGATGTTGCCGTTGCGCTCAGACAGTTGGAGGAAGGGCACCTTCTCCAGCTTCTTGTAAAGAACGTCCTTAAAGACCTGCACCCCAAGGGAGCCATGACGACGCCGGAAAGAGAGAATCTGTGTCAGCTCAGTGTCAGGCTTTTCAGGCGGGTCGAAGGTCTCAAACTCTGTGTAGGCGGGCAGCATCTGAGGGGCTGCAGCCGGAGCAGAGACCTTGTTGGCCGGAGGTGCAGTGGCCGTCCACTTGGCCGGGGACTTGGTAGCCTGAGCCGTAGCGGCGGGCAGCGTAGCGGCAGAAGTCTGAGGCACAGTGCTTGTGGCGGCAGTTTTAGGCAAATTGGCGGCTTGATCCAACAATGTTTCGGTAGTCATGCTACGATCTCCAGATTTTGAGCTTCATCATAAGCAGCAATGGCTGCTAGGCGTTGGCGTTCCCGTTCTTCGGGAGTTGTGCCAAGGTAGGTCGGCGCTTCTTCAGCAAGCATCTCGGTCAGCAGGATGGCAAACTCTCTTGTCTCTTCATCCATGTACGGCGAATAGCTTGAGTTCCTGCTCAGAACGATATTTATCTTAGACCGACATTTCTGTACGGTCGGCTCAACAGAGTAAAGACGATAGCCTGCATCATTAGAGTACACGTTATGCCGCTGGAGCCATGTGCTTAGAGCTTCAGTAAAGCCTTCTGTACTTTGTTTGGCTGTTTTGATAGCAAGTGCTAGGCATTTTTCCTTGTGGCCTACTACCTTACGGGAGTAGTAAATCCGGCGCTTAGTCCAGATACTGCCTGCATGCACCCAGTCTGTGTTACGACTAAAGTCCACTGTGCCATCAGCAAGCTCCTTCACATCATGGTAGCCCACCACCACTGTACGTCCAGAAAGGGTTTTCCGAATGTCGCAGGTAGCTTTCTCGGCGTAAAGGGGGGTATCTCGCCCAGGAGCATGAACCTTGACCCATTCCTTGCTCTTGGTTACATCTACACTTTCGTGAACATAGCCGAACTCGTTGTTCCGCAACACGCTAACAGCATCCTCTGTTTGGAGTTTATAGCGAACGCCGTTTACCTCCTTAGAGAGTACTGCGGAGCCGCCACGATGCCAATTGTCGTCCTGATAGAAGTCAGGATCAAGCTTGTAAAAGCCTGCATTACTCCGCTCTTGTAAAGTGTCCAAATAGTAGTCGCCACACCACTCAAAGAGGAATTCTTGTCGGATGTAAATACCTTTACGAAGTCGGAAGCCAGCTTCGTATAGGCTATCTGCCGACAAGTAAGTCTGATAGATTGGCCAATCTTCGCCAGAAGCTATCTGCCGAGGATCAGACAAAATCACTTTGCGCAATGTCAACCCTGCCATCTCCATACGGTCATGGCGAATGTCCAACAACTGATCGTGAATCGTGCGTTCACGTTCAGTCACAGACAGAAGTTTAGCCTTGCCAATCTGTGGATGGGAGGTGTTACCACAGTTGTAAACTTTGTCCATCCAAGCAAGGTCGCTCCAGAGGTCTCCGTTAACCACACGAATCCAGTCACCATCTAGCATGACTGAAGAAGTGTGGCACCCTCCTGCTCCGTTGTTGGCATCAATGTAAGGCAGCAAGTAGGTGTCCTCCTTGCTCATGGGAATCTTCTTAAGCCTTGTGCCAACAAGTGTGCCCGCTACCCATCCGTCCGCCTCCAGGTTTCGCTTCATGCGAGGACTGCCATAAGTTCGGATGTAAACCTTGGAGTCAGTACGGACCAGGGCTCGACCTTCAAGTTCCTTGGTTGTCGGATGCCGAACGATAGCAATGCCAATGTCTGGGCTGTCGTAGCACTCTGCAGGGTGATGGCCTTCGTAAGCGGGGTGCGTATGCTTGTCATGCATACATGAGCTGAAAGAGGCTGCTTTGTAGATTTCTACGGCAGCGCTTCCAGGTAGGATTTCGTAGTTGGGATCGCACTCGGAAAGGTGTTTTTCTACTTTTTCCCGAATAAAAGTGTCGTCCCAGATAGCACAAAGCCGCAGCATCAAGCGGCCAAGGCTGATGGTGATTTGTCGGTCAGCCTTGCCATCATCAGGCGTCGGCGTGTACGCCACTTTTGTGTTGTCGTTCTTGGAGATGTGAGCATAGACAGGGAACACATCGTTCAACCAAGTCAGAACAGAAGTGGTAGCGTAGAGGCCCTTACGCAACCGGGCAGACTCTCGGCATGCCCACCAAGGTGCTGCATGATTTTTACCGCCTACGCTAATGACAGATGTATAGCGGTAGTAATCTCGAATTAAGTTCCACTTTTCTTCGCTGTCGATCTTGTCTTTCAAGTCCATGAGACTCTCCTTTTAACTGCACATAGCTTGGATCAGATTCCACTTTCTGATCGCTACTTGCGCGAGACTGTTGATTTCGTATCCGGCATAACTGACGGAATACAGTTCCATAGCAGCGACTTCTCGCACTGCTTCAATGCCTTCCTGCAAAAAGAGGCAGGCCAGGACGTAAAAGTCCGCAATGGGCATCTGATACCCAGACAACAACTGGTCCATGACAACCTTTCAAGTTGGACAAGGGCTGTGCCCTTGTCCTGAGTGGAACTTACTTAGCCTTCTTCGCTGCAGTCTTCGCTGCAGTTTTGGCTGAGGCCTTAGCGGCTGGCTTCGCTGCAGTTTTGGCGGCAGCTTTGGCAGGAGCCTTGGCAGGAGCCTTGGTGGCAGCTTTTGCAGGAGCCTTGGTGGCAGCCTTGGCAGGTGCCTTAGCAGGTGCCTTGGCAGGTGCCTTGGCCGGTGCCTTGGCGGCAACCTTAGCCGGTGCTTTGGCAGGCGCTTTGGCAGGAGCTTTGGTGGGTGCCTTGGCGGCAGCCTTAGCGGGTGCCTTGGCTGGGGCTTTGGCAGGAACCTTAGCAGGCGCAGCCTTCTTGGCAGGTGTCGGTGCAGGTTCAGCCACAGGTGTCGGTGCAGGTTCAGCCACAGGTGCCGGTGCAGGTTCAGCCACCGGAGCCGGTGCAGGTTCCAGGGTGGCAGGGCTCACAGCAGTCGCTACGGGCAGCGGCTCAGGCACACCATCGTCAAAGGTGTGGGAACCATGCTTGGAGCGCACCACCAGATACAGAGGATTCAAGGGGTCGCAGACAAACACCTTCAACTTGTTACGAGCCAGAGCCGGGTACTTGCGACGAACTTCGTCAAACACCGTCCGCTTGACGGAACGGTAGCTGGATGTACCCTTGGAAACGTAGATGCGACGACCTTGTTCTTCTGTCAGTTTGATGAGAGCCATTTGATTCTCCTATGAAGTTGGAGTGTTAAAAAACAGTCCGGGCTATGGCATGCCCTGCCTGTCAAGATTAGAGGCTTTGACCCAAGCCTCCACAGGGTTTAACCAGCCTTCTTGATTGTTTCAGTAATCAAGTCGTGAATTCGGGTGTCAAGCTTCTGGGCTACCCAAGCCAGCTTGCCTGGGTAGCCTGCCAGCTCTTTAGATACCGGAGCCGGTTTAGCCACCACTGTGCCTACCGCCCACCCTGTAGTGTTTTTAACCACCACAAGGTCTCCAGGCACGAGGTCAGGGAACACAGTCAAGTAGCCGTACACTTTGCTGTATGCTCCGTGGGTCAACTTGACTTCAAGGACTCCAGGAATCTGGAGTTCTGCTCTTTCAGCGCCCATCGACATAGGCTGCCAGTGCTTTCGCACTGTTCTCCAGACTTGTGATGAAGGCAGCAATCTTTACGGATGGAGTCGCAATCTGCTGCAATTTCTTGATCTGCGACTCCACTGAAGCAATCCGGTTAAAGATTTGCTCGTCGCTGAAGACTTCTCCAGGCAGGCCGTCAATAAGTGTAACGGTCTGAATGATCGGGGATGAGCGTTTCATATACCTTCTCCAGTTAACAGGCACTCTAGTGCCATTTTCTTGCACATGACAAAAATGGAATGGATAGCGGCCTTGTATTTCAACTCCAACAAGTCCCACATCCACAAGTTGCACTAGGGCGCCATAAAAGGGCCTTTCTAGCACTTCACAGACAACTTTTAAGTCGAATCCTGCTGCGAACAGATAGACAAGTGTGTCCTTGTCTTCTGGCGTCCAGCGAAGGCCTTTGCGAGCCGAAGATTCAACCTTAACAGCGTGTACAGGTTTGCAGGTTATAGCCATAACAAGGCTACCATACCGATGACCAGCAATACCGCAGCCCCAAGCTTGACCGTAAAGCTAGGGCCTTGATCTGGCACCCGAAGAAGGGTCTCGATCAAGGCCCCAACAAGGCCGCAGCATATAGCCGCAAACAGGACAACCGTAAACAGGCTGTCAGACAGATGTGGAAACTTGCGCTTCAACAACGTCTTGAGGATCATACTGACTCTCCTTTGCTTTGATGTGCTCCATCGCCCGGAGCCGAATGTCGGTTTCGTCCCAGGTCGCCGCAATGTTGCGCACAGCAGCTTCAGTAACGCGACTGACACTGTTGTAAGTGCAGTGCTGTACTGCGTCACGATGAGGAAGGTAAGTCTCAAAACCATCTTTCATCTCAACGACAGAGATGGTCATGACCAGTTTCCCGCCAAAACGCTTCTTCAACAAGAATTTCGCCTCATACTTGCCGTACAGAGGCACGTACTTCTTGGCTTGCCAGCCGTCAGGCCCTTTAGTGATCTGCATTTGATTTCTCCAGGAGTTTGAAAATGGAAGCTGTATGGGCTTCTGTTCCGTTTTCACGGAGCAGTTTCAACAGCAAAGCCTCTGTAGGAGTGCTGGCGATGTGAGTTACAGCCAGTCCGTTTACCTGAGAAAAACAGCGCCAGTCGCCGTCTTTCTGATAAACAAGGATGCCATCCACGTCGATAGCCTTTTGGCAGCCAGCCGGTATTTCTACAGCTTGACTTACCAGAAGGGTAAGCCCACGCTTAGCCCACTCTGGTAGATCGGACTTGCTGATGCACAGGCTAAGTCCGAGCTTGTTCACAAGGCTACCCTCACTTTCCAGGCAGTCTTGCCATTGTGCTGGATTTGCTTAACCAAAGTACCTTTCAGGAGCTTGTTTTGGGCTTCCTTCTTAGCGATAAGCTCCTTGGCTTTTGTCGTCTGGCTGGAGGCTACCACACCTAACTGAACATTAGTGCAGCGCCTAGCTAGATCAACCAATACTCCAGGAGAGTTTGGCGAAACTCTGAAAGTCACCTTGTCTTCCTCGATGGCGTAGTGTCTTCCTGTGTGGTAGCTCATACCTACCACATACAGAAAAGTTTCACCTTCAGCTTCCTCAAGTGCTTGCTCAAGGTTTTTCAATGCCCGTTCTTGGTGCTCGAGAGGCTTGGCCTTCAAGTCTGCCAGACTTTCTTTCAGAGATAGGTACTCGTCTGTCCACTCTGTCAGGGACTTCTGACCCTGTACCAGGTATTCAGGCTTACCTGTGTAAGGCTTAATCTCCTTAGACGGCTCTGTGCTCAGACTGTGCTCTGCTACCTTCTGTAATGGGTAAGGCCTGAATTCAGTGTCGTCAAGAACACTTGACCGAACTATCGTCCCTCCTGCATTTCTTATGCGAGTCTCGTTCGCAATGATGTTAGTCTCTGAACCGGCATCGCTCAGAACTGGGCGACTAGGCAAGGGCGGGCTTTCGCCCTCGCTCTTGGCCTGCCGCCTTACTTGAAAAGCTTTTGCATCACCAAGGCTTGCATCATCATGCCCATGCCTTGACTGTTACCCTGGCCGATACCGTTGCCGCCCACACCCTGCATCATCAGCATCATGGGCAGCATGTCTTTCAACTCGCCACCATTTTCGCCTTCAGTGTCCAGCATGCCAGTCATCATCAAGGGCAGCAACATGCCCTGAAGATTGCCGAAGCCTTCTTGGCCGCTGGGCAACAGGTTCATCAGGTTGCGGAGGACAAGGACGCCGGTATCCATGCCCAGGACTTTGACCTTGGGAGGGGTCCAGGTGCTCTGTGTCCCATCTTGTTTCAGCAAACGGAACGACTTGGCGTTCTTGGCCACAACCCAGCCAAGTGCATTGCCACTTGTGCTGTAGATCAAGTCGCCCAGCTTGATTTGGTCAGAGGGTGTGCTCTGAGCAAAAGCAGGGATGGGCATACAGCCCATGTCCAAGGTGTTGAGGGACACTTCAGGGTTAAGTGCCTTGTCATCTTTGACTTCGCCCAGTTGCAGGGTCCAGATGCCAGCATCAGTTTTCATGCCGATGGAGCCGGTCATCAAGTCCCACACCATGTTATCGACCTGCTTGAACATGCGGTCGAACATCTTTGCCATTGCGGGGTTTTTGCGGTTGAACATAAATCACCTTTCAAGTTGTTGAATTGCCTTCTCATACATGGAAATCAAGGAACGATACTCACTGATGAGTCGCGCCTTGGCCTCAGCTTCGGTGGAGAAGGCG